>Ga0209542_10006803_pt1 | contig 22088 bp, 16 predicted proteins | sample RifCSPhighO2_01_FD_184028 | JGI IMG/M metagenome (GOLD analysis project Ga0209542, IMG submission 184028) | Soil microbial communities from Rifle, Colorado - Rifle CSP2_plank highO2_0.1 (SPAdes) (version 2) | ecosystem: Environmental > Terrestrial > Deep subsurface > Rock core/Sediment ... | reverse complement strand
CCCGAATTTATAAAAAGGAGAACGGAAAATCGAAAATCCTGGAACAACTCTGAATAAAATCTCGTAGAGTTTACCCAAAGGCTCGTGACTTCCTGCCATAAAGGCCATTCCTAAAAGAGTTATAAGTCCAAATAAAGAAAGAGTTCTTTTTTCCTCCCTTCTCTTTGCTAACACGAAAGACAAAAAAGCGATTATAGGGAAGATCAGACTCACTGTGACAAAAATTGGATTTGTCAGATATTCGTTAGAGTAAGAATGAGCCGTATTCACATCATGGCTACTGGCATACCAATCAGGAACCCCCTGAAGGCGAAATACGTTAATAAATGAGACCGCCTGGCTGAGGGACTCTAGCCAACCTTTGTTTTGAGCAAACAGATCTCCCCCTATTACAAATGAGATATCCTGTTTAATAAAAGTCGCAAAATAAGGAAGTATCGAATAACCATTCAGAAGAATAAAACCTATGGTAAAGAATAAAATAAAAACCAAAAACCTTTTAAAATAGAGAGATTTTTTGGTTTTTATCCAAATTAAAAACTCGTAAACAAATAAAGATAATAATATAACCCCAAAGCCTCCATACAAAGGAAGGCCCAGCCAACTTCCACTATTGAAAATAAAAAAAACAAATGAGGTAATAATTGCTCCCTTAATTACTGAAAGTTTTTTGTTTCTAACTTTTAAAAATATTGTAAGAAACAAAAGCGAATCGACCAAGATAGAGTATTTTGCTCTTTCCAAAATAAAAATCGACTGGAGAATGAAAAAATTAAAGGTCAGAAAAACAGGAAACAGATAAGAGAAAACTTTGCCGAGTTTATCCCTAAGACTGTAAGAAAAAATAAATGCAGAAATAAAAATAATAGAAATCCAGAAGAAAAAAGCCAATTGATTTCCGGCATAATCAGCGCCGGCAACTTTTGCCAACAAATAGTCCCAAGAGTGTAAGATTATACTCCCAAAATGGGTGGAATTATCACGGCCAAATCCCTGCGGGTCCCAAGCAAAAAACCTGCTTTGAAGAAACTCCTTGGTATTTATGGCAAGGCCTGAGTCATGGCCAGCGACCATATAACCCTCAGGCAACCATTGCTTAGTCAATAACCAGATTGCAAGTAGCGACGTCCCAAGAAATAGGATAGCGGATTTTGTGAATTTCATTTTTCAAAAATAAGAAAGGTGGTACTATTCACAAATGGTATATCTGTCTTTAAAGGAAAACCCCAACTAAATAGGTCAGATAGTCTATATAAAAAGGGGATAAATGAGGCAAAAAGAATTCGTCTTTTTCTAAACTTGAGTTTATTAGCTAAATTCATCCAAAATGCAGGCTCGTGCACGTTTATATGAGTCGGGTCTGCTAGTGAGCGCTTAGTCGGAAATGGAGTAGATATCACAAGTACGCCTTCTTTTCTAAGAGCATTTTTCATATTTGTCAGACCCTTGACAGGATTTTTTAGATGCTCTATCGTCTCAAAGCAAAAAATGTAATCGTATTTATCTCTAAGGCGACTTTCTCTTTCGATATCTAAAACTCTAAAATCTATATCCTCTTGAATTTTTTTTGCTTTATTAATTATATAGGAAGAAACATCAGTTGCGGTAACTTCAAATCCCCGTTCTTTTAGGATTTTAGAAAAAGCTCCGATTGAACAACCAATCTCAAATACTTTTTTCCCCGAGCCACTTTTTAAGGGTAAGTAGCTATCCAAAAACCGTATCCACCCCAAAGACCAACGATAATACATAAGGAGCTCGTTTTTGGAGTAATCCTTAAAGAACCTCCTGTAATATCTCTTATCGAACAAATCTTGCCCATGTTTCATATCGAGAGGGTTTATGAAAACCTTTATCGTATAATATGAGAGTATTATACCCAAAATACCTCATTTTGTAACTATAAGTAGCTATTTTGGGCACAAGATCTCTTACGAGAATTTAATTCTCGAGTAAGAGAAGTTTATATTCGAAACTACGCATAATGGCAAAGAATAGACTAAGAGTTATATTTGCAACTTTTTCGCCTTGGGAGAAAGGGATAAGACTTCCAACAAACGGCATGGTCGAACCTATGCTTTCTTTTTTTCTTCCTAAAACCTCTAAGTTCACCCTGATTGACGAACCGCACCCAGGAAGCGATAGAGTCATTCCAATAATCGAAAGTTATAAAAATGAAAAACTAATAAAAGGGATTTCTCCATCAATTTTTATTTACCTTCTTTATCCCTTTCTTCTCTTGAGAAATTCGGTCGGAACCAGAATACCTTTTAAAATAAGAGATTTTTTGACAGTAATAGAATACGGTCTGAGAGACAATTATAAATACGATTTATTTTTCGGTTTAGAGTCGGTCAACACATTAGCAGGAGTTATTCTTAAAAAATTTGGTCGAGTTAAAAAAGTTATCTACTACGTCTCTGACTATTCACCAAATAGATACAAATCAAGATGGTTTAATTCTTTATATCTTTCCCTGGATAAGTCGGCAACAAAATATTGCGATTACATTTGGGATGTTTCACCGGCTTTAATGCAGGCAAGAATAAAAGCTGGAGTGAACCCTGAATTTTCAAATAAAATTATCCATGTCCCAAACGGACTATTCCAGGAACAAATCAAACACTTTCCTTTTAATAAAACGGTACCCTTTTCGTTAGTTTATGCTGGTACCTTAGGGACAGAAAATGGACCGGACATCGCAATAGAGTCCATATTTTTTGTTAAGAAAAAATTTCCTAAAGTAGAATTGCATATTTATGGAGGTGGTCAAAAAGATTTAAAAAGATTAAAAAGATTAGTAGAAAAATATAATTTGAATAAAAATGTCATTTTTCATGGTTTTATTAGCGACCCAATAAAACTCTCTTCTCAGATACGAAACTACAGAATCGGACTTGCACCATATAAAGCTATTCCGGGCTCGCCGCGATGGTGGGCAGACGCAACAAAAATAAGACTGTATTTAGCAGCAGGATTGCCTGTTATAACTACCCACGTACCGCCTTTAGGAAAAGAGTTAATTGAGACAAATTCCGGATTAATTACAAAGGATAATGCCAAAGATATTGCTAAAACAATCAAAGAGATATTCTCCAACGATACTCTCTATCAAACATTAAGAAAAAACGCAATCAAAAAAGCAAAAAATAATACTTGGGAAACTACCTATAAAAAGGCTCTCTCTGTTATGGGCTTCAAAAATATCTAAAAAAATGGTATATTTCCTCTATTATGAGTCTCGAGGAGTATTATAAAAACAAAAAAGTTTTGGTAACAGGCGGGGCTGGGTTTGTTGGAACCCACACGGTTGAAGCTTTAATAAAGCTAGGCGCAAGAGTGACCGTATATGATAATCTGTCAAGGGCCGAGGAGTCATTTAGAAATTTAGAGGAGCTTTGGCAACATAATCTTTTTTTCAAATTCATAAAAGCGGACGTTTTGGATAAACCAACAATTACAGAGGCTGTACAAAATTCTGACCTGGTCTTTCATTTTGCTGCTCTTCCTAGCCATAGGCTGGCACTTAAACAACCGAGAGACTATGCGGAAGTAGACATCGTGGGAACGGTAAATGTCTTGGAAGCTGCAAGACTATCCAAAAACCCTGCTAAAATAATTTTCGCATCGTCAAATAAAGTCTACGGGAAACAAAAGCCTCCTTTCAGAGAAAACGCAAAACTTATACCCGAAGGCCCTTATGGTCAGGCCAAAGTTGACGCTGAGGAATGGTGTAAACAATATTCGAAATACTACAAGCTACCTGTAGTTGTAGTCAGATATTTCCACTGCGTAGGTCCCCGCTCTCAGCCCGACCTAGCCCTTTCGATATTCGTAGAAAGGGTACTTTTGAAACAGCCACCCATTGTTCACGGACAGTTTAGCGGTAAAAACTTTACGTCTTGCGCAGCGGCTTTCACTAATATTTATGATGCAGTAGAAGGGACCCTTTTGGCCATGCAAAAAATTAACTCATTTGATGTTGTAAATATTGGAGAATCAAAAGAAACCACTGTTTATGAACTGGCGGATATAGTGCGAAAATCTCTCAAATCAAAAGTTAAAATAAGCAAAAAACAGATGTATCCACATGAGTCTTTGCACCATGCTTCCGACCCCAATAAAGCAAAACGGCTTTTGGGTTGGGTTGCAACAACTCCTGTTAATGTTTCTGTAAAACAATACATAGACTGGAGATTAAAAACCGGGCCCAGGGCCGCTGCTAAGTATAAAGATGGAATCTAGTCAGCTACAAAATTCTTTAAGGCCTTATAATCTTCAAGAAGGCTCTTATCGAATTTTTGAAATTCTAAGTCTCCTTTTTTTGCATAAAGAAATAGTCTTTCAATTTCTCCTACTAACCTTTCAGCTATTTTTTTAGTAAATCTAAAAGATTCATCACTAGGGACATTAATAAATTGGGTTTTTGGATTTTGCTTCCGGAATGTCGCATAAGCCCTTCTTTGGTGTAATGGGCGTGACGTCAGAATCACCTTTTTAGGATTTAATTCACTTTCTTTCATAAATCGAATTGCCTTCTTGGCCTCATCGAGAGTATTGGATGTAAGCCCTACCCAGAGAATATCTTTTTTGGGGATTCCAAGACTAAGAAGTTTCCTAAAGTAGGTTTTGGCCTCACCGTCCTTCCATTTGGGATTTGTGAACGTGCCGCCTTTTGATATAAAGACAATCTTTTTGCTAAATCCTTTTTTGTAAAGTTCAGCAGCTTTCACAACCGGAATAAGCGAGGAACCTCCCAAAATAAAAATTGCATCTGCCTTTTGCGCAGCATCTTTGATTTTCAAAAAATCCCAAATCTTTTTTGCTATTCTTTTTGAATCTGCCTTCCCCATTCTATGAGATCTGCCATTCCCTGCGAGACTCCAATCTTTGGCGACCAATCAAGATTCTCGGCCTCCCGGATATCTGAAATGTAAATCTTCTGATCTCCAGGTCTTGAATCGCCAAATTTCTTCTTTATCTTATACTCAAGCTTTTTTTCTAAAAGTTCAATCAGTTCCAGGAGTGAAACCGATTTGTTTGGTCCTCCACCTACATTATAAATTTGCCCTTTGGTTTTATCTATCTTATTAATAGCAATTTCATAAAGGTCAATTAAATCCTCAACATTTAAGACATCTCTTACTTGTTTTCCATCCCCGTAAATGTTGATCGGAATTTTATTAACAGCTCTTCTGACAAAATGAATCACCCACCCCTGATCCTCGTTGCCGAATTGACGTCTTCCATAAATGCAAGATTGCCTTAAAACTACAGTAGGAAGTCCGTATATTCGAAAGTAATCCCTGACGTATTGGTCAGCCGCCCCTTTAGAACATCCGTAAGGTGAATGAAAATCCAAGTTTTGCGCCTCGTCAATCCCATATGTTTCCAAAGTCTTATTTTTAAAAATATACCGCCTTCCCCTTTTTACAACTTCGTGCTCCTCGAGCCCACCGTATACTTTGTTAGTTGAAGAATAAAGAAAAATTGTTTCTGGATTTACTTTCCTAGCCGCTTCCAATAAATTTAGCGTTCCGTCTATATTTATCGCTCTATCAGCTTGCGGGTCGTCAATTGATGAGGTAACAGCCACTTGCCCGGCGAGATGAATAATTACATCGGGTTTTTCACTCTCAATAATTTCTTGCATAGCCTTGCCATCCCGTATGTCTTTGAAGTAAAATTCCCAATTATTAAACTCTTGGCCAAGCCATCTTAAATTCTTCTCTACTCCCGAGCGACTTAAATTATCTATACCAATTACTCTTTTCCCTTTTTCAATAAACCTTTTGGCGCAGTTTGCGCCAATAAATCCAGCAATACCCGTTATCAGAATTTTATCTGGCATACTGGGCAAGTATCCATCTTATAGTCAAAAATGTCAATATTTTCCTGTCAAAATTTGTTTTCTTAGCTCTTCGGTTTTGTCCTCTGCTTTTGGAAACTCAAAATCGATAATAACGTAATAAAGACTAGTTATTTCGTCTTCAAGGTTACCTTTTGCTAAAGTCTCTTTTACGAATTTCTCTAAATTTTCCCTACCTTTCAGAATCTTAACATCGGCCCCTTCCCAAAACGCCCAGTAATAACTCTCGGTTGGAACAAAATTCCATTTATTTTTCAAATAATTATCGTCATAGTAAATAACCAACTTTTGTGTATCGAGGGGTATGTATTTTCTGTAAGAATCAAAAAAGAGTTCCTCTCTAATTATTGGTCTTGAGTATGGCAAATATAAGAATTTTTTGTAAGAATTATCTAATTGCAAAAGTAATAAGAAGAAAACTGCCGCAGAAAATCCCAATGTAATACCTAAAGACTTTCTTGTGCCGATGTGGCTTTTTAATAGATAAAAAAGCCAACGATTAGCGTAATAAAAGAATAGACCAAATATTAAGGATATCCCGACACTAGAGGGATAAGCTAAATGATGAGGACCGGCACTTTCTCTTAAAGCGTCAGCTGTAACAGGTACGTGGGGAGCAAAAAAAGTAAAGTATAAGGCGAAAAGGATAGTCCAAATAAAGGCACCAAAAATATACAAGGAAATTTTCTTTTTCATGTACATTGTTATTAAAAGTAAAAGAATGATAAGAATAAAAGATATAATCCCAAAGATTATCGTATAGGCTCCTAACCAAAAAGGAGACATAAAACTAAAAAATTTAATTACTTCAGGAGGTACAGTAAAAACTCCAACAAGCCAAAAGAAAGTATTTATTAAAGAAGAACTAACAACCTCATACCGAGGGTTTGCAGCGGCCCAAAGCCCCCTTGTCCAGGCAAATACAAGAACTGGCAAATAAAAGACCCACTGACGTTTCAATAAACCTTTTATCCAGGAAATAAATTTTTTAGGTCCGCTAAATCCAAAGCTAATCCAAGCATCTGTAATACTTAATATCGGCAAGATTGCTCCTGTTCTGGCAGTGCCAGCAAAGAGGGTGGCCATCATAATAAATGATGACAAATACGGTGGTGTTTTCCCTTTACCTTTTTTAAGTTGCCAGATAAGAGCAAGGACAGATATTGTCATTAAAAAACCCTGCCATCCGAAATTAGATACGTGAGATAGCCACTGAAATGCCTCAAAGTGTATTGTGGTTATTAAGAAAAAAAAAGCTGCGAAGAACCCGATAAGTCTTTTTTTACTTAAAAATTTTGCCAAAAAATAAACTCCCAATCCGAAAAGGAAATGGGATAAAAGTGAAGCTATCTGATAAGACAAAGGATTGTAACCTGCCAATAATCTTGACAACTCCCATACCCACCCGGGGTGGGACGATAACCACGGGCCCCATTGATAAACACTATAACTTGTGCCTTCCCGATTGAGCCAGTAGTAAAAATCGTCTGCATAAAAATATAGTTTAAATTCCTTAAGCCGTGAGATTAAAGACAAAAAAACTAAAAGTAATATGAGGTAAAAGTCTATTTTCTCCAAACCTAGCCTGAATTTTGGATTAATTTTTTTGAAAGCTAAAAACGCTAAGACAAGATAGAAAACCACTCCGATAAACTCGGGCCCAACCTTCGCTAAAGCCAAGCCCCCAAAGGAGTTAAAGAAATGCCAATTAGACTCAGAGTAGTTTACTAAAGTAAAAACTAAAGATAACAAGAAAAGTACTAACCCTCCTGACTTCAACTTAGAATTCCTTTGAACCTTACTATTTGCCATTACTTTTCGTTTGTCTTAATACCCGTCAAAGTTGGAGTTGTGAATGAGGAGTCTATAATTTCCAAAGATACTGGAATCTTTGTCAAAGGAATAATCACAATACCGCGAACAAAACTTCCCAGATTTTCAATATTAATATTTAAACTTTGAACTCTGAATGGGTAAGAAATATTACATAGTGCGTAAAAACGGTCTTTATATTTCGTTGAAAAGAAGTCGTTCTTTTCATCTTCCGCAAAAGTTTGGAAATATGAATCAGGAGCTCCAACCCAAGTTACTAGAAGTATAATTCCGTTACCGCTTAATTTTTCATCGCAAACTAATCTGTCCGATACATGGGTAGATTTAATTAGATTATTGAAGTCTTCTGCTGCCTTTGGTGCATTTTTCTTACTTCCCTCTGCTGCGACACCATGCCCGCTATCATCTAGCAACTTATTTGAAAGAATATATTTACCCAATATATCAGCTCTTGTGTCGGAATATTGAACTCTGGAATTCTCAACTGACGAATAAAACTTTAGAGTCAAGGTAAATTTTGGTGTTAATATCGCAGGAAATTTTAGTTGCGGGCTTTTTAAAACCGGCGGTTTAAAATAATTAGTATCCGCCTTATTGTCATGAATTATTTCTGACATAAACATGTTTCTCTGCATCTTTCCCCACATAACTTGCCAGCTTGGGGAGGCTATGTGCATAACGCTAGGACTTAAAACTTCATCTCTAAGAACATCAGACATATCTTCTTCAACTCCGCTGTAGTAATCGGTAAATATATAATGTAAATTATCTAGCTCTTTCTTTTTCTTGGCAGAATCCATAATTTGAGACAGATATGAAGAAAGTGCCTCATCACCAACTATCACCTTAACCGGCTGTATTTGCCAAAAGGCTTCGAAATATTTTTCAAAAGGTTTAAAATTATCTTTTCTTTTCATATACCCATCGTCGTAAAACACAATTAGGCTTTTTACGTCCAAAGGAATGTATTTTCTGTAGGTATCAAAGAAAAACCGCGTCACAGGAATTTTTATTCCCCTTGGTCTGCCAAGGAAATTGTCGTAAGCGGATGACAAAGCGTATAAGTTATAACTCAGTATTAACAAAACAGGAAACGATGCTAAAACCAAGGAAATCCTGTAGGGTAAAATCCTCACTATTTTATTCACAAGATATTTTGACAACTTAGAAATATAAAAACCCCAAATAATTAAAGAGCCAACTGAAGATAGATAAGATAAATGGTGCGATCCTGTAGCAACATTAATAGTAGCTTCTGTAACGGCGACATGCGGCCCAAAAAGTGTGAAATATAATGTAGAAAGACTAATCCAAGAAAATCCAAAAGAAATAGCCAAGGGTAAACTTTTTCGAAATATCTTTCTAACGAGGAAAAGAATAAGCAAAAAGATCAAAAACGCCAAAGAAAACAGAATGCTTGTTTTGCCCGGGTAAAGGTGCAGTAATCTACTCGTCCAATCTATAAATTCGGGAGGAAAAGTAAAAAATCCAAACAAGTTAAGAAATACTTTATAAAGGGGAGCAGTAACAGTCTCGGGTCTAGTTGTAGTAATTTTCCAGAGTTGCCGAACAACAAAAAATACTAGCGCCATTATGTAGAAAATCCACTGACGCCTAAAAAGGTCCGCTAGCCAAGCCTTTGCATTTTTATAATTAAACCATTTTATTGTAGCTAACAAATCGGCAACGGTAATTATCGGAAGCATAACACCTACCCTCGCCAATCCTGCCCCAAATGCCGCCATCATAAGAAAAGCGGAGAGGTAAACTGTTTTTTTACCATCGTTTCTATTAATTTCCCAAAATAGAGCAATTAAGGAAAGGCAAGCTAAAAAGCCCTGCCAGCCAAAACTAATCGGATGCGTTAACCATTGAAAAGCCTCGAAAGTTATGGTTGTAGTTAGAGCCAATAACGCCGTTACTAATCCCGTCCAAAAATCCTTAGTTAAATACTTAACCAGAAAGTAAATTCCTATCACCAATAATAAGTGTGATAAAACAACCCCTATCTGGTACGGAAAGATGGAATATCCAAAAAAATATCTTATTACTTCCCAAATCCAGGCCGGGTGGGAGGAAAGCCAGGGTCCCCATTTATAAATGTTATATGCAAGGCCATTATGGTTCAAAAAAAGATAGAAATCGTCCTTAAAAAAATAGGTTGAAAACTGTTTAAAACGAACAACAAAAGATAAAACTGTAAGTAGAATAATCGCGAATGAGTCTTTTCGAGTAATTCTAATCTTGACCCTCGGATAGACTTTTAAGATATAAATTTTTGAAAGAACCAGGAAAAACACCAGACCCAAGATTTCCGGTGCAACTTTCGCAAGAGTTTCTCCACCGATGGAATTAAAAAAAATCCAGGAATGCTCCGAATAATTTATTAAAATAAAAAGAAGCGAAAGAGCAGCAAAATAAAATCTATTCCAGATTTTAAGATTTTTCGTTATCATCCTCTTTAAGAAGTAAATCTTATTCTTATGGCTCCCATTAGGGAAGTTAATAATTCACTTATATCTGCGCTAGATTTTCCATACTTCCTCTCTGTGAAAGAGATTGGGATTTCTGCTATATTGAAACCTCCCCTTTTGAGCCTGTAAGCAATTTCGGAAAGAGATATAAAACCTTTTTCCCTAAGTCGTTGATTAACTAAAAATTCGACTGTATGTCTCTTGTAAGCTCTGTAGCCATTCGTATAATCAGTAAGGTCAACCCCCAACCAGATTTTCAGGAAGAAATTAATTATTTTACTTTGAATTAATCTTCTTAAAGGCCATTTTATTATTTTACTTCCTTTCAGATATCTAGATCCCACAACCATATCCACTGTTTTAATTTCTTTTAGAAAATTTTCTATCTCTTTCGGGTCGTGAGCTAAATCCGCATCCATCTCAAAAAATACTTCAATATTTTTGTCTTTCAAAGAAATCTTTAGCCCATTAATAACGGCACTTCCCCGCCCAAGTTTCTTGTATCTAGAAATAATTTTTAGTTTCCTTTTTGTTTTAAACAAAATTGCTTTTAATTTTAAGTTTTCGTTTTTAGGGGAATCATCTACAATAACGACATTAATTCCAGGGTATAACCTAAAAATTTCGCGAGTAAGAGTTTGTAGATTTCTTGTTTCTCTGTACGCTGGGATAACAATGGCTATATTGCCATAATCTACTTTTTGCTTTACAGACACATTCCCTCCTATGTTTGGATGAAAATTCTGATGATTTGGCTCATCTCTTTTTTTGTCAGTTCTGGATTATTACCACAATACAAACCATTCTCGTGCACCAGTTTTGCGTTAGGATTTTCCAGATAAATCCTTCGAACATATTTTTTGAAAAAAGGTTGCTGTAAAATATTCCCTCCTACTATTGGCCTTATTTCTACCTTACCGATACACCTTCGTACCAATTCTTCTCGAATTTTCCCTGTACGACAAACTACTGGCAAAGCAAAATTAGAAACGACATCTAGATGATCGAATTTTAATGGCAAGAATCTATCTTCACTTTTAAAGATGGCCGATGCCATATAATAAAAATTCTTTTCCCTTTTGTTAATTATCTCTTCTAATAATTCTAGTTGTTTATTTCCTATAAAACCGTTAATCTCTGTAGGTCTTAAGTTAAATCCCAAATCATAAAATGTATATCTTGAGTAAAAGGTTGAGTTGACTTTATTTCTTGTTCGAATTTCTCTTTGTCTGATTCTACTTAAATTACGATCCCACCCGTGAGCTCTGACTATTCTAAGCATTGTCGCTAGTTTCTCATCATTAGTACATATAGCTCCGCCCTCAATCGTAGACATATGGTGCCCCACATAAAAAGAGAAGGTTGAGGCAAAGCCAAAATTACCCAGTTTAATATCTTTATATACACTCCCCAAAGACTCACAATTGTCCTCTATAAGTAGTATTTTTCGGGTAGAACAAAGTTTTTTTATGTTGTCTATGTCGTCGCAAAATCCCAAAAGATTTGTTAAAAATATGGCCTTTAGTTTACTTTTCTTTAAAACTTCTTTTAACGTCCGACTGGAAACATTCAAAGTATTAAATTCAATATCAACTGCAACCGGTTCTAGGCCTAGCTGAATCAAGGGCATAACATTGGTTGACCATGTTACTGCAGAGAAACCAACTTTATCTCCTTTATGGAGTTTGCCGATGTTTAACAGAGCCTGAACTAAAGCTAGATTTGCTGAACTACCGCTATTAACGAAAACACAATGTTTTCGTCTCTGCCATTTTGCAAACCTTCTTTCAAATTCCTCGCACTCATGTCCAAAACTTAATTTCTCAGCCTGGGTTATAAATCTTATAATCTCTAGCTTTGTCTCTTTTTCTTTATAAAATGTATTTTTAATTAGTTTTATCATGAATAACACCTAGTTGTTCTAATTCAACTAGCGATAAGGACTTTATGGTCGTATTATACATACTGATGTTTAAAGGAAGATAGAAACTGTCTATTTTAACTGAAGTAAGCCTTGTCCCTTGAGCAGGAAGATAGACGGTATAAGTATGTGGCTTTCCATCTAAGAATATATCAAACTCTTGAGAATAGTCCGAATAGTAATTTGACCTTCTGTCGGTAATCCACCATATTCTCGCCTGGCCTTCACTCGGATAACTCTCTTCGCCCGATACCGGAGTAGCTTTCATCGTGAAAGCTAAAACGCTGGGAACGAGACTGCTTTGATTCAGTTTTAATTCCAGGAACTGATTTGGCTCGGAAATTTCTTCCCAATTACTGTGTTCCACCGGCTCACTCTCTTTCCCTAAAAGCCCTCTTATTCTTTCGGTTGTGTTAGTATAGCCCTCGGGCGAGTAGAAGAATGTGTAAATATTGCCAAGCTGTGTTCTCCCTGCACTTAACAAATAAAATAATTCATTATAAGATCCTGCGATTGTTGTTACTCCGCGGTATTTAAACAAGGACGAAATACCCAGCTGAGGAATATTTCCGAGAACATTACTCTTATAATTTGGATCGTCTACGGTGTCTATATAAAAAACAGTGTCTTTATTAACCTGGGGAACCTCTCTTTTAATAAGCTCGTACCCCTTTTTATCCGGAATACTGACATATCGAATAATAAATGACTCGTCTTTGTTGGTAAGGACGATCAAGGTTAACCCGACAATTGAAACGGCCAATATCCTCAAGTTGCGTTCGAAAATTAGCGTGAACACAGTTGCATAAATAATTGCCGCTCCCAAAAATGCTGGTATCGCATAGCGGCTATGCGAGTCAAAAACCGACGTGGGCATATAAATAAAATAAATAAAAATGTTAGAAAATATCCAAAGTATGCCGAAAAGAATTAGTTTCGCCTCCTTCCGTCCCTGCTTTACCTTATTGTAAAATAGTAAAAACAATCCCCCTATCAAACCACCCCCAACGACTTTGGCAAAAATATCAGACGAAAAGAAGTTAAATAATTTGGCGACTTTGTTAACTATCTGATCAGGGATAACTAAATAAGTAAATGAGGAGAGAAGATTTGTTATTAAACCGGGACCTTCCTTAGAAGTTAATAGTTTTGCAGTTTTTGTTAAATAATCTCCAGCTGAAACCCCGCTAGACTCAGGTCCTCCACGGTAATCAAAAAAATAGAAAAAGAGATAAAAAGCGATAAACGGAATCTGTTTTAACGCAAGAGTTAAAATTGCCGGTAACTTTTTTTCAACTTTGGCGAAAAATAGAGCTGAAGCCAAAACAATTATTAGTACTCCGTGTGCTCGAAGAAAGAAAAATTCCAAAGTGGTTACGTACGAAAGAAGGGAAAGCCAGAAGAATAAAACCTTACCAGATTGATAATGTTTAATCAGTGCCCAAGCAGTAAGAATCAAAAAAATGGCAGTTTCGACAAGTTGATAAGAATTCGATAGCCGATACATAGCAAATGACCCTATATAGCCAGAGGCGAAAACTATTCCCGACAGTAATCCCAATAGCTTCTTACCTGTTATATCTTTGAGAAATAAATAAAGAAGTGCCGCGGCGAGGAAGTATTGGAAAAGACCAAGTGCATAATAAATAGACACGGAAAGGCCGAAAATCGGATAAAGAAATATAAACGGCGTTGCATTATATCGGTAGGCTCCCTGACCAAATATCCCTGCTCCAAAATTCGAAGGATTGGGTGCGTCTTGAGGGAAAATCATTTTATATACCAGACCCCAATCATCCACCCACCAGTACATTCTAAGAGTTTGTCCGTAAGCGAGTATCACAACCAGTAATATAAGAAATATCTGCCAGTTTTTATTAAGTAGATAGCGAAGTTTTTTTAGTAGCATAAAATGTTTCCATCTAACCAGTTTGGTAAAAGGGCTTAAGTTGTAAACCTATAGTTTTTCTCAGAGAGTTTTCAACCGCCCAAAGGTATATTCCTAAATACCGAGGCGTTCGTGACAAAAGTTTGAATTTCGACCGACCGAAAGACCTTCCCCTCCAGGTGGTCGGAATCTCGATTATTTTAGCCCCTCCAAAATATGCTTGAAATAATAATTCCATCGAAGCTTCCACTCCACTTTTTTTATTAAATTTGAGACTGTCGATAATTTGTCTCCTATACATTTTGAAAGAATTGCTAACATCCCATGTAGAAATATTGGTAAATATTCGTAGTGACCGGCAAACGAATTCAGATAAAAGTCCTTGAAGTTTCGGACCTCCAACTTTCTTTCCACCTTTCATATATCTTGAACCACAAACAATATCCCAATCTTCTAGAATTTTTTTGTACATTTTATTAATCGTTGCAGCATCATCACACAAGTCGGCCATGATTGGCACAAGATAATCGCCTCTTGCAATCTTGATACCCAGCTTCAATGCACTTGCAAATCCTTTAGGTCCAAGATTATTTACAAGCTTTACTTTCTTGTTAGTTTTTGCGTATCTTTTTACTACCGCCTCGGTTGAATCTGTAGAACCATCATTAACTACAATAATTTCGTAAGGAACTGTAACTTTCTCCCTCAAAGTTTCCAGAGTAGTAATTACCGACTCCTCCTCGTTTCTTGCAGGAATTACAACAGAAATCATGTCTAATTAACTTCCAATTTTTCTAGCCGTTTATTTGTAGAGTCATACCTCAGGTAGAAGATGTCTTTTTCTGATAATTTATTGAGCTGAACCGCCCTATTCATCTCTCCCAAGTCCCAAAAATATCCAAAACCTAGGTTTCCAATTTCTTTGTAACCCTGACTTCCAATTTCGAATAAATAATCACTTTTAAACAGTTCTCCAGGAATCTTACCGTTATCATAATAGAGAACCATTAAGGTATAACCAGTTCCCTGCTGAAATGGAACTTTATTTCCAGTGGCATAATAATCGCTATCGGATGTTATGAAAAAGATATTTCTATCATGAGACAAGGTCGGCTGAAATTCTTTAAGCTGCGAGATGAAATTTTTTCTTTCGGTACTAATTGCTTTTTCTTTACTCAAATCTTTAGATAAAAATAGAGTATGCCAGGCTAAAAACGTAACTACGAATATCATACCAGCTATCTTAAATACTTTACGTTTTATTTGAAAAAGAAAGCCCACTAACCAAGCAAAAATAATAGATCCTGAAGTTAATGAAAGATAATAATAACGAGATTCTAAATAAGAAAAGTTTTTGCCTACTACAGCGTAGGGAAGAAAGCTCAAAACACTAAAACAAGTCAAAAAGATGAGGTATTTTTTTTCTATCGGCCTAAGTTTCTTACTCAATTTGAAAACTAGTACGAGAATTATAAAAGTAAACATAATTGCAAAAAGGTCAAGGACTACAGTTTGTACTATTAATAAATAATCTTCCGGAGAAAAAATGGGGTAATAAAGGTTAGTAAAAAATCTACCGAAGTTAAAAAGACTTGCCGGAGGAATAAATTGCAAGGAGAAAGACGTCAGGGGATAAAAAATTGCACGGGCTATTAATGTTGGCAAGAAACTTGACGATTCTCCGGTTAAAAAGAGAGCTTTTTCTCCTTGTATTCCTTTTAGTTCACCTACTCTGACTATAGTAACTATTAAAAAAAACGTTAAATACGGCCACCACGTGTATAGGAATTTATTTAATTTCAATTTTTTAAATAGTAAACTCGCCAAGGGAAACAATGCAAAAAGATAAATTCCTATTTCTTTAAAAAACAAAGATGTATAAAGAAAGGCAAATGCAAATGCTACATATTTTCTTTTACCGTAATCTACAAATTTAAGATATATAAGAGTTGCCAACAAAATCAGCGTAGTCGCAGGAAGTGTACCGACAGATGTCGAAAACCAATAAACAGTGTTTGCTGCAACTGACGAAACAAGAAAGGTTAATCCCGCCAAAAATGCTATCCAGGCCTTGCTCGTAATTTTTTGTGCTAGCAGCAGTACTAAATAGGAATTAACAACATGTAAGGCATAACTAAATATAGCAACCGGTAGCGCATTAAATCGATAGTGCCCAAAAAATAAAAGCCCCAAAACTCTTGCAAGGGAACGGTTCTCCCCTAAAATAAGTTGGATAAGGTTTACGCCAGAAAATGGATGAGAAGCTTTCTCAACTAAAATATGGCCCAAACCCAACCACTCTTCCTGTAGGTAAAAAATTTTAAATATTGGAAACCAAATCACTAGACCGACGATAAAGAGAGATATTATCGGAAAAATTCTTTTCATTTATTTTTTCGCTTAATAAGGTAGCTATCTATGACAAGCTCGTCTATACAGCCCCATAAAAGATGTTCTATTGCCTCTTGTGGAGTGTGTACTATCGGTAAACCGTGTTTGTTGAAACTCGTGTTCAACAAAACTGGTATACCAGTTTTGTTGTAAAACTCTTTTATTACTTGCCAATAAGCGGGATTATTTTCCTTTCTTATAATTTGTGCTCTGGCTGTACTATCGACATGTATTGCGGCCGGAATTCTTTTAACAAAAGGTTTTTTGACATAGTCAGTTAGTGTCATAAAGTAAGTTGCATATCCGTTTGCTAAAACTTTGTCTTTATACTCGTCCATAATAACAGGTGCAAAAGGCATAAACCAATCTCTTTGTTTAAGGCGTTCATTAAGCCGCTCTTTTATTGTCATCTTTCTCGGATCGGCCAAAACGCTTCTTTGTCCCAGAGCCCTTGGCCCCCATTCGTCTCTCCCGACAAACCAGCCAACAACCTTACCTTTAATAATCTCTCTGGCTGCAATTTTATAAACACGGTTATCATAATCTTTAACAATAATTTTCTTTGAAAAATCCCTTATCGATTTTTTGACTTCTTTATCACTAAACTCCTTTCCCAGCGCCGCAGACTGCATTATTTCAATTGATACCTCCCCGCCCATTTTTTTATAACAAGCCAGGGCAACCCCAACCGCGACTCCTCCATCTCCCGGATTCGGATAAATAAAAATCTCATCGATAATCTTTTTCTTAAGCAATCGCATATTAAACTTGACATTTAAAAATATTCCTCCTGCAACGGCTACTTTCCTTAACTTATATTTTTTAACCAGATACCTGAAAAATTTTTCTCCTTCCTCTTCCAGGACTACTTGAGCGGCATAAGCGACTTGCTCTGCTCCATGTTCTTCAATCAATAAACGCATAAATCTATATGTGGGTGTCAAACGAAAATATTCCAAACGAGAAACACCGTTTATCTCGAGCCAATTATTTCTAGCTATCCAGCGTTTACCGTTAAAATACGGGAAGATTCCTCGGACAATTTCTAAGGCTGGGCTTTTCTTTCCATAGGCAGCCAGCCCCATGGTTTTGCCTTCCCCGTCATTTAACTTAAAACCTAAAGCAACCGTTATCGCTCCGTAATATAGAGCCAAAGATGTGTAAACTGGGATGTCTTCAAGTTTAGCAAGAGTCCCATTATCTCCTTTGTAAATAGATCCACAAAGAGGAAGGCCATCTTCATCCACCCCATATCCATCCCAGGCGACAACCAGACATTTTTCCATTCCTCCAAAAACGTAGGCTGTTTCTGCGTGAGCAAGATAGTGAGGTATATAAATTACTTTATTTTCATTGATCCCTAGCTCTGCCAAGGAATTGAGGCCTTTTCTTTTTTGGTGGCGTTCCCCTTCATTAACCAAAAGTGCAATTCTGGCTATAACCCACTGAATTATTTTTTTAATATTTGTATATCTAAATCCCTTTGCATAAGTAATTAAAAGCTTAAATAAATTGATGGGTGGAGCGCCCGATGCGAAGTAGTTTATATCTTTAAGGCGCAGGTTTTTATAATTTAAAGCCTCTTTTATGGAATTTACAGGAAAATGATTATCGTGCTTTATCCTTGTAATTCTTTCTTCACTTATAGCAAAGACAATTTTTCCGTCTATTAATAACGCCGCAGAATTATCGTGATTTCCAGTTAAATGACTTGTAAGTCCTATGATTTTCATCACTTTTATATCGGTATCTTACCGTATTCGAGACATTGATTCAAAATCATGAGGGCTTCTTTCTTATATCGAAATCAAATCTTTTACAAGATATTGTAGTCTCTCTTCCAATATTTTATCCATGTCAAACTCTCTTGCAAACTTAATCGCATTTTCTCTAAGTTTGAGCCAGTAATCCTCATCTTTAAAAATAGCTTCAAGTGCGGAGTGAATGTATTCCTCGGAAGACTTGATAATTAAACCAGCATTAGACTTTTTAATATCTTCTGCCGTCGAAACTACATTAGTGATAAGGACTGGCAAACCAGAGGCTAAATATTCTCTGGCTTTCATTGAATCTCCATAGTAAGTCCAAGGAAAATCATTTGTATATAGGGCTAAGCCTACCCCCCCTTTCGGCAAAGTAGCCATTAGTTGGCGATGCTCAAGCTGCCCTAAAAATATAACTCTATTCTTTAACCCTATTACTTTTACTTTTTGCTTTAACGAGGATTCATATGGGCCGGTACCCATAAGAGTTAAGGTTATTTTTGGATATTTCTTATTAAGAGCCTTAACCGCCGCCAAAACTGGTGAAAAAACCTTTAAGTGGGTTATACCAGTAACCATCATCAGATTAAATCTGTCCACCCTTGAAGGCGGAAACTGTTTTGAGTCTTTAAAACTTGGGGCATTCGGCACTAAACAATTCTTATTTATGGGCACTCCTTGCTTCTTCCTTTTCTTATATATTCTGGATGAAACGTTCCACACTTCATCGCAAAAATATATGCAAAATCTGTCAATCGCGTGGTAAATAAAATTAAGAAGCGGATTTACAAATCGTTGGTCAGCATAGTCAACCGTATAGAAAATTACTTTTTTAGTTCTGCCCAATAACTTCAGAAATAGTGCGGCGAGAGCATTAAGAGGATCAATTGCGATAGTTAAATTGTATCTATAACCTTTTGTTAGAAAATAAGTGTAAACGAACTCTTGAAAAGACTTTGTGAACAAAGAAATTTTATTACCTGATCCAAATTTTTTAACTGTTACTTTACTTCCGTTAAAGTATTCCAGCAAAGATTTCGTCCCGGAATAAAGAGGAAATCCGACCATTTGATAAACAATTTTGTTCCTGCGAAGGAAGGAGGCAATAGAATGTACCGGACCATGAACAGGTCCCTTCGTCGTATAAAAAAAATGGCTAAGAAGAAGTACCTTCATAAATTGGCGTCATACCACTGGAATGTCTCTTTCAGCCCTTTTTCCAAACTAACCTTCGCTCGCCATCCCAAAATATTTCTCGCCTTGGTAAAGCTATATTTTACCCCTTGGACCTTATCTTTTTCTACAGGTTCGAATATAAACTTCATCTTCCTCTTAAGTAATTCCTCCATAACCTGTAAAAGTTTTTTAACAGAGTAGTTTTTGGGACTAGCCAGGTTAAAAATTCCTGCTTCATCTTTTTTTATTCCGAGTAAGATTGCGTCGATTGCATCGTCGATGAAAAGAAAATTCCTGGTTTGTTCTCCAGTACCATAAATTGTAACTTTGCGACCATCCCTAAAGCTTTTGTAAAAATTATATATAACACCCTTGAGGTTACCTGGTCCATAAATATTAAATGGGCGAAATATCGTAGCTATTCCCCCGCTTTTCTTTTCCCAATCCAAAACTATCTTTTCTGCTAAAAGCTTTGTTCGTCCATATTCGGTATTGGGTTTACACCGAGCAACCTCGGTAAATACTTCGCCCTTACCTTCCCCGTAAACCGCTGCTGTTGACATAAATATTGTTTTTATAACTGGAAATTTTTTTGCCTTCTCCATTAGATTTTTTGTAGCAATTACGTTATCTTTATACATTTTCGCATCGGGAGGGAGAAGGCGAGCGGCAAGGTGGACCAATACATCTACTCCTTCTAAAAATTCTTCTATATTCTTGCCTTTCACCAGGTTCCCTCTAACTACCTGAAATTTATTCGGTAAAGCGCTTATCTTCTCTAAAACCAAAGCTTTGGAGGGATAACCTTCCTGAAGAAGTCTTTTAATCAAAGTTTGGCCGATAAAACCAGTCGCCCCGGTTACTCCGACTGTAGGCTTTTGAGGTACAGCCATAATCTAAATCCAACCTTCTTTTTTAAGTATGCTTTTCAGTTCCGAATTAGACATTCTTCGAGTTGTATCCGAGGAATATCTGAAGTCCCCTAGCCTTTTAAAATTTTTATATTTGCCTTCAACCTTAGGAATAGGGATTTGAGGGAGAACTATGTAATAGTTTTTGAGTTGAACTGTTCGGGATGCCTCTGAGCTACTTATTAAAGTCTCGTGAATTTTTTCGCCGGGCCTTATTCCAATTGTAACTATTTTTATTCTCTTTTTAGGAAACGCTTCTTTCAATACCACTATTAAATCGCCTATCGTGTGTGCCGGCATCTGTCTGACGAAAACTTCTCCTCCTACTCCTTTTTCAAGCGCGGTTAAAACCAACTCTACACTTTCAGAAAGCGTGAGCATGAATCTGGTCATATTAGGGTCAGTAACAGTCAAGGGCTTACCCTTCCCTATTAGTAGGCGAAAAAGTGGCACGACAGACCCTCTTGAGCCTAAGACATTTCCGTAGCGGGTGGAGACAAAAATCGTTCGTGTAGCGTTATCGTAAAGATTTGCAGTCGTTATCAACCGCTCTTGCAGGGCCTTTGCCATTCCGTATGCATTGACGGGTTCCACGGCTTTATCTGTGGATAGAGCAACAACCTTCTCGACATTTTCGTCTCTCGCTGCCTCAATGATATTTTGCGCTCCTACTACATTGGTCTTGACTCCCTCCCAAACGTTATACTCAATTTCTGGAATCCACTTTAGCGCAGCTGCATGGATGATTATATCCACTCCCCTGACGACATCCCTCACGCTTCTATAATCTCTTACGTCTCCCAAGACAAAACGCAGCCTTTTATCTTTCTTATATTCAAGTCTCATGGCCCCCTGCTTATCTTCATCTCGACTAAAAACTATTATCTCTTTCGGCGAAAAATTGATAATTTTGGCAATAAGCATTTGGCCGAATGACCCCGTTCCCCCTGTAACTAATACTCGTTTGCCTGCAATTACATTTGACATAAATTTGCTATCTTTTAGGAATTATATACCCAAAATACCTTAGTTTGCATATCTACAATACCTATCTTGGGTATATACGAATACTTTGAAAGATTATATATGCGAGTAAGATAAGTATACTACGTAAACCACTTTGTGTTAAAACACCGTAAATGAAACCCATTAAAGCCCCTGCTCCCTCAACTGCCTTTATTAAAAACATACCTAAAGCAAGTTGCGGATTAGAAAGAAGTTTTTTCCATTTTTTTAAAAAAATGGGTCTAAATAGTAGATTTCCTTGGGAAAGTGCCATTTCTGGGTGTTTCTTTAAATAAGCTCTTGCATACGAGGCGTAATAAAACTTTTTCTTGGCTGATTTTAAGGGAGAGAATTTCTTCTCATTGTGTAAAATGAAACTTTTTATCCTTCCGATTTTTAAGCCCCTCTTTTTCATTCTTAAGGGAAGTTCATAGTCCTCTGGACCTGTAAGTGAAGTGTCATAACCGTTAAATTTATTAAATGTATCTTTGTCAAAAAAACGCGCAGCTTCTATTGATTCCTCTCCTACGTAAAATTCCCGTTCATATGCTTTACATTTAGCCCAATACCCTTTTCCGAAAGATTTTTCTGGAATAACCGCTGCGGCGAAGTCCTTTTTTAGGGAAAGCTCGGCAAGCTGTCTTAGTACATTGGGGTCCAAAACCATGTCGGCATCAAGAATTAGAATATATTCTCCTTTGGTTTTGGCTGCTCCAAAGTTTCTCTGAACTGATCTTTCGGGTCCTTTGTTAAAGACCCTTGCGCCAAATTTTTTTGCTATCTCTTTAGTCTGATCGGAAGAATTGTTATCAACCAAAACTACCTCAAAATCTGTATAGGTTTGTTTATTCAAACTA
>Ga0209542_10006802_pt1 | contig 22088 bp, 24 predicted proteins | sample RifCSPhighO2_01_FD_184028 | JGI IMG/M metagenome (GOLD analysis project Ga0209542, IMG submission 184028) | Soil microbial communities from Rifle, Colorado - Rifle CSP2_plank highO2_0.1 (SPAdes) (version 2) | ecosystem: Environmental > Terrestrial > Deep subsurface > Rock core/Sediment ... | reverse complement strand
CGGGCGTTGTTTTTTGAAGAGAATTTGTTACGGGGAATAATATTTTTTGGTAAATCGCATTGGCGATTAATGGGATTAATACCGGGTCGATCTCTAAAGATTCTTTCATTTCTTTTTTCATTTCTTCAAAACTGACAAATTTTAGGAGCGTCAACCCCACCAGTTGAACAAGCATTGTAGATTGTTCTTTATTGAGTCCGTATGTCGCGGCGATATTTTCTATAGTTATGGAAGTATTAGCGGATGACAAAGCGCTTTGGAGATCTTGCGGAAGATCTTTGTATTGTTCTGATATTTTTTGTTCTGTTAATAACGAATAATCCATAGTTGTTTATGCAAATTATTTTTTATCTTCTTCCTCGGGCTTTTCTTCTACGGGGTCCAATTCTATGGTTTCTCCGGATGGCAATTTAAATTTTTGTTTTTTCTTTTTAAATATTCCCGATCCCGCTATCGCTCCTTGAGTGACGACGCTTAATATAGAAAGGGGGGTCGATTTCCACCCAAGGGGTATAGCCGGCATGTTTTTCAGAGGAGCCGTAAATTTGCCGCCCTTGGCGCCGGTAGCCAAGCCACCCAAGGTTTGTAATCCAGGAATTTTACCAAGAAATCTTATTGGAGCAGTTACGCCTCTCACAATGCCCGATGAACTGCTGGCCCCAAAATTTCTTGCGCCGAGCGCTGCCTGACCCTGCGCTTTTATGCCCCAAAGTCCCGCTGCTTTTGCCGCGCCCTTGGTCGCTCCAGTCACCCCGGAGATTAATTTAGCCGGTAAAACTCCAAACGATTTGGCGACGATGAGGGAGCCGAACATCATGGCGATGACCAGAATCCACTGGAAAATCGCCGACGGCATTCCGACTTGGGATAATCCCGGCGGGGCAGTGTTCCAACCGGGGCCTGAAAATGCCCAAAAAGCTTTAGTATTGAGTTTGCCTTGCGCGTCAAAAAGCGAAAGCGAAAGATAAATCATAAACATATAAGCGGGGGCAAAAAAGGTCCAATTGAAAAAAGTGCTCCACCATTTGCTGAAATATCCACTGGTCGCCGGCAGAATCCAGAAGATGCAAACAATCGGAATGACAATCAACAAAAACCAGATATAGATGATTCTGACGACCAAAAATATAGCGGTGGCGCCGAAAACGAAAACGGTAATGACGAGCCCGACCAAAGTTAAAATAATGCCAATGACCGCGGCTATGGCGCTGGCGCCGAACTGGCCGATGCCTGCCAAAGCGCCATCCGGTTTTGACGGATTGTAGAAATTTAAAATTTGCATGCTTGAAGCCAATCGAGTGGTAATTGTTCCCGCGGCGCCTGTATTAAAACCCGTATCTCCGCCCAGTGCCTGTTTCAGAAAAAAGGTCGTCATAACCTGCGCGAAATCGATAATGACGCCGGCGAATACCAAACTAAAGTTTATCAGAAGCGCCACCGCGACCACTTTCCACCAGAGTTGTTTTATGGCGTATGATTGGATTTTCAAAACCGTGGCGAAGGCAATCACCAAAAGAATCAGAATGAGGAACATATTGGAAAGATCGCGTGTGATGCCCCACCCCAGAGTGACTACTGGCGAACCGGTAAAAGAAAAATTATTCGGCGAGAGCATATAATCAATTATTTGCGCTTCAATAAAAAGGATTACCCCAAAAATGGAGCCGAGAATCGCGCTGATGACGCTGGAAGTAAAAAGAACGGTCTTGCCGGCCAACCAACCGACAACGCCGCCCGCGTTGGAATCGTCTTTAGCGGCGGTTGTCTGACCGGGGGGCGTGGCGACGCTGTTGCCGGTAATATTTTGTGCCAAAGCAGCGATCGGCAGAAACATAAAATTAGAAACAACCGCGGCGGCGAGAACAAAAACAAAATATTTTTTATTTTTCAGGAAAAAACTCATGGTTGCTGTTGCTTATCCAATTTACAGGCGTCCAGTTGCCCCTGATAAGTATCCATTTTCTGTTGTTTCTGGGCTGTTTCCTGCTGGGCGGATATTGCCAAACTTTGGGTAACGGCGGGTTTAACCACACCCGATACTTGTGACCAAAGCGCCGGGATTTGTCTGATATCGGTTATGGATTTTATTTCCTGTTGCTTCATCTGGAGCGCGATAATATCGGATTGGATTTGAGCGATTTGACTCATGGTGGTCGACGCGGAACTTTGCGTCGGCGCCAAAGCAATGGAAATTTGCCCTTGGCAATCGCCCAGTTGTTTCAGAATGTCAGAGGATTGGTTCAAGACAGTTAGAGTTGCCTGCTTAGCGCCCAATAGTTGATTTTGGTAACTTAATTCATCGTCTATCATGGAGATCAAGGTGTTTTTTTGGAATTCTCTCATATCCATGCCGGATTGAATGGAGCTCACACAATCATTATAGGCCGCCGTTCCCAATAATTGCGCGCACTGCGCTTGGGCGGCGGAACCGCCGCCAACCCCTCCTCCGCCGCTTCCTCTGTTATTGCTGGTAAGCGCCGTTTTAAGTTCTGACAGACCCTCGGCAAACACCCTGTTCAATATGGCATTGGTTATCGCCGCGACATATCCTTTCGCGTCTTTCATGCTCAATATGTAAGGAATATCCGAACCCATGGCTTGGGCAGCCAAGTCGCCGACAACGGAACCGGGGGTTTTGGTTCTTTCTTTTTTACAAATTTGATTTTGGTCGTAACATTGCTTTTCAAGTTGAGAGCACTCTTCGGAGGAGGCGCCTTGATTCTTGCAATTGGTGTAAACTTCCGAGCAGGTGGCGATGGCTTGCGACGAATCCCATTCCACGCACTCTTTTACGCCCAAAAATCCCTTGCCGGCCTGCGCTTCTGCGGCGGCGGATTTTTCCGCCGCCGATTTTTCAATTTCATATTGATCCCAGGCCATGATATATGCGCCATAGACATTATTTTGCGGTTTCAGAATCATTTCGTTCCAGGCGATCCATCCGCCGTTTTCAAAGCTTTTCAGGAACGCCTCAAGATTGACCCCCACTTGAGTCAAGGTGCAGGAAGTGCGCGTGGTGAATGTTGGAATAGGAATAAATCCGGCGCTCAACAGGGCTTTAAATGGCGAACAGAGCTGGCTTAACCCCATTTGTTGAAGAAATTTTCCTCCGGCTTGATCAACTGCTTCCCTGAAAAATGCTGGCCAATCTGTGATGAATTTTGGTTCGCCCCCTCCTTGAATCCAGTTCACAATTTGATCAACCATCATGTTAAGTATTTGCCTTTTTAAGGTCTCAACGGCCGCGTCTAAGGCGAATTTCCAAATAGTTTGCCCCAATTGAGCGTAAGTTGAAACGGCTGTAGCTTTTACGCCGCCGGTTAACAGAGGGTTCATTTCAAAAGTCGGAACGGACGCGGATGTCGTTTTAGGGACAATTAAAAATAAAATCAAAACGAGCAATGTTGCGCCCAGAATGTTTTTATGAAAAACAGCCATCAAATTTTGTTGAAATTTTTGATAAAAATATCCATCTTCTTTTGGAGATCGTCCCAACTTTGCAATATGGCCTCAAATTGTTTGGTCGCCGCCATAGCGCCCAGCGGGTCGGTCTCAACATTGGTGATCGCTTTCAGTATGTTAGCGGTAATCCGCAAAAGGCGGGGTTCTTCAGTCATTAGATCTTTCAAATTTGACGGCACCGACTTTTCTTCCAATTGATTGGCCGCCGTTTCATAGGCGTCGATTACGGGCAGAAGTTTTTCCAATCCCGCGCCGTTGTTTTCGTTTATTTTTTCAAGAATAGAAAAAAGCGAAATATCAGATTTTAGATTGTCATTAAGAATTGTCTGGCTTTCGGATAAATATTTTTCAATTGCCGATTTGCTGTTGTCGGAAGAAATTTTCAAATCAGGAATTTTGATGTTTAAAATATTTTCATTTGCCCGCGTCAAGCCGTCTTTAATAAATTTTTCCGCCATCACGTTCACATCGGGCGTGGCAAGCGCCGGTTGGCCGGACGAGTCGGTTTTGGGGGTGGAATTTTTTGAAATTAATTCTTGCGCCAGCGAAGCGGCAAAATTTTCAGTTATATTTTTTGGGATGGCGATCGATGGAATAATAGTATCTGCGAGGTTGCCGATTTTATTTTCCGCGGAAGCGCGGTAAAAGGCGCTATTTTTTACATAAACCGTTTGGGAAACGGGCGCAAACATAAAAACCCCGAAAGCTACTCCGGCCGCAATGACAAACACAACGGGCAAATGATGCTTTATCGCCATTTTATTAGGAATTATACCATAAAAAACCCGATATCGCGGCAAGTTTTATATCGCGCTCTGTGGATAAGTGGCGAGGCCTAAACCCCAAACCTTATTTTCTCCGAAACATGTCGCCTCGCTCCTGCGGCTCGGCGCATTCACTCTCGCGATTTTGCCCCGCCTTTGGCGGGGGCCAATCCAAAATCGCTCCGAGAGTTCTGCGAAAATAAAGTTTGGGATTTAATTGGAAGGTGAGCGAACGCCATTGATCCAGGGATAAATTTTCCGCTCGAGCTTTTTCAGAGATGTTTATATTTTTGAATATAGAAATTAATTGTTCCTTTGACAGCGATAATTTTTTTGCCAAGTTACCGAGCAGTTGTTTTCTCGGTTGGGAAAATCCGGCTTTTACAACCGCAAAAAACGCGGCATTTTTTCCTGCCCGCCATGTCCGCGCAGGCGTGGCAGGCGGGTTCGGAATAATTTCTATTATCGCCGAATCAACTTTCGGTTGCGGCCAGAACGACCCCTTTTTTACATAATCAATAATTTTTACTCCGGCGTAAAATTGAACGCTCACGGCCAGAAGATTCATCCGGGGCGGTTTGGCAACGATGCGTCGCGCTACTTCTTTTTGGATCATTAGAACCATTGTTTTTGGCGGATTTTTCGATTCGAGCCATTGATGAATCAAAAATGTCGCGATATTATATGGCAAATTCGCCACAATTTTGTATTTCTTCCCACTATTGATTCTTAGAATCGATAGTTGGCGGGCATCGGCTTTAATAATTTTTACATTCTTAAAATCTTTTAGCGTCTCGTTTAGTATGGCGGCCATAATAGGGTCTTTTTCAATTGCGGTGATTTTTACTCCACTCTTTGCCAGTTCTTGCGTGAGCGTTCCGAGTCCTGGACCAATTTCAACAATGGTATCGCCCTTTTTAATTTCCGCCGCGGCAATCATTTTCGCCAGCGCTTTTTTTGACAAAATAAAATGCTGACCGAATTTTTTTTCCGCAGTTCCCCCGTACTTTTTCAGCAGGTCTTTTATTACTGTTTTATTAGTTAAATCCATATTATCCGCAGCCACAGATAAAAGTTGTTGGGTCAAAAATTGCCGCTCTGCCCGTGCAAAAGTCCAGGCATCCTTGTCCGAAATAACAACCGGTGCAATAACAAAACGCTCTTAATAAACTGGGGCCGGGCGTAGCCGTCGGCACTCCCGCCTGGTAACATTCTGGCGTTGTGTAGCAAGCTCCGCAAATAGCGGCCTTGGCCTTAGGAACAAGCGCGCCATAGAATTTGTCCAATAAACCGGAAAGAAATACGCCCTTAGGATTTAATTGAGTTAATGGTGTAAAATTAAAATACCGGTTTAGGGCAGATGTATTCTGTTTTTCAAGTTCAGCCAATTGTAATTTTGGTAAAGTAAAACGGATCGTGGCGGCAATTCGTCGCGCTTCTTCCGCGGTCAGCATATTGAGCGATACAAGGGCGGCTACGATTTTTTCTTCAACGAGGCGGACTTGAGCGTCGGTTTCAATTTTTAACAGCGGCGCATACGATGGGTCTATGTTTTTAACAAAAAGATCCTGGGCGTCTATCAAACTTTTGATAAAAGAGTCGGGGTAAAGAAAATGGAATTCGTCGTCGGTCAAATCAAGCATGATTTCGTCCGGCGCCGCTTTGATGATTTTGGGACTTGGCGGCGAGACGGAATAGTTTTGAATCGCTGAATTGATTTCGTTTTTCAATTTCATTTCGGTGGTTTTGGCGGTTTCGTAAACAGTTTCAAAAAACGGCGCAGCGGTTTCTCTGGTTGGCGCAAAAAGTTGCCATTCTTTGGAAAATGAAGACGCCCCGATTACTTTAAGCTGATTTTTTTGCGGCGCGAGCGTCTGTTTGGAATGAAGTTCGGCTGGTTTTTGAAAACTTTTCCAAGTAAAATATCCGGTAACCGCCAATAAAATTAGGAGTAAAATTTTTACTATGGTCGCGATTTTGAGATTGTTGAAATTCATATTCATACAATTGCCATTGTAGCAAAAATCAACGCTAAAAGTCGCTATTTACAAAATATGTTTAATATGGTATGCTATACATAGTGGAAATTAACAGATTTTTTAACAATTTCATAAAAAGGAGGTTTGGAAATGAAAAGGGCAATATTGTTGGTCGCGGTTATGGTGTTTTTTTGGGATCGTGGGTGTCGCCTTGGCTGATGAGGCCGCCATTGCGCGGTGGACTCTGGCCAAAAAAAGCACTGGCTTTGTTGGCGGATTCTTATCCGGGTTCGCTTTCCATGAACTTGGTCACGAAGTTGTGGCCAGAGTTGAGGGCGTTGGGATGAGCTGGCAGGGCGCCGATAATCGGTGGCTTGCCGACACCCATGACAAGGGTAAGCTTCGTAATATCACCTTGGGCGGATTCGGCGCCCAGATAATTTCTACGGAAATTATCTTGGGGGTTGATAAAATCCCCAAGGACAGCGCATTTGTTCTTGGTTGGCTGGGATTCAACATCCTCAATTCGTTGCTGTATGTCGCGGACAATGAGTTAAGAGACGGAGTCGGCGACCTGGAAACGCTTCGGGCAACCGGCGTTGACACCGGCTTTGTGGAAATCGGGCTAGTCGCCCATAGCATCCTAACCGCCTATAGGATTTACAAAAATCCGAAATTCATCCCTTATGTAAGGGCGACCAGGGGCGAGCTTGCCCTGGGGATTGGATGGAAATTTTAAAAAACGGGACTCGGCGGCTTATATGGCGTCGGGTCCTTTTATTTTTTATTCCAATTCTATATCCGGCAGGTTGTAGCCGTCGGCTAAGGAACGAAAATTTACCAGATGCGGAGGCAATTCCATGATGAAGCGCGACGGAACCGCCTCTTTTCTTTCGCCCCACAGAAACCGCCGCTTGGCGAACAAAAGCCACAAATGTTTTTTGGCGCGCGTCATTCCCACATAGCAAAGCCGCCGTTCTTCTTCCAATTCTTCAAGAGAATAAGCGGCGCGGGAATGGGGCATCAGGTTTTCTTCGGCGCCGGCGATGAACACGGCGTCGAATTCCAGCCCCTTGGCCGAATGCAACGTCATTAGATTAAGTTTTTTAGAATTGTCGGCGCCTCTTTCCTGCTGCATCAGAGCAACATCGGTCAAAAAAGTATTAAGATTGTCGTGAAGACCGGCCAAGCCGATCAGTTCTTTGATGTTTTTGATTCTGGATTCCGATTCCAATTCTCCGTCCGGCCCGAAATCGGGGAATTTTTTTTCGAGATAACCGTAATAGCCGGATTTTTTGACGACAAATTTTATGATTTCCGTTGGCGGTAACGCTGGCGCTTGTTTTCTGAAATTTTCCCAATCGGAAAAGAGTCCGTTTTGAGAAATAAACGCTCTTTTACCGATAACCCCAATAATTCTTTTCAGGCATATTTCGTCGTTTGGATTTTGGATTAGGCGCAAATAAGCCAGAATATCTTTTATTTCCTTTCTTTGATAGAATTTAACGGCGCCGATGACGCGGTAGGGCAGATTGGCGTAAAGGCAGGCCTCTTCCAAAACGCGCGACTGGGCGTTGGTGCGATACATCACGACAATTTTATCCAAACCAATTTCGTCATTTTTGTTTAACTCCGCTATTTTATTCAAAATGAATTCCGCTTCTTCCCTTTCGCTGTTTGCTTCGACCACTTCTATTAAATTTCCCGCCGAATTTTCGGTCCACAGGGTTTTGTCTTTTCTTTCGATGTTTTTACTGATGATTTCGTGCGCGGCGGTTAAAATATTTTGGGTGGAACGGTAATTCTGCTCCAGTTTTACAATTTTGGCGTTCGGGTAGTCCTTTTCAAAATTCAAAATGTTCCTGAAGTCGGCGTGCCGCCAGCCGTAAATCGCCTGATCGGGGTCGCCGATAACAAAGAGATTTTTATTTTTTTGAGCCAGCAAATTTATCAAAACATATTGGGCGCGGTTGGTGTCCTGATATTCGTCCACCAAGATATATTTATATTGATTCTGGTATTTTTCCAGAATTTCCGGCCGCGATTCGAGGATTTTTACCGGTAGAGTTATCAAATCATCGAAATCAACCGCGTTGGCGGCCCTAAGGCGTCCGCCGTAAAGATTGTAAAATGCGGCGAATTGCTTTTTGTAAAAATCGTCGGCGCCCAACGACGCCGGATTCTCCAGTTCGCTTTTTATTTTGGACGCCAAATTTAGAAAAGAGCCTGGCTTGAATCGGTCGCGCGGCAAATTCATATCGCCCAATATGTCTTTTGCCAAGGAAAAAGAATCGTCTTCATCGTAGATGGCGAAATTTTTATTATAGCCCAAGCACTCTATTTCTTCTCTCAAAATTTTGGCGCCGAAAGAATGGAATGTGCCGATAAACAAATTTTCAATTTTTCCCGCTTGGCGGGATCCCGCACAGCGGGACAATTTACAATTTTCAATCAATAACTTATTGACGCGGATTCGCATTTCTTCGGCGGCCTTGTTGGTGAAGGTAACGGCCAAAATATTTTCGGGATTTATTCCCTGAGACAGAAGATGGGCGATGCGATGCGTCAGGGTTTTGGTTTTTCCGCTGCCGGCGCCGGCTAAAATCAAAACCGGGCCGTCAACTACCATCGCGGCTTCTTTCTGCCGTTCGTTTAATCCCTCTAATATTTTCATAGCCACAGCATAATACCATGTGGACAAGTTTCTTGACCATTCCTAACAATGTTGTTAGCATAAAGCAGTGTTTAATAGCCCTAGGAATTACTCTTAATTCCGGTTTATTTATACTATTTTTAAAAAAATTGAGACGATTATTGGTAAATTCCCTCTGGGGGTTTCTTTGTTTTTGATTTTTTCTTTGGTTCTTGTTGCTGAAATTGCCGGTTTCGCGTCTTTTGTTGGTGATGCGACCCGATTAAACAGAGGAACGATTATCGGCGGCGAAGTTACGGAGATTGTGTCGGCGCCGGATAATAATATTATTTCTAATGAAGTTAGTATTTTATCGGCGCAAGCAAGTAATGCCGATATTGATATGGAATTTACACCTTATGATGAACGGGATCCATTGATTATCGGTCAAGATTCGGTTTTTCAGAACCAAAATCCGGCAACCGTTCCAACGCCTGAGCCGTCGCCAACGCCCAAGCCGTTGCCAAAACCCAAGGCGCCGTCTTATGCGGCGGGGCCGTATCTTGACGGTTATTTTATTTTTCCGACCACCGGATATAATCGCGGAAAACTTCACGGCTATAACGCCGTTGATATATCTCGCGGCAGTGACTGTATTGATGACAATATCCCGGTTTACGCCGCCGCTTCCGGCGTTATAAGCGCCGCTTATCCGACTCAAAGCACCGCCAGATGGGCCAATAGCGGCTATGGCAACAATATTATTCTTCTTCATCCGAACGGCGTTATCACGCGCTACGCTCATTTGAAGGAAATTTTAATCTCTGCCGGCCAATTCGTTAATCAAGGCAGTGTTATTGCCTATATGGGCGGCTATCCGGGCAATCCGGGCTCGGGGAATTCAACCGGTTGTCACCTGCACTTTGAAATTCGCGGCGCCCAAAACCCGTTTGTGAGATAGATTTTAAAAATGTCAGTTTAGCAACGATCGTCCGAATACTTACACTTTTTATTTTTGTTAAAACTTTCAAACTTCCTCCCGGGGGCGGTATTGCAGAGCCTCGGCCAGGTGCTGGGGTTTTATGTCGGCGCAATTGTCCAGATCGGCGATGGTGCGGGAAATTTTCAGCAGGCGATGATAGGTTCTTGCCGAAAACCCCATGGTGCTGACCGCGGTTTTCATCATTTTTTCCGCCGTTTCGTCGAGGGCGCAATATTTTTTAATATGCTTCACCGACATCTCGCGGTTGGTGAAAATTCCCTCTCCCTTAAATCTTGCCAACTGGATTTCTCGCGCCTTTGCCACCCTTTCTCGAACGACCTTGCTGGTTTCGCTCAGGATTTCTTTGGACATTTCTTCATATTTCAGACGCGGCGCTTCCACATGGAGGTCGATCCGGTCCAATAGCGGGCCGGACAATTTTCTTTTGTAGCGAATAATCTGGTGCGGAGCGCAGACGCATTCTTTTAGCGAGTCGTTCAGATAGCCGCAGGGGCAGGGATTCATGGCGGCGACCATCAAAAATTGCGCCGGAAAAGACAAACTTCCTTGGGCGCGGGAAATAGTGACGGTATTTTCTTCCAAGGGCTGTCTTAGATTTTCCAGAACATCGCGGGAAAATTCTGGGAACTCGTCAAGAAAAAGGACTCCCCTATGGGCCAGAGAAATCTCTCCCGGTCTCGGCCAGGCGCCGCCGCCGACCAGGGCCACGCCCGAGGCCGTATGGTGCGGAGATCGAAAAGGCCTTTGCGACAGGAACGATCGGTCGTTTTTCAAAAGTCCGGCGACGCTCCAGATTCTCGTTACTTCTATCGCCTCTTCAAGATTCAATTTTGGCAGAATCGACGCCAGCGCTTTTGCCAGCAGGGTCTTGCCCGAACCCGGCGGGCCGGAAAAAATCACATTATGATTGCCGCTGGCGGCGATTTCCAGGACCCGCTTGGCTTTTTCCTGTCCGCGAATCAGGGCCAAATCAATTTCAGGATCGCTGTCCAAATTTTTGGCAAAGATATCGCTCAATTCGGAATTCTTGCTGATCGACAAAAGTTTTTTACCATCCAAATGTTCCATTATTTCGGTTAAATTATTGGCGCCGATAATTTCAATATCTTTCACCAACGCCGCTTCGGCGGCGTTGGTCGACGGCACAAAAACGGTTTGGAAACCGCGATTTTTCGCTTCAATGACGATAGAAAGCACGCCGTCAATCGGCCTTAGGGCGCCGTCCAGCGCTAATTCTCCGGCGAACAATTTTTTCTCGGGGTCGAATTTTACTTGCTCCGATACCAGCAAATATCCTAAGGCAATCGGTAAATCGTAAGCCGGTCCCTCTTTTTTCAGATCGGCCGGCGCCAGATTAACGGTCACTCTTTTGTTGCGCCGCGAAGGCGGCGCGGCGCCGGAATTTTTCAGAGCCGCCGAAACGCGATCTTTGGATTCCTTAACCGCCATATCCGGCAGTCCGACAATGGAAAAATTAAAAAGGCCGGGCGCCAGATCGCACTCGACCTCCACTATTCTCGCGTTAATGCCGCTTAAAGCGGCTGAATACAATCTAACTGACATGTTCCATGTCGGTTTTTGCCGCGGGGTTAGCTTGTAATCTCTCAAGGGGGATTTCTTTTTGACAAACTTCGCAAATTCCGTAAGTTCCGCCGTCAATCCGCTCTAATGCTTCCCTAACTTCCTTCAGCCGCAATTCCAAATGGTCGGAAAGCGCCTTATTTTTCATGTCTTCGTCGCTCTCATTGACGCTTTCCCCGCTTTCCAAGTCCTCTTCGCTGGTAATTTGATTTTCTCCCCACTCAAAATGTTTTACATTCCAATTGTCTTTCATGTTCGGATTAGAATCTGGCGTGGCGATGGTTCCCAGTTCTTTGGTGAGCAAACTCCGTTCTTTTTCCAAAGAAGTTTTGAATTCTTCAATTGTTTTTTGGTCTAACATGTTTTCAGAATATCAAAAATAAAAATAGAAAGCAATAATAAGGTACGAGAAACGAAAAAGGGCGCCGTTGAACCCCTAAAATTTTATTAAATGGGTTGGTGCCCTTATTTATAGGCTCACATCTGCCTTTGTGTGCCTTCATATTCTTGCATATTGAGCCTCGTATCCGTTCTATGGTCGAGACCTATTAAGTTTTGATAAAAAGAACCAATCAAACGCGGCCAGCAGATGGCCGTATCGGGTGCGAACACCCGAGAGAATCGTAGAACAGAAACAAGGATCTACTGCTATTTTCTCAAAACGCAAAACCCCCGTCAACCCCCAGTTATCCACAAGGGATTATTTAACAAATTTGTTTATGGATGCCTCAAGAGATTTCAGATAGTCAATTGAAACTCCTTGGCCGATCAGGTCCTGCAAAATAACAAACATTCCGGGGCTAGAGGCGGTAAAAACAAGGTAATTTTCGTAGAGCGCGTAGTTTAATGAGGCGAACGCTTTGCCTATATTCAAATAACGCACGGGCTGATTGATAAATGAGTATGACTTGAAAGTCGATTGGGGTTTAGGCGATACGGCGTTGTCGAGAAATAAAGGCGCGATGTCGCCGGAGAGCGATGTTTTTTCCCAACTTTCCATTTGCGCCTTGGCGAAATCAGCGTCTTTTGCCTTAAGTATTAAAATCGGCCGCACTCCCTCTTTTTGGTTGAAAAAAGCGAAAGCGAATTCTTTTTCGTAATTCAGCAAAAAGTCCTTGGGGGTGAAAATTGACATCATGCTTAAAAATTCTTCGGTTATTAGCGGATCTCCCTTGTAGGTTATTTTGATTTGTTTGACCGAGGCGCGGGTTTCATCAACTTTTGCCTCCGATTTTAGCGCTTTTATCAAAGCGTCTGCGGTTTTTAACGGCAAATCAATAGTCACCGACTTATTTGGCAGTTTATTAAAGAATTTTATCGGAACGGTGGTAGTTGCTGTCGGGGCCGTCGGTAAAATTGGAACGGTGGTCGTTGCCGTTGGAGGAATTATTGTCGGCGCCTTATCTCTGATGAAATATTTCCAGTAGCCGAAAAGTCCCGAAAGAGAGGCGGCAATTACGGCCAAGCCGATAAATCCCAATTTTATCCAGGTCGGAGTGGTTTTATAAAGTGGTTTCAGGGGCAGTTCAGGGATATTTTTTGGGGGGATGATTCGTCCCTGTGCCGAAATTGACTTCTGTTGAACCAGACCTTGTCCCCTCGTCTCAACGGCTGGCAATTTCGGCACGGGGACGTTTAATGCGGGAATTCGCGCTTCATGGGAAGCCGAAGTCCATGCAGATCGTTCTGGTGCCGAAGCCGCATTTTGTTGAACCGGGTTTTGTTTCTTCGTCTCAACGGAAGATTTACTTGCCGCAACATCGGCTAAAGACGGCGCTGAAATAGCTTGGGACATTTTGCTCAAGTCGCCTTTCATCGTTCTGATGATAATATTTTCCACCAAATTTTGAACTTGTTCCGCCATAGATTTTATTATAGCACAAAAACATCCCGCAGCGGCGGGATGTTTTTTATTTACTTATCCACACGATCCGGAATTCCCAAATCTTTACAGATTTTCTTTGCAAGGAAATCATCTATTTCTCGATGTCTTGGAACGCTGGAAGTTCTTTTTGTTTTCTGATTATAAAAGATAGAATGTCTTTTCCCTTCACGAAGTAGAGCACAATTATAATCTTTTAGATGTCTCAATAACTGACTGCGTTTCATTAAAATTCATTATAAACTAACAGCGACCATTAAAGATTCCCGTATTGAATTGCGGCTTTTATCTTTTTCCAATTTTCTATTCGCTTCCAAAATCAAAACCAGCGCCTCTTTAAGATTTTCTCGCGCCTCTTTTTTCGTGCGGCCTTGCGTGTTTACACCCGGGATTTCTTCAATCCAAGCGATATACCACTTGCCGCGTTTTTGATATACCGCCGTAAATTCTCTTTTTGTTGTCATATAAATGTATTATATGTCATTCATTTAAAATGTCTATTTCGTGCCAGCATCTTTGAGGGACAAGCTGATTTTACCGTTTTCAACCCTTTTAATTTTCACCGTTACTTCGTCGCCCATATTAACGACATCGGTAACTTTTTCCACGCGGCGGTTCGCCAGTTCCGAAATGTGAATCATCCCGTCCCTTCCTCTGCCGAATTCCACGATGGCCCCAAAATCAAGAATATTGACAACCTTGCCGGTCACAATTTCGCCGACTTTATATTCTTTAACGATACCCTCAATAATTTCTTTGGTTTTCAGCCCGCTTTCTTCATTTTCGGCGGTGATAAATATCAGCCCCGATTCTTCAATGTCAATGGCGGCGCCGGTGGTAGCGATAATCTCGTTAATAACTTTGCCTCCGGATCCGATCACCTCCCTGATTTTATCAACCGCAATTTGCAGGGTGATGATTCTCGGAGCGAACGGCGATAAATTGGCTCTCGGTTTGTCGATGGTTTTAGTTATATTATCCAAAATTTCCAGACGCGCTTTTCGGGTCTGTTCCAGCGTCTCTTTCAAAATTTTAATGTCAATGCCGTTTATTTTCACATCCATCTGCATGGCGGTGATGCCGTCCTTAGTGCCGGCCGCTTTAAAATCCATGTCGCCGTGATGGTCTTCCGGCCCCTGGATATCGGTTAAAATTTTGTAATCGCCTTTTTTGTTGCTCATTAATCCCATCGCTATTCCCGCGACCGGTTTGGTGATGGGGACGCCGGCGTCCATCAGCGCCAGGGTGGAACCGCAGACCGATCCCATTGACGACGAGCCGTTTGACGACAAAACCTCGGAAACGATTCTAATGGCGTAGGGGAAATCCTCTTTTTTTGGGATCATCGGCAAAAGGGCTTTTTCGGCCAGAGCGCCGTGGCCGATTTCTCTTCTGCCCGGGGCGCCCATTCGGCCGGTTTCCCCCACCGAAAACGGAGGAAAGTTGTATTGATGCATAAAATGTTTTTTGGTGGAGATGATCATGCCTTCTATTATCAGTTCGTCCGACGGCGAACCCAATGTCAGCGCCGACAGAATTTGCGTTTCCCCTCTTTGGAACAAACCGCTACCATGGGTGCGAGGCAAGAATCCGACTTCGGAAGATAAATTGCGGAGTTCGTCCATCTTTCTTCCGTCCGGCCGTTTATCTTTTTCCAAAATGTTTTTATGGACGATTTCATCGATGGCCTCGTCAAAAATAATCTCTGCCATTCTTACTTTTTTTTCGTCAATGCCCGCAATATGCTCTTTGAGCAAGTCCTTAAGCGATCCTAAATTGTTTTCCCGCTCGGTTTTGTCTCGGCTGTAATCGTAGATCGCCTTTTCCAACGCATTGTCGGCATTAAGAAATTTAGCAACTTCATCTCTCAAATCTGAATCGGTGTCGGCAACGGCGACAATCGCTTTTGGTGTGTTAAAATCGCCGGCGATTTTTTTGTTGAAATCAATTAAATTTTTCAGCGCCGCCTGTGCGAAACCAATTCCTTCCACAAGTTCTTCTTCTTTCAATTCCTGCAAAGGACCGGCTTCAATCATATTAATTTTCATATCGGAAGATACCGAAACCACCAAATCGGAAATTCCGTTTTCGCGGTCGGCGAAAGCGGGATTGAGCATCCATTGGCCGTTAATCTTGCCGATTCTGATCGCGGCGATAGGGCCGCTCCAGGGGATGTCGGAAGTTATCAGCGCCATGGAAGCGGCGTTCATCGCTAAAATATCGGGGTCGTTTTTTTCGTCAACCGAAAGAACGGTGGTTACGATTTGCACCTCGTTTCGGGCGCTTTGGTTGAAAAGGGGCCTGATGGCGCGGTCTATCAGCCGCGCGTTCAAAACCGCCTCTTCCGACGGCCGGCCTTCGCGCCGCATAAATCGCGAGCCGAGAATTTTGCCCCGGGCGTAAAATTTTTCCTCATAATCAACGCTTAATGGGAAGAAATCGCCGCCGATTCTCGGCTCTTTGGCCATAACGGCCGTCGCCAGGACCACCGTATCGCCCAATCGGGCGGTTACAGCGCCATTGGCCTGTCCCGCCAGTTTGCCTATTTCTATTTCTAAGATTTGTCCGGCAAAATCAACTGAGTATTTCTTGATCTCTTTCATTGTTTTATTTTGGGTTTTATATTTCTTGATTTTTTAATCGGAATGGTGAATTTTTTGGGATCGGCCGACATGTCGATAAAATCGTCGGCGGCTTCTTTCAATTTTGCCGAAGTGGAGCGGCCGAAGGAAATGATTTCCATCTGGCGGCCTCGGCCCTTGAGATATTCCACCAAAGGGACGAAATCGCCGTCGCCGGTGCCGAGCACCACGGCGTCCACCGTCGCTTCGCCGAGGCGGATGGCGTCAACGGCCATCCCGACATCCCAGTCGCCTTTTTTCATCCCGCCGGGAAAAATTTGCAGGTCCTTCATTTTGGTTTCGATGCCCATTTTAGTTAGCGCCTCAAAAAAAGCCGTTTCTTCGCCGGTTTCGGTCTTGATGACATATCCGATGGCTCGCACCAATTTGCGGCCGCTTAGGGCCGCCTTCAAAATTTCGCTGAAATTAACCCGCGCGTTGTAAAGATTCTTGGCCGAATGATACAAATTTTGGACATCTATCAAGATGGCGACGCGCTGGTCTTTATGCTTGATTATCGACATTCTCTATTATTTTTTTAATCCTATTTTTTTAATTAAAGCGCCATGTCTTTTTTCGTCTTCTTTGACTAAATAATTCAAAAGCCGCTTTCTTTTCGACACCATTCCCAAAAGTCCCCGGCGTGAATGATTGTCTTTCGGGTTTTTTTTCAAATGTTTGGCCAACTGGTCGATGGCCTTGCTTAAAATCGCCGTCTGCACTTCCACCGAACCGGTGTCGGTGTCGTGAATTTTATGCTCGGCGATTATTTTTGATTTTACCTTGGTTTTTAGCATTATGGAGTAGATAGTAGCATGATATTTTGTTTTCGTAAAGTCTTGTATAATGGAAGCATGGATATAAAAACTCTTCTGAAGGACTATTTGGACTATTTGGAGATTGAAAAAAACCGCTCGGTGAAGACGCGGGTTAATTACGAGCGATATTTAAAGCGATTTTTGGATTTTGCCAAAATCTCCAAGCCGGAGCAAATCTCGCAGGACTTGGTGAGGCAATATCGGTTGTGGCTGAATAGACAACCCGCTCGACCCCTCGACAATGCTCGGGGCAAACCCGCTGGTTTGAAAAAAAATACTCAAAATTATTATCTCATCGCTTTGAGAAATCTTTTGAAATACGCGGCAAAACGCGATGTAAAAATTCTGCCGGCGGATAAAATTGAACTGGGTAAACAGTCGGAACGGCAGGTGATTTTTTTGGAAAATAATGAACTGGAGCGACTGTTAAACGCGCCCGATAATCTGCGTGACCGCGCCATTTTGGAATTATTGTTTTCCACCGGCCTTCGCGTTTCGGAATTATGCGCTTTGAATCGCGATTCGATAAATTTCAAGTCCGGAGAATTCGCCGTAAGGGGCAAGGGCGATAAAGTTCGTTTGGTCTTTTTATCGGACACCGCCAAAACGGCAATGAAAAATTATCTTGAAAAACGCGGCGATATCGATCCGGCGCTATTTATTAGAGGCGGAAAAAATCCCGCCAAAGAAAACAACCTGCGTCTCACTTCCCGCAGTATTGAGCGCATGGTGAAACATTATTCCGCCAAGGCGGGGCTTTCAAAAAAAATCACCCCGCATAGTTTACGCCATAGTTTCGCCACCGATTTACTTATGAACGGCGCCGACATCCGCTCGGTGCAGGAACTCCTGGGACACTCCAGCATCATCACCACCCAAATTTATACTCACATTACAAATAAACAACTCCGCGAAGTCCATCAGGCGTTTCATAGCAAAAGAAGAAAATAGCGTCGGGAAGTTATCCACAATACTTCCGGTTGCGTCAATGCTATAATATAACTGTAAACAAATTATTCTTAATTAAAATTTATATATGGATCAATTTGCGCTGTATAAAAAATGGTTTTGGATCGGCATCGTAATGTCGCTTTTCAATGTTGTCGGCGGCTTGGTTTACGGCGTTGCCGTGTTAATGGATGAGAAACACCGCAAAGAAGGCGCGATTTTAGTGGCGTTTTCGTTGGTTTGGTTTTTCTTCGCCACATTTGTCTTGGGACCGTGGCTGATAAAATCCGGATATTTGCCGAACTATCGCTTGCTGAAAGTTCAATAAATCAGTATTTTATTTCCCCGAAGAACATGCCCCAATTTTTGGGGCTGTTTTCGTAGTCGACGAAATGCGCTTCGCCATTCGGCAAAATAATGCCGGCGAAATCCTTCACCCCGCCGGAAACAATCGGCAATTTCAGCCAAACGGCTTCTATTTTTTTCAAATTGTCGGAGATGTGAAGAAAATGTTTCGCGCCCTTCCCGATCCAACGGTTGCTTGTCGGGTTAACGATGAATCGTCCCCCGTTTTCTTGGTATTTTTTGATATCGAACGGATATTGGACTTCCAAACAAATGGCCGCGGCAAAATTTACTTTTCCCATTTTTAATATATTTTCATCGCCGCGCGCGTAGCCGTTTTGAGGATTGAAAACGGCGTAATCCTTGATTTTTGGATTTTTTTTCGCCAGCCAATCGTAGAATGACAGACGCCAATCGCCGAATGGCCAGTATTCGCCGATAAAAGTCAGGCGGTTTTTGTTATGAACGCCGGCAATTTCTCCGTTTTTACCGAATAAAATGGCCGAATTATATTTTTTTTCATCCGAGAATGTATCAAAAACGGTTACAATATTTGCGTTTAACTCTTTCGCCAGATTTTGAAAAAATTCCGGCTGATTATCCAACAAAAACGCTCGGGAAGAAAAAATATCTTCCGGAAAAACTATCAAATCCAATCGCTTGTCCGACAATTCGGCTTTAAGCGCTTCAAATTGCCCGCGCTCGAATTTTTCATTGGTTGAAATCGCCGCGAATTTTATGGAATTGGGAAGATTGGTATAGGCCAGCGCGTTTTTTTGGAGCCGGTATTGGGAAATAAAGTAGGCGGAAAAAATAAGAATGGTGATAATGCCGATTAGAATAAAACCCCTCTTTTTTTCTCCCCTTGTCAGGGGAGACGCGGCGATTATTGCCGCGATTAAGGCGTTGATTAGGGCGGCAAAAAAAGTCAGCGCGATCGGTCCGCCGAATCCGGCCAAGCCGACAAACGGCGAGGAACCGAGCGCGTTGCCGGCGGCGATATTGTAAGCCGGCAAAAAAGCGTATCGGGCATGGAGAAAATCAAATAAAGTCCAAAAGACGGGCAATAAAAATAACAAAATATTATTATTCGAGTATCTTTTTATCGCGAAAACAGCAATCGGCAAACCCGTAAAAATCAGCAGCCCCGATCCCCAGGCGAGCGGTTCCAGGGTGAAATAAATTGTCCCGAGATAAAAAAACAACTTAAAGATTATCGCTCCCAAAATCAATCGCCAGAGTTTTTCTTCGCGCAAGAAAAAAATAAAAAGCGGGACCAAAAAAACAAATCCCGCCGGATAAAAATTAACCGGCAAAAAAGCAATGATTCCCAAAATGGCGGATAAAATCGGCGGAAACATGGATTTATTCTACCAAAGTTGACGCCAAAAAACTATGGTAAAATTGCGTAAATTGCGCTATACTGCAAAACATATATGCGCTTAGAAATTTTAGATCCAAGAAGAAAAGAACTCCTGTCAAAACTTGGTTTTTTAAATAAACTGGGTTTTTATATGGCCGGCGGCACCGCTTTGGCTTTGCAGATCGGCCACCGCACTTCTTTAGATTTCGATTTTTATACCGAAAAAAAATTTGACACGCGAAAATTTCGGGAAGGAATTGATAAAAAATTTGAAAATGTTCAGGAGATTTTTATTTCTGGGGATTCTTTGGAATTAAACATGGGCGGAGTTAAAATGAGCTTTTTTTGGTATCCATATGGGCTGATAAGACCGATCGTAGAGATCAAAGGGGTAGGATTTGCCTCAAAAGAAGATATTGCCGCGATGAAAATTTTGGCAATTTCTCAGAGGGGTAAAAGGCGAGATTTTATTGACATATCTTTTTTGATAAAAGAATTTGGCATAAAGCAAGTTTTTGAATTTACAAAGGAAAAATATCCCGCATTTAACGCTTATGTCGGCCTTCAGGGATTGATCTATTTTCAGGACGCGGATAATGACTCGGGCGAGAGCCGGTTTACAATGTTGAAAAAGGCGAATTGGAAAGAAATAAAAAAATATCTTATAAAAGAAGCCAATAACTTCAAAAAATTCATATGAAAAAAATACCAAAAAATTTCCAACGAGCGCTCTGGTCTTATGATATAGATAAAATAGACGCGGAAAAAGATAAGGCGGAAATTATCACTCAAATACTAAATCACGGCAATCCCAATGATCTAAAACAGCTTTTTGAAATATATTCTGATGAGGAAATAAAAGAAATTGTCAAAAATCCCGGACGCGGCGTTTGGTTTGAAAAGGTTCTAAATTTTTGGACCACGATATTTAATATCCGACTCAAAAAAGATGTCCGGGAAAAAGCGATTTTTAATATCAATCCCCATTAAGCGTTTATTTATGGCGATAAAAAATGGCGAAAATTTAACTTGACAAACGCGGTGAGGATTTGTATAATGCGGGGAGATTTGAATAAGGAAATAAAAGGGTGGTTTTTGAAGGTTTTTTAACAATTTAACTAACAATTGCCAGGAAAGGAGGGCGAGAGGGATGGAAAAGATAGTTAGTGGTGCCTCGCCACTTAAGATGGCGATTCCAATTATCAAAATAGTCGGCAATTTCTGTAATCTCCGTTGCGGATATTGTTTTTATCACACTGAAGATCAGGACGCTCGTCATGTGATGAGCGAAGGATTGCTTGAAAAATTTCTCTCAGAATATATGAAACTTTTTTCAGGACATTTGATTTTTATTTGGCATGGCGGAGAGCCTTTGTTTGCAGGGTTGCCATTTTTTAAGAAAATAATTGATTTTCAAAAAAGAAATATCAAACCTGAGCAGACAATCCAAAATAATATCCAAACAAATGCGACACTTATCAATGATGAGTGGGCTGAATTTTTCAAGGAAAATTGCTTCAGAGTGGGGGTTAGTTTGGACGGCGATCAAAAAAGTCACAATCTATTCCGCAAAGATCGCGATGGCGATGGGTCATTTAATCGTGTTATGCGAGGCGTAGAAATTCTTCGCCGGCACGGCATTAAACCCGGGTTTATCCAGACGATTACTCATGAGAATGTCTCTCGCGCAAAAAAAGATTTTATCTTTTTTACGGATGTTCTTAAAGCCAAAGGATGGGGGGTTAATGCCTATCTTGATATCGACCAGGCAAACAGCGTTATGGCGGAACAAGAAATAACCAACGAGGACTTTATAAAATTTCTAATAACTTACATTAATTTTTGGTTGGCTAAGGACGACCAACATCTCAGAATTAGAGAAATAGATAATTTTATATCGGGGATAATCGGCCGACGAGCTCGCAACTGTGCCTTTAACGGTTCCTGCGCCGATTTCTTTTGTCTTGAATATAATGGCAAAATTTATCCGTGCGACAGATCTTCTAATCATCCAGAATTATTGCTTGGCGACTTGTCACAGCAATTGCTTTCGGAAATTCTTAATAGTTCAACAAGATTAAATTACACAAAAAAAATTAATTCTCCTCATTCCGATTGCATTGTGTGCGAATGGCAAAGTGCTTGTCATAACGGTTGCGCCATGCAGAGAATTAATGGCATCGATGGAAAGCATTACTATTGCGAAACGCGGAAGACAATATTTGAGTATCTTAAAGAGAAGGTGATAAAACTAAAAAAAATTGAAAGGAGGTAGTTAAAATGGAGATTTTAGGTGAAAAAGCGCTTGATGGCGCCTTACAACGGTTGCAGAGTCAACCCAGCGAGGCAAATCATGACAACGACTGGGAAAATGACTATGATTGGGACGACGCTGGCGTTTGGGGTCAGCAAGATTAGGTTTTGGCTAATAATGCCACAACAAACCATGCTCGTTTGAAAAAACAAAACGGGCTTTTATTTTTGCCAATTATTCTGTAAAACTTTTACAATAGTCCAGATATTTTGAATATACTTTTTATCCAAAGGTTTTTTACTTTTCATATAGCCACCCATTATATTCGTCAGCTTTTTATTAAATTTGGTTGGGATTCTTATGTTAAGAAACTTTGGAGGCAAAGAATATAAAATACTTTGCCCGAGTATGCCGTTGGGCAAAAGAGAACTCGCGG
>Ga0209542_10006800_pt1 | contig 22092 bp, 39 predicted proteins | sample RifCSPhighO2_01_FD_184028 | JGI IMG/M metagenome (GOLD analysis project Ga0209542, IMG submission 184028) | Soil microbial communities from Rifle, Colorado - Rifle CSP2_plank highO2_0.1 (SPAdes) (version 2) | ecosystem: Environmental > Terrestrial > Deep subsurface > Rock core/Sediment ... | reverse complement strand
GTTCAAACTACACTTGATAATTCAGTGAGCTGAAACAAGCTCACTTTTCATAATCAAATTAGAAATAAATACTTTAGTATAAATATAGAAACTACATTCTTAAGAATGTAGATTTCTCCTCAATTAATATTTGCAGTGCTTTCGTTAAAAAACCTTTATTATCCTCGCCGGACAGTCTCGTTCAGCTTTTTTGTTTTCTTCAAGCTCTAATTGGGAAATTTCCTTGACAAAAACTCCTTTTTTAGTTTCCTTTCCCTGAATAAGATCGGCTTTTCCGTCTTTTTCATTTATTTTCCAGTTTGAAGGAGAGGATTCTATGCATGCATTGCATCCTATGCATTCTTCTCTGTAGTGGATTATTTTGAGGGACATTTAAAGGTAAAAGAAGAAAAGATGGGGAGTATATTAAAGTTTTGAATAAATAATATAAATTATTCAAACTTCTGCTCTCCAAAAACCCTTAAAATATGTTTGATCTCATCAATAATTTTTTGCTGGTCTTTTTTATCAGACATCCTGACAAATTTAATTAAAATACCAATTAACTCTCCTTTTTCCAGAAGCTTTAATTTATATCCGTCTGTAATAAAATAAAACCTGTATGATTTATACCTTACCTCTTTTATTACTATTCCATTAACCTGTCCGACAATTTTTCCTTTATTGGGGTTATCTTCAAGCGACTCTATTAAGTCAATAATTTCATGTGATTCAGCTCTAAATTTCTTTTTTATTTCCTCTAATAAAGATCGAGTTATTTCGATCTTGACCATTTCTTTTCAACCTCTTTCCTTGCCTCTTCTATAGAAACAGTGTTTTCATCACTCATCAATAAATCATGCAGTTGCCTTTCTCTTGCACTTTTAATCAACCTCTTTAATATATCAGAGTAAGTTTCTCCCTTATTCCCAAATTCTATTATTCCTTCCTTTACTTCTCTTGATATTGCAATTGTTGTGTTTTCCATTTTTGTTATATTATAATGCTTATAATAATTATAATTGTTATAATTTATAAACTTTTTGGTTTGTTAATTAGAAGACTCTATTCGCTCGGATTCACCACATTTAACTTATAACTTTTATGTCCACCATAACTCGCAATTTTTATCTAGAGTAGACATAAAGATGTCTATATTTTTAGGTTAATTTAACTCTTCCTTTTCTTTGCTCTGATTTTCAATTATGGACTTAATAGATGAAACAAATATTTGTGCATTATTAATAGATTCCTGTGCATAAGGCTGGTTTGCTTCTGATTTTATGTTATAAGTAAAGGTTCCTCTCTTGCCTTTTTCTGTCTTGAATATTTCAAGCAAATTATCCGCTTTTTCCAATTCATTAATATATATTTTAAGCAATTCTTCTGAAAGAATTCATTTTCTTACTAATTTTTTTAATTTCAAATAGGTTTTCTTATGTTCGTTTGGAACCTTTGTTTTTATCCCCTTGCTTAATAAATAAGCTTTTGCTGAATGAAAAATTGAGTAATAAGAGTGGGAAATAACTGAATGAAAAAAAGTCTTCTCAATAGGAACTCCAAGTTTTTTCTTAGTTTCAGCATCTGTTGAAAGCTTCATATCTGTAGAAGCTAGCAAAAATTCATCTTCTGCCCTAATTAGATAAAGCTCAACCTCTGAAACCATTATTAATCGCCTCTTTTATTAATCCATAGTATCTTGATGTATTCCTAAAAATAAGCTTACTATTAAATATTTCTTTTCCGAAATTTGCTTTTTTATCCAAAAGCATGCCTATAAAGTCTTTCTGGGTTATAACTATTGCATGCATTCTAGGATGAAATAGAGCTGTGAGATTTTCCAGCAATTTCTGTTTTTTGAAAGCATCATCCTTTGTTATTATAACTAAGTCTATATCAGATTTTGAGGTTTGGGTGTTTTTTGAATAGCTTCCAGTAACTAGAATTATATCATCAATAAATTCTTTAAGATCAAGAACCTTATCAATATTAGGTATTTTTTTAGATAATGCTTCCTGCTCATCTAAAAAAGACAGCAGAGAAACTGCCTCAAAATTTAAATTCAGCTCGCAAACTTTTGATTTTCCCACTTTCTTAATTTTTATAATCTTATTTTTATAAAGCTCAATAATTGAATTATAGGTGTTTGGATAATCTTTTTTTAAAAGAAATGATATTTCCCTTATAGTCCTGCTTAGAAAAATGTCCTTTCTATATAAGTTCATTATTTCCACATGGCTTTTTTTCAGGTGCATTTTATGTTTTTATTATAAATTGGCTTAATAATCTATTATAGCTATTTTACTATAATATTATAGTATTTTTACTATATTTAAGCTTTTCTATAAGAATTAATTCACTCACTCGGATTCACCACATTTAATTTCTTCAAGGCATTGATAAATCTTCCGGAATCATAAATAACGATATGATCCTTTAGTATTTGTTGGTGCAACGGATCGCTGATTTTTCTCTTAAAATCTTTCAAAGTTTCAATTTTTATGCTTGTATCAATATTCAAGCTAACAAATATTTCCCGGATTTTATCCTTGTTTTTTATATTCCCAACAATAAGAATGTCAATATCGCTGTCTTTTTCAGCAGCAAGCCTTGAGTAGCTGCCGTAAACAAGCAAGAAATCTATGCCTTTAATTTCATTAATAAACTGGCCAAAAACCGGCTTAAGATTTTTATACTTGTTAAAGAACTCTTCTTTTTGCTCTTCCTTAACTAAACTAAACAAATTCATTGCAAGAGACGAATTAAAATTAAAATAGAACCTTCTCAAATAAACCCTCTTTTTCTCTAATTTCTCTTCCTTAAAAATTCCTCTTTCAACTAATTGATTGACAAAATCAGAAACATAATTCGGCGACAATCTTGTTTTTGCTATAATCTCCCTAAGATTAATTCCCGGATTCTTGAAAACTATTTCAATAATTTTAATCTGCGATTTATTGATTAAATTAGGCATTTTCAACAAAAGAAACAAATTTTTTAGCTATAGATATTACAATTGAAGCATCGCTTTCCTTTATATTTTCCCATTCATCAACATCATACTGACCAAGCTTTCTTAATTGAAAGGTCAAATCAAAACCAAGAGCATCAGATAATGATTCATGAAGCTTGGAGAGTTCATTAAATAATTCATCAGCGATCAAGTTGTGGTATTTAAGCGCAACAATCAGGCAGGAATGGTCTTTGCAGAAAAATCCTTTTTTTCTTAAAAGCAAGGCATTTCCGGAGTGATGAATTGCATAATAAGCTTTAATTACAGTCCAGTCCCAGCATTTATCTTCAAATTCCCTTATGGTACGATATAAATCGTGCTTTGCTTTTTTGAGATGTTTCTCTGAAAATTGCTTATTTCCGGAGATAAATTTTTTTCTTATCTCGCAATTTTGATAGAATTTCTCCAAGCTTTCTGCATTTTTTGGAAGCTTAATATTTATGTCTTTTATTTCCATTTTAATAAGTTATTAATTTAGATAACACGTGTTATTATTTAAGATAACAAGACTATTTAAAGGTTTTGCTTATGGTTAATGTAAGTTAAAAGACTCTATTCAGAAGGATTAATTACTTTCAAAGCATTGTTCTCCTGAAGTTTTTCTTTCTGGACAACAACATATAACTTGTCATTTTCTCTTACTCGTTCTGGAATTTTTATTGTTATTGTATCTCCTTGTTTTGCACTTGTTAATTGCTTGTCATTAACAAACATTGATTCAACTTTAGCTTGAACAACTCCTGTTGTATTACCTGTAATTATAATTTCATCTCCAACATTTATTTTCTCAGACTGAATTAAAAACTCCCCGATTTTTGTTTTAGGGAAATAGTGTTTTGCAATTCCTACAAACACTTTTTCTTTTGTTGCTTTGTTTCCGTAAGCTCCACTCCATTCTCCAAGTTTTTTTCCTAGGTAATAACCTCCCTGCCAAAATCCTCTGTTGTAAACACTTTCTAATTCTTTAGTCCATGCATCTATTTTTTCTTTAGTATAATCTCCATTTAGATAAGCTTCAGCAGCCTGTTTGTAACATTTAACAACTGTGTAAACATAATCAGCAGATCTTCCTCTTCCTTCTAATTTTAATACAGAGACTCCTGCATCCAACAGTTTATCAATAAATCCGATTGTGCATAAATCACTTGGAGACATTACCTGCTTGTTTTCAATTCTTAATTCATCTCCTGTTTCTTCATCAATTACCCTATAACTACGCCTGCAATTCTGCAAGCAGGCTCCGCGATTTGCAGAAGCATTATAAGTTGCAAGAGACATGTAGCATTTTCCAGAAACTGCAACACATAAAGCTCCGTGAGCAAAAATTTCAATTTTAATTAGCTCTCCTTTAGGCCCTTCTATGTTCTGTTTTTTTATTTCACTGCATATAGATTTTATCTGCTGTAATGTTAGCTCTCTGGCCAGAACAATTACCTCTGCAAACTTAGAATAAAATTTAATAGCTTCAATATTTGAAATATTTACTTGAGTTGACATATGTACCTCTAAACCTATTTCTGTTGCATAATTTATAGCAGCAATATCGCTTGCAATTACAGCTGTTAGTTTTGCTTTCTTGGCTGCATCGCAGATTTTCTTCATTAAATTCATGTCGTGATCGTACATAATTGTGTTCAGAGTCAGATATGTTTTAACATTGGCTTTCTGGCAGGTTTTCATAATTTTTGGCAAGTCATTAAGTGTAAAGTTAGCAGCTCTTGCTCTCATGTTCAGCTGTTCAACTCCAAAATAAACACTGTCAGCTCCAGCTTTTATTGCAGATGCCAGACTTTCAAAGTTTCCTGCAGGCGCCATGATTTCTACTGAACTATTGTTAAGTTTAGGCATGAAAATACGAGAGGAAATGGGTTTATAAAATTAGTGAATTAAGCAATAACCTTTAACATCAAAACCAAGTTAAAATTACTTAAACTAGGAATATTAACCTATCAAGCGAATAAGTCATGGAAAGTTATTGCAGTATTTTCAAAATTGTTCTGAAAGCATACTATATCTTTGCCTAATTTATATGAGAAAGTTTCTGATATTCTTTATAGGAGATATATAATATTTTTAATTCCTCTTTTTCAAAAAGTTTCATCTCAACTCCCTCACACATTTAACAAACTCAAGAACATCTGGAATTAACTCATTTGAAACTGAATTAAATACTTGCCCATCATCAATCTTTCCATATTCATGTGCAATTATATTTCTCATACCTTTAGCTTCTTTTAGTTCCTTTGCTAAATCCTCGGATATTATTTTTTTATCTGAAAGAACAAAAAATGAAGAGTTTTCGTCTTTCGGAACATTTAATTCCTTTTCCCGGATTACTATAAAAGCTAAATCAACAACTGCTTCAATAATTTTTTCAAAATATCTCTCGCAAGCAGCTCTTGATATATAATTACTCATATATTCTTCATAACTACCAGGAATTATCTCTTCTAATTCCTGAATATAACTCTCAATTTGTTCAATTTTGTCTTCCTTTATATTTTCTTCACTCATTTTCATATAACACTTTATGATTATTTAAAATAGATTTTTTAATTTTCTCAGGCAGAATATTAAATACCTGAACATCAACTTTATCATCTGAAAACTCCCCTGCAATTCTCACTCTAAAATTAAATGCTTCTTCATTAGTTATTTCATCAAATTCAACAGCTATGTCAATATCTGACCTGAAAATTCTCTCATTTTTAGCAGTAGAACCAAATAATAAAACTCTTTTTATTTTATCTTTTAATTTATCGTGTAAAATAACTTCAACCACTTTATTAATAAGATATTTGATTTCAGAACCTTTTTTTAATTTAAATTCGTTTTCAAATCCTGCGATTTTCTCAATAAACTCAAGTTTTTTTCTTATATCTCTGGATAGCCTATTTTTTTCAGACTGAGTTAAATTAATCCCTTTCAGCTGTTTTTTAATTATATCCAGCTCCCGCTCTCCAAATATCTTTCTTGCTTCCTGATTATGCTCAAGAAATCCTAATAGTCTTGGTCTTTCTCTCATTTTAATTATAACCTATATATGGGTTATAATAACTATAATTAGGGTTATATTTAAAGGTTTCTATAGGAAAAGAAATAGGGGTTTATTTTATCTTAATCTCACTAGCAGGAATTTTCTTTCTAACTCTTTTCTCTTATTTTCTTTATTTCCTTGGAAATATCCTTCTCAACTTGTGTGTAAGAAGGCAGATTAATGACTAAATTTTTTTCCTTACGATAAACATCAGTAATAAGATTATATCCATTTTTTTTGATAAATTCTTTGATTATGCCTGATTTTATAGCTTTGTCCAATCCTCCTTGTTTTTTTAAAGCCCTTTCACCAATATCATCAGAGGAAATGTATTTTAATTTAAGTTTTTTAGCTAATAGCTTTGAAACACTAGTTTTTCCAACAGATCTCGGACCAGTTATTGTTATGTTCATCTCAGCCTCATCCTCAACAAATAAGGCTTGAATCTAAACTTTTCATGCAATTTAATTGAAGGTTCATTTCCAGTAAGAATATTTGTTTCAATATGCTTGACTTTCTTTGAATTTATCCAACTTATAAGATTTTTAAGAATTTTTGATCCGTAGCCTTTTCCTCTAAATTCTTTTGCAATGTAGATGCTTTCTGTAACTCCCTTATTGCCTTTGATATAAGCGCTTCCAAAACCAATTATATTATTATTTTCTTCAAGAACAATCCAGTATTGTTTCCTGTCTTTTATGTTCTTATTTACGGTTTGGTTATGATATTTAATCTCCTCTTTCGCATATTCTTTTATTTTGCTTTTTGGCTTGTTAGGATATTGAAATTCAAGCTCTTGAATTATGCCTTCTGCATAAATCTCATTTATTTTTTCAATATCTTTTTTTGTTGCTTTTCGGATTGTCATTTTAGTCTCTCACTTATTTTCAAAAGTTTATTTATTATCCTTTTTATTGCTTCCTCATTGTTTATGAAAAAATCGCCGCTTTCTTTTCTCCCGTAATAAATAGTCCCATGCCTGAACTTTCTCATTTGGTCTAAAATAAATATTTCTTGTTTTGAAAATTCATTGTATTTTTTCAGGTATTGAATTAAGCCAATATGATTTAAAGTTTTAAGCCCTTCACTATACATAAGAGCTGTTATCAACTGAACCGCTGTTTCATAATACTCTTCCAGAAATTTATACATTGTTTCCTTGGGAGTAGCTGGAATAATTATTTTTAGCCTTTCTTTAGCCATTTCTATAAGGTCTTTTGCCCTTAGCTTGTCTGGAGTCTTTTTTATTTCATTAGTATCCACCATATATTATCACGCCTCTTTTTGCATTTTCTTTTACATTCACATCTAACTCATTGATATTATTTAAATAAGTTATATGTATTTTTCTATTGAGCGATTTCTCAAATTCTTGAATATTTATCTCTTTTTTTGTTTTTCTTAATACTATAAAGTCTATATCGCTGTCTTCTGTATCTTCTCCCATGCTGTATGAGCCAAATAATATTATGGCACTTGGAGCAATTGAATTGATAATAGCCTCTCTTAAATTAAACAAAGAAAAAAGATTAGATGCTCTTTTATAAAATATAAATTTACTGCTATCCAAATTAGCAACAAGCCCATTAAATGGAGAAGCCTCTTTTTTTATTATAATGCCTTCTTTTTTTAAAGTCTTAATATGGACTCTTACAGAAGTGGGAGCTAATTTTATTTTTCTGCTTATTTCTTTTATAAAATGGACTTTAGTTGGCTCTTTAAAGAATACTTCTGCTACATTCATAAGGCTACATTTTTGTATCATTTAGTATATTTATATACCAAAGGGTATATAAATGTTGCTATGTTTTATTAAAGTTTTTAAGAAGGTCATTTCTTCCACTCTCTTTTTAATAAACCATAATCAAGTTCGTCAACCCACTTCCCATTAATAAAATGCCTTTCCCGAATTCTTCCTTCTAATTTAAAGCCTAATTTTTTTAAAAGTTTTTGTGCGCCTTTATTATCTGGATTTGTATCTGCATAAATCTTTTTTAAATTCATTTTTTTAAAACAATAGTTAATTAAAGCTGTTGCAGATTCTGTTCCATAACCCTGTTTTTGATATTTTCTCTTTATGTGATGGGACATTTCTCCCGCATTATGATTAAACCATGATAAATGATCAAGTTCAACAATTCCTATAAGCTCTCCATTTTCTTTTAAAAATAAACCCCATTCAAAGCTTTGTTTATCCTTTAAGGATTTTTTAATATGTTTCCTTGCCTTTTCTTCAGTATTAATCTTGCCAGTTGAATAATATGATATCTCTGCTTTTGAATATGTTTTAGCATCGCTAGGCAATGGGTTTCTTAGTATTAATCTTCTTGTTTCTACTCTTGGTGTTTTCATATTCTCCTTTTACCAAGTTTTTCAAGTTTTTATTTCTAACTATTTTTTATAAATCTAATTAGGAGTAACTTCTTGAACATTAAATGATCCAGAATTCAGAGGAGCATAATGAACTACTTTTGCAGAATCTCTCTCTAATCTTGAACTTCCTTCAGTATACCTTGTAAATTCCAATCTTTTAACAGGAACATTTGTTAAATCCAATTTTCTATTTGAAGGAACATTTTTAATATCATAACTCACAACATCTAAAGTTTTTTATCTGATCCTCTATAAATGGAAGTCCAACCTTCAACTGAATAGAGACCAGGTTTATTAAAAATCAAAACACTGTTTGTGGATTTAATAAAATTTTTTTCTTTATTCTTCATTACATTAACATCTTCATACATTCTTAATTCTAAGTCTCCTCCATACAGAATAGATTCGTCTACATGCATTTCTACTCTATCAAGAGTCCTATTATCATGGACTCCTTTCGCAATTATTAAGAATGGTCCAATAGCACACAAACCCATTGAAACAATGAGAGTAGTCTCTAGACCAATCTCTTTTAGTTTTCTCCATATCTTTCTTGTTTTAGGGACATATTTTTCATCATCGCTCCACATTTTTATCTTCCTCCTAAAGTTCCATACCATATATCTCTTTTATGATTCATTTTTAACATTTTCGTAACTTGATCTATTTTTCCTAAACAATATTTTTTAGCGTCTTCAAGAGTTCTTTCAGAGCGTTCTTTTATATATTTTATTCCTTTACATCTTGAATTATATTCTTCCTCACTCATATGTAACTTGGCATATTGTGCATATTTTCTGGCTTCTTTTAATTCATGACTAACTCTTTCTCTATATTTCTTGCCTCCTAAAAATTCTATTGCAACCTCATCTAATTCTTGACTTTCACATCCGATGCCATAATACTTTCTAAATAAGTCGGCAGATTCATCAATTTTACCAAGGATAGTAGGTTTACCGCTACTCTTTGCAATATATCTAGGACTTCTACGATAGCCCCAAACTCCATTATACTTTTTAGCTTCAGCACCACAAATATAATCTTTACTAAGATCATAAAGCCTAAGACAATTGTCAACAGCTCTAGATAACCTTGCATAACCCCATTCGCTATTAGCATTTGAATCTAGCAATGGCTGTAATTCAACTTCCATTTCTAGTTTTCTCATTAGTTCATTTAATCTTTTTGTTTTCATTTTTACTCCTTAGAAGTAGATGTATAAGTTCTATATATTAAACTTATTATAGATAAAATTTACAAAAGATAACTTTATATACTAAATTAGTTATATTAGTTGTAATATGGATAAAATAAATGAAGTGGACAGAAAGATAATTTATGAAATATCTGAAGATGCCAGAGAGTCGCATAACAAATTAGCAAAAAAGCTATACATATCCAGAGAGGTCTTTGATTATAGATTAAAGAAACTGCAGGAAAAAGGCATTATAACAAATTATCAGGCAAGAATAAATATTTCCAATTTTATTTATGGAGGTTATATTATATTAATACAAACTATAAGCTTAACAAAAGAATCTGAGAAAAAAGTCTTAGAAAAAGTGAAGCAAAACACAAAAACTCAATACATAGGTAGGCTTGGAGGAGATTATGATTTTATTATTGGATTTAATGTAAAGAATATTAATGAATTATCAGAATACATTGAGGATATTAATAATATTTTTGGTAGTTACAAGCTAAAATCTTCTTTATTGACAATGGTAAAAGAGATAAAAGACTCTTTTAAATCGCTGTTTTCAAACAAATCTGAAGAGAATAATATAATCAGCATGCCTTCAATAGACAAAAAAATAGAGATAGATGAAATAGGCAGGAAAATACTAGTAATGCTGGGAAACGACTGCACAATTTCCAGCTGGCAGATAGCTGAAAAAGTAAAATTAACAGATGTAGCTATAAGAAAAAGGATTCAAAAATTAATTGATTCAGGCATAATATTGGGATTTAGAACGATGATTAATCTGCCTAATATTGGCTATCAGATTAATAATATATTTTTAAGAATAAACCCTAAAAATTCCAAATCAGAAAAAGAGCTTCAAAAATTCTTTCAATCTGATAAAAAAATTACCTATTCTACAAAAATAATAGGAGAATACGATTATATATTCACAGTATTAACAAATGACAATCTTGAACTAAAAGAATATCTTTCTTCATTAAGAGACAGATTTTCTGATACAATTATTGAAGTCAATTCCTTATCTTTATTTGAGATTATTTATCATACTCAATTGGCTGAGAATTTCTTGAGATAATTTACTTAACAAAGGCCAACTTTCTCTCTAACTCTTTTCTCTTAATTTTCTTATTTCCTTAGAAATATCCTTCTCAACTTGCTCATAAGAAGGCAGATTAATAACTAAATTTTTTAAGTTTCTTTCATATTCCTGCCTGGAAGGGAATTTTAAATTAGATATCTTGCTTTTTTCCTCTTTTAGTTTGGAAAAAAGAAGTTTTCTGTCTATTTTCACGCCTTTTTTCAAAAGCATCCAAACATCATATAAATCCCTCGGCTCTGCCCTGTTTATTAAAGCTCTTATTTTCTCAACAAGTATTTCATTTTCATCCAATGCGATAATAGTAAATAAAGGGATATCTGAAAATAACTTCTGAACAACTTTAACTGCCTTATTTTTAACTTTTCTTTTATTAAAGTCAATTTTTAATGTGTTTGTTGAAGCAGAATTTCCGTTAAAAAGCGGCCCTTTAAATCTCGCCTCAATTCTTAAGTTGCCTTTAAATTCTTTTTCAGAGTAAATTTCAAAAGGAATATTAAGCATATTAAAATCATTCAAGCATTTTTCAACAAGTTTTTTAATTTCTTTAGCCGGCAAATCTGCGCTAAAATCAAGATCTTCTGAAGCCCTCTCTAATCCAAAGCATATTCTTAAGCATGTTCCTCCCTTAAAAACAAAACTATCAGAATATTTTGAAATGGCATTAAGGAAAATATATTGCAAATATTCTTTTTCTTCATAGTAAAGATTTGTTTTTCTTTTCTCCTTAATCTCAGCAAGCTCTTGTAAAGATATCATTCTAGCTAAATATTTATGTCTAAAAGCCATTTATTGTTTAAATTATTTTTCTTTGGAAGATTAGGGTCAAGAAGCTCATAACCTTTTCCGATATTCTTCCCTAATTTTTTAAGTTCTTTTTCCTTATAATTAATCTCCTCTAAAATAAATCCGAGCCTTCTTAAAACCGCCTTGCTCTCTATTTTAACAGCATAATCTGATAGTTTTTTTATATTCAATTCATTAAAGCCGGAATTGATGGATTTAATTATTTCTCTGATTCCTCCAGCATATTTTGGCAACAATAATGAATCAATAACTGCTTTTTCCTTGTCTGCAATCACAATATCTCCTATTTGGGCATATCCAAAAAATCTTTTTTTTGACAATGTTATATACTTAAATTTCCCCATATTCTTTGTATATTTAGCAGTTGCAAGAAAAATTTCTTTTGGCATCTGATCGCTTAATCCGTAATAATTTAAAGCAGACCAAAAAGAAATATAAGACGGCCAGTGAATGCCTGAAGCAATAGAAAACTCGTTAGCATCTTTAAAGGCAAAATAGCTTCCCCCTATTTTGATTATAACTCCTTTATTTTTAAGGGCTTTTATAATATTATATGCTTTAACCTTGTCAATTTTTAAAAGCGCGCATAAATCCCTTGCTTTAAATAGAACCATTTTATTCTTTCTTAATTCCCCATAAACCCCATTCTCAAGTTTGCTTAGCTGCATTTTGTATCTCCTATATTTCTTTAGTATTTTTCTTAATTTTTAGTATTTTTATTACTAATTTATAAGAAATCTACTATTTAAACTTTTCTATGCTAAAATTTTAATTGGATGAATAATCTTCTTTCTATAACTTAAATACAACTCATTAAGTAATTTTGTTCTTTGTTTAACGGTTTCTGATGAAAGCTGTTTCAGCTTTGAGGCTGGGGTTTTTGGTCTTGATGAAAATGCTGAGATATTCAAAACTTCGGGCTTGATTTCAGCTATTAGTTTTAGAGTATCTTGGAAATAATTTTCTGTTTCGCTTGGAAAACCAACAATTACATCAGTAGCAATTGTTGAATCTGGGAATTTTTCTCTTGGAAAAGCTTTTCTGAATTCTTCTGCTACTTGCCTGAATTCTTCAACAGTATGAATTCGTTTCATATCTTTCAGCACTTTTTCAGAACCTGATTGCACAGGAATATGAATAAATTTCTGAATTCTTTCTGATTTATACGCATTAATAAGTTGTGGAAGAATTTTTCTTAAATGCCACGGATTCATCATGCCCACTCTTATCTTAAAATTACCTTCAATACTTGTTAATTGGTTTAATAGCTCTGGAAGGTTTGTTTTAATATCTCTTCCATAACAGCCATTATCCTGTGAAGTAAGATAGATAATTTTACATCCTTCACTAACTGCTTTTTCAACCTGTCTTTTTATATCTCCTATTCTATAACTTTTTAAGTTTCCTCTTGCTAATTTTGTTGCGCAGAAAGTGCAAGAGTTTAAGCAACCTTGAGAAATCTGAATAATAGCCAGTTCATTATTATGCCTTAAAATTGGTATATTTGAATCTAGCTTATTTGTGTTTATTGTATCAATTATTTTTATGTCTGGAAACTTAGAGTTTAAATCCCGGGTTTTAACAAGACAACCTCCCACTTCTATTTCCCTTTTTCTTTTACCTGGTTTATTTTCAATTTCAGAAATATAATGCAGTATCTTAGACTGGGTTTTGTTCTTCACAGAGCAGGTATTAACAATTATCTTATCTGCTTCAGACTCATTGTCAACTATTTCATTGCCTTCCCTCAACAATCGCCCTGCCAAAAGCTCTGAATCATTAATATTTGCCTGGCATCCGTAGGTTTTTATGAAGATTTTCATAAATAATGGTAAAAAAAGAAAGATTTAAATACTACCTTACCAATATTTATGTGTATGAAAATTAGTAAGGAAGACCTTATTAGAATAAATCATGGATTCGGAGGCAATATAAGAAGTGTCTCAAGTCTGGATTTTGCATTTGAAATGTTAGAAAATAATAAGATAGGAGATTATAAGAAACTAGCTTATTTATTTAGGGCAATCTTAGTCGATCACCCTTTTAGTGATGGCAATAAAAGAACTACAATGTTTTTGGCATTATCTTTTGCGAGTGAGTATAATAAGCAGGTTGATGAGGATTTATTATTACACCATATAACTTCAATAGCTAAAAATAATATAACTAATATAAGAAATATAGAATGGAGGCTAAAAAATGCAATCAAATAATATAAAAAAAGAACATAGAAGAATATTGAAAAAATACAAGCACTTATTCGAAGCTCTCGAAAATTATGATAAAACTCGAGAGCTTCCATCTCAAAGGAAAAGAATAGATGTAACTCTATCTGTCAGAACAATAAATAAACTTAAAGAAATAAAAGCAAAAACCGGAAAGCCAATTTCACATATAATTGAGGAAAAGGTATTAGAATATTAAAAAGAAAAAGAGCCAATAAAAAATAATCAAAAGTCTTAGCGCTAGAGCTATTTCAAAAGCACAGCTGTTCCTGTTATCATCATGGAAGTTGCCATGAATGTTAAGTCTATTGCCATTCCAGTTGGAATTCAAAGCCGAGCAACTGTGTAGCCTCTTAATCTATCCTAAAAAGGATCTCTTAGTGCCTTCAAAATTTTGTTCTTAAAGACAGAGCACCACTGCTTCATATTTCAGCTTAAAGTTTACTTAATGTTGCAGTTGAATTTCATGACTTAAAATAAATCTTAATGATGCGCTGATTAATAGGCGTGTAGCCCTAGCTCATAGGTTTTTAACCTCACTAAGACAGGATAATAAAAAAGAACTAATTAATAAATATAATTATTCTAGAATTTTTTTGCGAAGCGCCGAAGGCGCTTACTTTTGTACCCCAAAAGCACAGCTGCCCCTATAATCATCATGGAAGTTGCCATGAATGTTAAGTCTATCGCCACCCCAGTTGGAATTCAAAGCCGATATTCTTAAATCTTCTGTATCAATATTACTAAAAGAAGAAACATAAGGATTTAATCTATATTTTTCTTTATATATATTAGCTACTTCATCTAATTTAACCGATCCATCTTCTCCCGCTAATCCCACAACTAAAGAATGATTTGATAAATTATCAACTTTTCCTGTTGGATAACCAAAAGGAACAAATCTTACTCTTGGATCATTTGCATTAAGCTTAGTCATCAAACTAGATTTATACACTAACAATCTCTCTCTATCCTCTCTTAATATTCTCAAATTCCTTACATCAAAATTATCATCAATTAAAACTCCATCATGGACTTCATCTCCTTCTTTTTTAGGAAGATAAAACAACCCATTAGTTGCTAAAACAAAAGAGTTTTTTAATGTTTCAATTACTTCTGCAGAATATTTCTCATTTGGATTCTGCCATGCACCATAAACTAAAGAAACATTTTCATCCATTAAAGGAAAATCGAGTTTTTCTTTATGGACTGCTTGGGCAACTTCAACAGAAGAACTAGCTTTGTAAGGCGGATAAATAAAAGTTCTTTTCCCATCCCTATGCAAAGCATCTAATTCTGTTCTTCCAACTCTCACAACTAACCCTTCATTTTGTATTGCTGTTTCCATACTTTTTCTAGAAATTATGTATATTTAAATCTTTCTCTTATTTAAATTTAAAAGTAGTAACAAGAACTAAGCAACAATCCTTTCCATCTTTTTTAATTTTCTAGAACTAATATTTGTTTCTGCTTTTAAAATTGTTTTATATAATATAACTAAATTTCTTACTACTTCATTCTGGCTGTTTAGCCTGAATAATTTGGCCTTGCCTATAACTCTAGTTGGAATTATTATTTTATTTTCTACCAACTGGGGCCATACTCTATATAATGTTGTCCAAGAAACCCCCGAGTTTCTTGCAATATCGCTTAATGAATAGTCAAAATCTCTGCCTATAATCAAGAAATCTAATATTCTTGAAACTGGAGAATCTCCTACATATCTGATAAATTTTGTTTCTTCCATATTTATTTGTTGTCTAATTTTAATAATTTATATTGGAATAGGGCATTTATAAATCTTTTGTTATGAAATAACATCATACTTTTTTAGTAGTTTTCTAAATGTCTTAAATTTATATATTATAAAAGATTTTAATAGGTATGCCAAGAGATAATGAAGTAAAACTAATTGCAAAACTGCTTCTTGAAAGACTTGCCAATATGGACAAATGGGGAGGAGCTCATTCAGAACTTAAAAGAGTTGCAAAAAGTTTGCCATTGTACATAAGAGAAACTGCAAAGGGCAAAAAGCAGATAAATCAAGCGGTGAAGTTATTATTAAATCAAAGATTTTTATTAATGAAACCCTCTACCGGAGAATGGCATGTCTCCCTAAATCCAAGCATGAAAAAAGAAATTATGGATTTTATTGAGGAAAACGATAAAGAAGATTATAAAATCTAACTAAAAATTAAAAAAAGAAAAATAAAATAAGGATTTATATCTGCAATTCGTAGCCTGTTTGTCCATTCTTGTTATATCTTCTCCAAAGGGCATTTGGGTATTTTTGGATAAGGTCTTTGATAATTTCAAAGTTCCTCTCGAGTAGTCTGGAAGATCCCTTTTTGTTTTCAAAGAGAACTTTAACTCTCATTTACCACCTCCTAGAATAAAAAGCAAAAAATCATTTAAAAACAATATCACTCTAAAATATATATTTCAGTATATAGCTTTATTTATAAGCGCTAGGATTTCAAAATAGTGGCAAGTAATTTTAGGGGAGTAAAAGCTTGGGAAAAAATTATCTGTAATTTCCGTGATAAACATTATGCTCAAATATCAATTGTTCTATCATCCTAAGTATTATAGTAAATATTGCTCCAAAAAATAGATAAACAATCCCATCACTTACATCCTTATTTATTGCAATCAATCCTCCCATTATAACACTAGCTGTGGAAGTTGTCAATTGAGTTAATTTAAAAATTGTAGTATCTATCATTTTCTCCTCAACTTTATCTCTCCTTTCTTTGCTTCCGCTTCAAGCTCATCGCCATCACGAAAACCTGCCTTTTCTACAGCATCTTTTGGTAATATAACTTCATATTTAAAATAATCTTCACCCTTTTTTGATTTTCTACTGGGATGTTTCTGTAATTTCATAAGTATATATGTTACCACTACTTTATAAATATTTAGACGTCGAAAGATTTATATATAGTAGACGTCTATTAATATTATGGTTTATCAATGTCTTCATAAAGAAATGTTTGCATTAGGTTTATTAACAAGTATTATTGTTTATGTCTGGGTTGGAATTTTGTGGAGTTTTTGGGAAGAGTGGAAGGGGAGAAATAATATAGATAAAGTTATAAAATAGCTTGATATAATAAATTTAATTAAAAGAGAGGGAAAATGGAGACAGAACATAAAATAATTTTTGGTGATGCGTTAAAGGTTTTAAAGAGTATCCCAGATAATTCTATTGATTTAGTTTTTGCAGATCCTCCTTATAATATGTCTAAAAAAAATGGATTGGCATGGAAATACAGTAAACATGTAACCATGCAAGAGGATTGGGATATGTTTTCTAAGGACGATTTTTTTAAATTTAACAAAGAATGGATTAACGAGTGTTTTAGAATTTTAAAACATGGGGGGAGTTTTTGGGTTTCTGGAAGTTTTCATAATATTTACCAGACTGGATTTATTATTCAACAATTCCATCCAGAAATTAAAATTAATAATAGTATTGTTTGGTTTAAGCCAAATGCCCAACCAAATATTACATGTAGATTTTTTACAGAAAGCACAGAGCATTTAATATGGGCAACAAAAAATGGAGACGGAAAAAAATGGAAATTTAATTACCAATGGACTAAAGACTTTATAGAAGATCCTTTAAATCCTAAGGGGAAACAAACGAGAAATGTATGGTCAATCCCTTTAACACCAAAAAATGAAAAATGGGCCGGAGATCATCCAACACAAAAGCCATTTGAATTATTAAAAAGGGTTATTTTATCATCTACTAATGAAGGAGATATAGTTTTAGATCCCTTTGTTGGTTCTGGTACAACTTCTGTAGTAGCTAAATATTATGGCAGGAATTCTATAGGTATAGAAATTAATAAAAAATATCAAGAGGTAATTAAAAAAAGATTACAAAAAAGCCAAAAAACATTATCTGACGAATCATCAAAGGTTATATTTGAGGAATTTAAGGATTAACCAATCTGGGTTGCTTTACTTACGATAACAAATATTTCTTTTTCTTGAATCATTGCATCCATCAATTCTTTAAAAACTCTTGCTGGTTTTTCTGGAGAGGTATTTTTCTCCATTTTAATCATTAATTCAATGAGATGTCCGATAAATTCTACTTTATATTCCCCATAGGTATTTAATTCTTCAAACGGCTTTAATTTTTCAGGTGCTGTTTCTTTTAAGAAAAAATTAGCTCTATCTTCTTTACTTTTAAAACCTTCAACTCTTTCATACATTTCTCTAAGATATTTCATGAATTTTAAAGTAAGTTCGGGTTTGTATTGTTTTTTGATAAGTAAATCAATAACCCAATGAATATGTTTTGGCGTTCTAATTTGCTTTCCTTTTTCCTTATATTTTATTATAATATCATGATCTTTAATAAATCCCCTATCTCCTTCAAAAACTCCAATTATTGTTCCATCGCTTAATGGGATTTCTTTTATAGAGTATTTTCTTGATGGTTTTATTGTTTCTCCTTTCTTCTTTCTTGGTTGATATTCCATAAAAAATCTAAGAACTCTTAATTTAATAACCTTTTTATAAGGCATTTCATTCTTCTTAATATGATATTCGACCTTTTAAGATAAAAATGGCAGACACAACAACAATCATAATTTTAGTGATAGGATTGATAGCTGTATTTGTGGCTTTCTGGATAGGGCAGAAAATAGGTGCTCAAAGAAAGCATGCTGAATGGGAGAATGATTTGATGCCCCAGCAAAGGAAAGATGCTATTTTAAAATCCAGAGCAGTTTTAGGTGGGCAATTTTCAGAGCAATTAGCTCCATTCCTGCCTAATTTCAAGTATCTGCCGACTGAAGCAAGATTTATAGGAAAGCCGATAGATTTTCTTGTCTTTAAGGGAATGGATGAAAAGAATATCAATGAAGTTGTTTTTGTTGAAGTTAAAAGCGGGAATGCAAAGACTTCTCCTGTTGAGAAAAGCCTTAAAGAAACAATTGAGAAGAAAAGAGTCAGGTGGGAAGAATACAGGATACCTGAAGAATTGACTAAAAAGAAAGATAGTGATTTAAATAAATTATAAATAATTTGATGGAAAATATAAATTAATATGGAAGTAAAAGAATTTGTTAAAACAATTTTAAAAGATGTAACTGAAGCTATTCAAGAATCAACTCGTGAGAGTACTACACATGAATTTACAATGTTTTCTGGAGAAAATAAAAAGATTGAATTTGATTTAGCAGTTATCTTAGAAAAGAAGGAAGAAGGAAAAGTAGGAGCAGAGATATTTAAAATTGTTAGCGGAAAACTTCAAGGACATTTATCTGAACAAGTTGTTAATAGAATTAAGTTTTCTGTTCTTCCAAGATTAAAACAAAATTAAACTTTATATACAAAAGCCTCAATCAAAAGCCTTAAATACCCCCATCTCGCTATATTTTCAGCGAGCTGGATAGCTAACTTCGGAGTTCAGTTATTAAATTAACAGATACTGATAAAATATGGGTATCGAATTCTGAGGAAGGTCCGCACATCATTAAAAGCCATCTGCGAAAGCAGACATTCGTGAGGATGAGCTCTGGTATAGAAACGGGACACTCTCTTTGAGAAATCATTGGAGAAACAGCTGGAACGAGCATCTTGGCTGATGCAACCACTTTAAACGTGGGCTTAGTAGGATGTTAGCACAAACAGTTTGTCCTTAGTAAAACAAAAAGTCCTTTGGACTTTTGGATATCAAGATTATTGAATCTTGACATAAGGGAAACAATGTTTGACAGAATGTGGCCTATTTCTGGCTCGCTATTTTATTCTAAAATTTTATAAATATAGATTATATAATAATTTATGAAAACTATTGGGGTTCTTGGTGGAATGGGTCCTGAAGCGTCAGCTACATTTTACAATATGATAATTAACATATGCCATAAGAAATATAATGCTCAACAGGATACAGATTATCCTCCAATGATTATCTATTCTTTGCCTTTGGAAGGTTTTGATGAAACTGGAATTGTTGATCAAGAAAAAGTTCTCCGTCAGTTAATAAAAGGTATTAAAGTGCTTGAATCGTCTGGAAGCGATTTTATTGTTATAGCATGCAATACTGTTCATTGTTTTATTGATGAATTAAGAAAAAATGTAAAAATACCTATTTTAAGTATAATAGAAGAAACATCAAATAAACTCAAATTGGATAAGATAAATAGTGTGGGTTTACTTGCTTCAGAAACTACTTTTCAACTAGATATTTATGGAGAAATTTTAAATAAAAACCACATAAAAGTCATAAATCCAAGTAAAGAAGAACAAAAATCTATAACTAAAGTTATTCTAAATGTTATGGGTGGAAAAAATTCTATTTCAGATAGAAAAACTCTTCTTGGAATAATTAATAACATAGATAAAAAAGGTATAAAAGCTGTGATACTTGGTTGCACTGAACTTCCATTAATAATCTCACAAAAAGACCTGAAACTAAAAATTTATGATACATTAAACATTTTAGCTGAAAGTTCAATTGAAAAATCGAAAAGCTAGTTTTCTAAACTTTCTCAACAACCTTTAAAAAAGCATTATTCCTAAGTTTTTCATGGAGCTCTAGCTCATTGGGAGAGCACATGACTGAAGATCATGGTGTACCGGGTTCGATTCCCGGGAGCTCCAGTTATAATTTTTTGAGATTTCTTAGTTTTATCATTTCATTAAAACGGTCTATATTTCTTTTGTTATTCGAACCTATTTTTTGAAACCAATTTGTTACATTTTTATAACCGTTAATCTGCAATTGATACACATTAAATGAACTTTTGTATCTTCCTTTAGGATATTTAATTGTAGCAAAATAAGAACTAATCCCCCTATTTATTAAAAATGGTCTAATGTCTAAAAGAAGAAGATCACTTTTAGACCCAATAGTAATCCCAGGATATAACTTTCCTTCTTTTCTTTTAAACCAAATACAGCCATCTGTATCAAATAATCCTTTAATAAAATATAACATTAATTTATCCTCTTCTTTAATCCAATCTGGAATATTTATTCTACCTTTAACTCCCATCTTAAATCCCTTACTTATCAAATATTCTAAAATAAATTTGGACTGTATCTTTGCATACATTGTATTTTGTTCCTTACGAAAATAAATATTTGGTTTGAGATTAAATAAACTATACATTAATTTAGAAACATGATTTTCTAAATAATCTTTATCTTTAAGTTTATTGCCTGCTATTTCTATAACATGATTATTTCTATATTTCCCAATGTATCCGTCTCCCGTTAAAATACCAAAAAATTCAGCTAATTGATCACTATCTTTATTTGGAATCTTAACTTTTCTTTTTATATCAATATAATTTAAAGTAGTCATGGTTAATATAGTTCGTATAACTTAATAAATCTTTCTATTAAATTTATATATTTGATAGTCTTTTATTCTAACATGCTTAAAGAGAATAGTAAATCTCCAAACTTTGAACTTAAAGATAAAGATGGAAAAGTTTACAACTTAAAATCAGTAAAATCTAAATTTATTGTTTTGTATTTTTATCCTAAAGATAATACTCCTGGATGCACGATTGAGGCAAAAGAGTTTTCAAATTTACTTAATGAATTTAAAAAACTGAAAACAGAGGTAATTGGAATAAGCGGAGGAGATGAAAAATCAAAGAAAAAATTCCATGAAAGCTGTGAGCTAAATTCTGGTTTAATATTATTATCTGATCCTAATTTCAGCATTTGCAAGAAGTATGGAGTTTATGGAGAAAAGCAGTTTATGGGAAAGAAGTTTCTTGGCATCAGGCGAACAACTTTTATTATTAATTTAGAAAATGGAAAAATAATAAAAGTTTATGAAAATGTCAAGGCTTTAGGGCATGCAAAAGAAATTCTGGAATTTATCTCGCATGAGGCTTCTTAATAAGAAGAGATTCTAAACTTTTATATTTCAATTTTAAAGTTTCTCCATCTATATTGGTGGAATTAGGATTAATAAGCAGGTAACCATCTGGATCAGATCCGTTAACTTTTAAAATCCCTTCAAAGTATTCCCCCCTATTATTAGCATCAAGAATCAGAGCAGGCTTATTTTTATTATCACTAACATGTTTCTTCTTAACACTTAGTGGTAAATTTAAATTATGAAATACTAAATCATATTTAGTCAAATCAATTCTCTCTTTTTTATAAACCTCAAATGGCATAATATAAAAAGTCGCTGGAGTTTATAAAAATAATTATAATATAGTTATATAACTTATTTTTGAAAGAGCATTGCGTATATATTATTTAATTTTATTAAAATAAGATAATCTTGCTCTGTTATGCAAGATTATTCTTGCACTAATTTGAACAAATTTACTATGGCATCTTATTTTACTTACAATACCATAAACT
>Ga0209542_10006799_pt1 | contig 22094 bp, 22 predicted proteins | sample RifCSPhighO2_01_FD_184028 | JGI IMG/M metagenome (GOLD analysis project Ga0209542, IMG submission 184028) | Soil microbial communities from Rifle, Colorado - Rifle CSP2_plank highO2_0.1 (SPAdes) (version 2) | ecosystem: Environmental > Terrestrial > Deep subsurface > Rock core/Sediment ... | reverse complement strand
GCATTATCACCAACTCTGCCCCCAAGCATCTGTGCTACGTACACTCCCCTGCCCGCTATCTCTGGGATGCCACACAGGAAGTTCTGGAGCGTGCGGGGAGAGGACCGCTTGGACTCCTGAAGCGGCAGTGGCTGGAGCGAACATTCCATAAACTGCGCATGTGGGATGCAGAGGTAGCAGCACGACCGGATGCGCTCCTGGCAAACTCCAGAGAAGTGCAACGACGCATAGAGCTCTACTGGCGCAGAGAGAGCACGGTGGTGTACCCCCCCATAGAGGACTTCTGGCTGGAGGGCGATGTGCGGAGAGAGAAGGACGACTTCTACCTTATCGTCTCCACGCTCACGCCATATAAGAGTATTGACCGCGCCATAGAAGCCTGCAACAGACTGCAAGTGCCGCTGAAGATCGCCGGAGAAGGACCGGATCTGCGCAGACTCAGAAAACTCGCGGGCCAGACCACGGAACTGCTGGGCTACCAGTCGAACGAAGACGTGCGCACCCTTTATAAGAGGACAAAAGCAGTGCTCTTCCCGGGGCAGGACGACTTCGGCCTCGTCCCGGTGGAAGCAATGGCCTGTGGTGCACCAGTGATCGCATTCAAGAAAGGAGGTGCTCTCGAAACAGTGCATGAAGGTGAGACAGGCTTCTTCTTCAATGAGCCGACTGCTGAATCGCTGGAAGCCACTATCCACCAGACACGAGCAATGAAAGTGGATCCGGAGCGGTGCCGCTCCTTCGCACAGCAATTCTCCCGCAAGCGGTTTGAGGAGGTGATCGAACAGGAGATTGAGAAACTCCTCGGATCTTCTATGCTCTAGCCACCAGCGTTCCTCCGATCACAATGAAAATGGACCCGAGGAGAAGCTGTGGAACCCGCACCTCCTTCCACTCTGCAAATATCCAGAGTGCGATCAGCACCGTGAAGAGCGTGTTCATATTAAAGAGCGGCACAAGCTGTGAGAGTGAAGCATGGTACCGTGCGAGTCCCAGAGCAACGAGACCGCTGCCCACCCCCCAGGTCAGTCCCATGAGTAGGCTATGTGTCCCCGAACGGAGCGTCACCGACCCGTACGGCAGGAGCAGAGTGAAGATGAATCCTACGACGAGAATGCCGACTCCGACGAACATCAGATACGGCCCGATGCCGATACCTGCCTGCATGCTGGTTTTTGCAAATATGTTGCAAAACGTGTAGGCAATGGCAGGAATAAGACCGCCGATGAGAATGCCAAGAGTCTGTGTACTCATGAGAAGAGGGGTTGAAGTGGATCCGGGGACCGCAGATTCAGTGCTTCGTAGGTGAGCGGCGTCACCATACGCCCCTTGGATGTGCGCTGCAGATACCCCTGCTGAATAAGGTACGGCTCATACACATCTTCGAGCGTATCTTCCTCTTCCGCAATCGTTGTCGCCAGGGTGGAGAGACCCACCGGCCCGCCTCCGAACTTCTCTATGAGAGACCGGAGGATTTCCCTGTCTGTTTCATCGAGTCCTCGTTCGTCTATACCGAGCGAAGCGAGTGTGGAGAGAACCCTCTCATGGGAAATGCGTTTCTCATTCTGCACCTGCGCAAAGTCCCGGACTGCACGCACCAGCCTGTTGGCAACACGCGGAGTGGCACGGCAGCAGCCGGACAAATACTCGGCGACACCCTCTTCAAGTTCAACCTTGAGAATGCCTGCTGAACGCTCGATGATCCGCTCCATTTCCACCGGAGAATAGAACGAGAGTTTGAACGTGTGGACAAAACGATCGCGGAGCGGGGCACTCATGGATCCGGCCTTCGTCGTCGCCCCCACAAGCGTGAAGGGCTTGAGGTCCAGGCGCATGGAGCGCGCCGTTGGCCCCTTGCCAATGACAAGATCGAGCGCGAATTCCTCCATGGCACTATAGAGCACCTCCTCAATAATGGGGCGCATGCGGTGGATTTCATCGATGAAAAGCACATCCCCCTGTTCTATGTTCGTGAGGAGCGACGCCAAGTCTCCCGGTTTCTCGATTGCCGGCCCACTGGTAATGCGAAGTTGTGTTCCCATCTCGCGCGCCATGATGTGCGCGAGTGTTGTTTTCCCAAGCCCCGGCGGCCCGTGCAGGAGCGTGTGGCCCAGCGGTTCATTCCTCTTCCTCGCAGCCTCAATATGAACAAGGAGATGCCCTTTGATCTTCGACTGCCCCACATACTCCGCAAACGTCCTCGGCCGGAGCGACTTTTCGAATACATCGGCGTCCTTCCCTGCTTTTGTGGGACGGACAATCGCCTCTGCCCTCTGAGTCCGCGAAATTGCCATGACACCATCTTAGCAGAGCCGACTCTGTTTTAAGAGCGCGATTATTTCGTGTAGAATCCACCTATGCGCATGCGGAATCCCACAACTCTCACCGTTGGCCTACTCACAGTGCTTGTGGCACTCGGCACATTTGACGCTCTGCTCGTTGAGAATAAGAAGCTCCTCATCCAACTCCAGCAGCCGGAACCCCCAGAGGAGGTAGCTGTCGTGGCAAACAGCGGTTCCTCTTCCGCCGCACAATCATCTACCGCCCCCGCGGGGGGCATTCGGAAAATTGAGGAGCCAAATGTGCTTGAGATTCTCACGGTCGAGCAGTTCAATTTCGCCGACCCGGCGAGAGAGCGCAGCCTTCTGGAACAAATCATTCCCAGTGGTGTCGCAACTGTCCAGGCAAAGGTACTCGTGAAGGATGGCGATCGCATCGGTCTCATCGCATGGGCAGACTCTCCGCAGGTGAAGATCTACTTGCTGGCTCTCAAAGAAGCTCTACACTCCACATTCTCTCCTGAGATGCGTGACTTGGTTGATGAGGTGCAGGAGAGGGAGGGGAAAGCTCTGCGCAACCTCCTGACTTTCCTGGACCCAGCCATCAACGAGGAACGCGTTGTCTTCATCCGTATCCGCGAGCGCCTCTACGAATTCCATGTGGCGGAAGGCAAGGACGCAGTGGTGTTTGATTTAATTGAGACACTGACGAACTAGCTCAGCTTTTAGCTTGCAGGAATCAGCTTTCAGAAAACCCAAAGACTTAAACCCTAAGCACTTCATCCTTAAGACCTTGCTGAAAGCTATAAGCTGAAAGCTCGTCGAAATCATTGACCTCTCCCCTTTCCTCTCTATAGAGTAGCGCGGCTATACTTCAATTTCACTCAGTATAAATGGCGAAGAAAGTCATGAAAGTCATTAAGGTGCAGGCCCGTGGCGGACAGGCGAACCCTGCTCCACCACTCGGTCCCGTGCTCGGTCAGGCCGGGATAAACATCGGTGACTTCTGCAAGAAATTCAATGACCAGACGAAGGACCGCATGGGCCAGGTGGTGCCGGCGGAAATTACCGTGTACGAAGACCGATCCTTCACGTTCGTCCTCAAGCAGGCACCTGCTGCTTCCCTCATTATGGAGAGAGTAAAAGTGCAGAAAGGAAGCGGGGAACCGAATAAGAACAAAGTCGGCACTCTCACCAAAGCGCAGCTCAGAGAAATTGCCGAGACAAAAATGTCGGACCTCAATGCGGGGAGTGTGGAAGCAGCCATGAAGACTATTGCAGGGACCGCCCGAAGCATGGGAGTAGACATTGTGTGAATGGTGCATTGAACATGTCCCAATGAAGAAAAGAATAGGGAATGTTTCTATCGCGTGCGCAATGGTTTTCGTGTGCGAAAAAGTGGAAGAAGCCGTACGCTATGCCCTATCCCTTACCTCGTACCTCAAACTGCGATGGCTGACGCATCACTCTTTACTGCAATGTTTGGATTTGTGAGTATATTCTACGGAATTTTGGTTCCGTTGCTCCTCCTCCAGTCACTCACACTCCTCTTCATTCCAAGCATGATGAAAAACGGCGCTCAGCCGCGCAAAGTGGGTGAAGCCATTTTCTGTTACCTCATGCAATCGCTCGGGATCCTGCTCATGACAGCCGGTGCTCTGCCAACGCTGGTGAGTGTCCTCGCTGGTGTGGAACTCGCAGGGGCAACGTACTTCACATTGCTCGTCATCTTCGCAGCTGGAGGTATTCTCTTCCTCTGGCACGATAACGCCACCCATGCGATCGATGAAGCTTCCCGCGCAGTCCCGGGTGCAATTTTCCTAATCATGTTCAAAATCATTGGGTACGCCATCGTCCTGCTGTGGGTCCTCTCGCTCTTCACCACTCTCATGAACGGCATACCGGAAGATGCTGGTTGGTGGATCATGCCGCTGGTGATGATTCTCTACGGCTTGCTGCTTGCCTGGTGTACGCGCACAGATGCAGGTTCGAATCAGAGCGTCTTCCAGAGCATCACAGTGAACCCCTCCAATGTGAAGCTGTTCAAGAAAGACGACATGGCTGCGAAGCGCAGAAAAAGATAGAAAAACCATTGCAAAAGAAAGAGGGGCGGCTCTAGGCTACCCGCCGTCCGCTTTTGCGGCCTCGCTCAGGGCATTTGCACCACGTTCCCCTTACTCCTATGGCACAACCAACAGCACTCTCGCGGAAGCGGGGCAAGAACTACGCTGAAAAGGCGCAGCTTGTCGAGAAAAAGAGCTACCCTGTCCCGGAAGCAGTCGAATTGCTCACGAAAGTGAGCACTGCAAAGTTCGATGCAACTGCCGAAGTCCATATCCGCATTGGTGCGGATATGACCCAGGCAGACCAGCTCGTCCGTACGACAGTCGCTCTCCCCCACGGCACAGGAAAAAAAGTACGTATTGCCGCATTCGTTCCGGATGAAAAAATCGAGGAAGCCAAGAAAGCCGGAGCAGTCCTCGCAGGAAACGCAGATCTCGTAAAGGAGATCGAAGGAGGAAAGATTGAATTCGATATTGCTGTGGCAGACCCGACTCTCATGAAAAGCCTTGGCAAGATCGCCAAAACGTTGGGGCAGAAAGGTCTCATGCCCAATCCGAAAGCGGGCACGGTGACGACGAATGTCACAAAGACCATCGGAGAACTCCAGAAGGGGCGCATCGAGTGCAAGATGGATAAGCAGGGAATCATCCACACAGTCTTCGGGAAAATTTCCTTCGGCCCTGCGAAGCTGGAAGAGAACCTCACTACCATCCTCCAAGCCATCAAAGAAGCTCAACCCTCCGGCATTAAGGGGGTATACATTCTCTCTGTCACCATTGCGCCGAGCATGGGCCCGGGCATCAAAGTGACATTTTGAGAAGATAGAGATCAGAAAGCAGAAGGCAGTACTGTCTTCTGGCTTCTGTCTTCTGCCTTCTCTCGTAAGTACGGTTCCAAACAAGTCTGCACATCCGCAATGCTCTCTACACGTACAAGACGTGACCGCAGTTCGCGGGCGCCTTCGATACCTTTCACGTAGCTCGCCAGATGCTTGCGCATCTCGAGCATGCCGCGCCGCTCCCCCTTCACTTCTGCAGCAAGCTCGCAATGTTCGATGATGAAGGGGATCTTCTCCGTAAAACTCATCCGATCCAGCGTACTGCGGATCTCCCCTGTGGCAAATGCGTCGACAATATCCCGCAGGAGCCAGGGGTTGCCAAATGTTCCCCGCCCAACCATCACACCATCCAGATTCCCGATGTTCTCCACGGCATCCTGCGCCGTGAAGATATCTCCATTGCCAATGACCGGAACACCTACGGACTTCTTCAGCTCGTAGATCGGCTCCCAGTCCGCGGCACCGCTGAACTTCTGCGTGTACGTCCGGCCATGGACAGCAAGCGCATCGGCTCCGGCTTCTACGAGCTTCGTACAGAAGGGAATCAGTGTTTCTGGCGAATCCCACCCCAGACGTGTTTTCACACTCACAGGAATGGAGACTGCCTCCTTGGTAGCAGCAACGAGTGCACAGGCGAGTTCCGGATTGCGCATGAGCGCTGAGCCATGGCAGGAAGATGTCACCCTTGCCGCAGGACACCCCATGTTGATGTCTATGCCATCAGCACCGAGCTCCTCTATCACTTTGGCGGCGGAGAGAAAGTGCGCGGGCTCTTTGCCGAAGATCTGGACAATGAACGGCCTCTCAAGCACCGGATCGAAATGCAGCATACTCATGGTTTTCTTCGCTCCGTAGTGAATGGCATCAGTACTCAGAAACTCCGTGTATACGACTGCTTCCGGCGTCATGCGCTTAATGAGCTGGCGGTACGACGCATCCGTCACCCCCGCCATAGGCGCGAGCGCAACAATGGGCCGCCGGATTTCCTGCCAGGAAAAGCGCATGGAAATGAGGGAAACAACACATAGAAGAACACACTTTCCAGTGAAACGCGAGCCAAAAGCACTGCAACCGTATCCATAGAAGGTTCTTTTCCCGCACAATAGAGCCCTATGCGACCTAAAGTACTGTGCCAGATTTCCACTGCGCTTCCTTCGCTCCTCCTGCCAATCACAGCAGCAGCCCAAACTTCCATTATCACCAATATCCCCGGATGTGATTTTGCGTCGGGGATGCTGACAGCCGCCTGTGTTCCCGCGTTCCTTGCACACATCATTAAGTTCGTCTTCGGGCTCACTGGCGCATTCGCCCTCATTATGATCATCATCTCGGGGTACCAAATTGCTCTCGCCAAGGCAATGGGGCGCGACCGGAGCGAGGGGTTCACGCGACTCAGAGTCGCCATCATCGGTTTCATTCTGTGCGCCTGTTCCTGGTTCATTGTTGATTTCGTCGTGAGATCCCTCGCATTCGGCTACTAGACACGGCGCCGTTTCCAATTAAACTTTCACTCGCTTTGCGCAGCCGTTATCGCAGCAATGATGTTCACCGACAAACGATGCCGTGTCTAGATCTCCTCCTCCCCCTCCTTGACTATGCCACCGAAGAAGAAGGAAGAAAAAGCCCATTTCACCTCCCTGCGCATCATCGGCGAAAAAGCGCAGAAAATCCTCGAGTGCGCACGCAAATCTGGTGAGAGGTCGCATCTTGCGTCTGCCAAGCTGCCGAAGGCGGAACACGATGCGCTATTGGTGTATATCTCTGGCAAGAGCGTTGTGAAAGCTGCGTTCCTCATTCTGGCAATTTTCGGCGGTACGTGGCTTGTCATCCAGACCCGCGACAAGATCATCATCCTGTTTTTGGCCATGTTCGTGGCAGCCGTGATCGATCCCGGTGTGGAGGCTCTGCAGAAAATCGGCATCCCGCGCGGGATCGCCGTGCTCCTCCAATATTTTGCCGCCCTGTTCATGCTCTTCTTCCTCGTCGTCTCCTTCATTCCAATCATCGCAACACAGATCCAGGAAATCGCCTTGCTCATGAGTGTAAAAATTAATGCGTTCCTCTCCCACCCAGAAATCTCTCTGCCTCTCGTCTCAGAAACAGTCAACGACGAACTGACAGTCTTGGTGCAAACGACATTGCAGGACCTTTCTATCATGAAATTCACCGACGCGCTGCAGCAACTTGGGCAGAATCTCTCCTCTGCCGCCCATCAGTCAGTCACCTTCGTGGTGCAGCTTGCAGGCTCAGTCGTGGATTTCTTTGTGAGCCTGATCATCGTACTTGTCCTCGCCTTCTTCATGCAGTTGGAGAAAGAAAAACTCATCCGATGGTTCCTGAGCTTCTTCCCGCACCGGTACCGCTTGTACGCCACAGGAAAATCGGAAGCAGTGCACAGAAAAATCGCCCAATGGGCCCGGGGCCAGCTCGTGCTCTGCTTCAGCATTTTCCTCCTCACACTCACAGCCCTCCTTATTCTGCGCATGCCGTACGCACTCACGCTCGCAGTACTCGCGGGCTTCTGTGAATTCATCCCTGCAGTGGGTCCGTTCATAGCCGCCATACCAGCAGTGCTCATAGGACTGACACAGGGAGGATTCATCTGGGGACTCATTCTCGTCGGCATCTACTACGTTATTCAGTGGTGTGAAAACAACCTCCTCGTTCCTCTGATTATGCGGAGGGCTGTCGGCCTCTCCCCCGTTGCCATCATCTTTGCCATGATGGTAGGCATCAGCTTTCCGGATACCATCCACCCTGTACTGGGCATTATGCTCGCCATTCCTACAACGACCATCATCTCCATTTTCCTCGAGGACTGGCGGGTGCATGAAATGGAAAAATGAGGGTTTGGGTTAGGGATAGGAATAGGGGATGAAAAGATGCTTGGAGTTTTGCCTTTGTAACTTTGGAAATTTGTGATTTGCTGAAAGCTCAAAGTTCTTCGCTCAAAACCAAACATCCTAACCCAAACCCCAACAAGTAATCTATAGTTTACATAGTATCTTCCATGGTTTTTCTCCTTTCTGTCACTCCACAGGAAAGGAGAGTTGTGATAAATTGGTACGATCTCATCGACGAATCAGCACTCCCTATGGTAGAGTGCTAATGTTCCCCTCTCCGTGTATGCACCCTTTTGATCGCTTCACGCCCAATGCAAAACTTGCTCTGCAGATTGCGGAACAGGAAGCAAAGAACATGAAGAGCAGTTACATTGGAACAGAGCACTTGCTCCTGGGGCTCCTCAGCATCCCAAAATCGCTGGGTTTTTCCATTTTCACGGGTGCCGGGGTCACTCTCGAGAACGTACGCATCCTGCTCAAAGCCATGAAATCCCAGGATGTGGAGGGGAAACATGTCAAACACGGACTCTCCACCTACCTGCACAATGTCATCGAGCAGAGCGTTATTACGGCACATAAATTCCGTCATGCTAATGTTGGAACGGAACATCTCCTCCATGCACTCGTCTCTACTGAGAAGAATGCCGCAACCATGCTGCTCGAGCAGATGCAGGTGGACCCGGAAGACCTGAAATCGCACGTCGAGGAAATGTTCGGCCAAATCAACCAATTCAAGCAGCAGAGTAAAAATATGGAGCAGTCTCTCGAATCCTTCTTCCAGGGATTGCAGGGTGCCATCGTTGGCATGCAGGGTGCCATGCCGGGCATGGAACCGGAAGAGCTGAAACGCCGGAAGACGGACGGCAAGAGTAAAACACCCGTGCTTGACTACTTCACGGATGACCTCATCAAGAAAGTGAAGGAAGGGAAAACCGACCCTATCATCGGACGTGATGAAGAGATTGAGCGCATTATCCACATCCTGAACCGCAAAACAAAAAATAACCCGGTACTCATCGGTGAGCCTGGCGTGGGAAAAACTGCCATGGTCGAGGGGCTGGCACAGCGTATTGCCCAGGGCAAAGTCCCAAGCTCTCTCAGGAACAAGCGGGTACTCATTCTGAATATGGGTTCTCTCGTCGCAGGCACAAAGTACCGAGGCGAGTTTGAACAGCGGTTCGACGACATCATCAAAGAAGCTGTGCAATGCGAGAACGAAATCATCCTCTTCATTGATGAAATGCACACCGTCGTGGGGGCCGGTTCTGCAGAAGGATCACTCGATGCAGCAAATATCCTCAAACCCGCTCTCAGCCGCGGATCCCTCCAAGTCATTGGAGCAACCACAACCGATGAGTACAAAACCATCGAGAAGGACCGGGCACTGGAACGACGCTTCCAATCCATCCTCATAGAAGAACCGAGTGTCGGAGATTCCATAAAAATACTGAGCGGCATTCGGTCAGGATTTGAGGAATTCCATAGCCTCTCCATCACAGATGGGGCGCTGGAAGCGGCCGTGCATCTGAGCAAAAGATACCTCACAGACCGCTACCTGCCAGACAAAGCCATCGACGTCCTCGATGAAACGGCCGCAGGGAAAAGCCTCCTCAACCCCGACCAGTCACCGGAGATCAAAAAAACAGAAGACAAACTTGAGAAACTCATAGAGAAGCAGCAGGATGCGGTGAAGGAGCAGAAATACCACGTGGCACTCAAGCTCAAGCAGGAACAGCAGAACCTGCAGGAGGAGCTCGACCATCTCCGTTCCATGCAGGACGGGGACCGGCGTACTCCCCTCCAGATCACAGAAGACGACATTGCACACACCGTCGGAAGAATGACCGGGATCCCCGTAACCAGACTCCTGAAAACTGAGAAGAGGCGACTCCAGAACCTCGAGATGGTTCTCCGCAAGCGCGTGGTGGGGCAGGACGAGGCGATACGGAAGGTGGCTCGTGCCATTCGCCGCTCACGCGTTGGCATTGGTGATCAGCGCAGGCCCATTGGCTCTTTCCTCTTCCTCGGCCCGACCGGCGTGGGAAAAACTGAACTCGTGCGCACGATCGCGGAGGAAGTATTCAACCGTGAAGACGCCCTCATCAAGATCGACATGTCTGAGTTCATGGAACGTCACAACGTCTCTCGTCTCACAGGAACAACGGCAGGATACGTGGGATATGAGGAGGGCGGGCAACTCACGGAAGCAGTGCGTCGCAAACCGTACTCTGTTGTTCTCTTCGACGAAGTCGAGAAAGCACATCCGGAATTCTTCAACATTCTCCTGCAAATTCTGGAAGACGGCATACTCACAGACGGCCAGGGAAAGAAGGTGGACTTCACGAATACGATTATCGTCATGACAAGCAACATCGGTGCGGCGAAACTTACAAAACAGGCAGGGAAGATAGGATTCCAGCTTGAGAACGAATCCGGGAAAGACGATCACGCCTACGAGGAAAAATGCGCAGAAGTCATCCAGGAACTTAAGGATAATCTGCGACCGGAGTTCCTCAACCGCATTGACCACACCATTGTTTTCAACGCACTCCACCAGGAACACATCCGCAAAATCGTGAAGCTGCATCTCACCCGTTTCGAAGAACGCTTGAAACAGCAGGGCTACACACTGGATGTCGACCAGAATGTTATCTACTTCCTTGCACAGGAGGGGTTCGATCCGGAATACGGAGCCCGACCTGTCCGCCGCGTGATACAGGAACGCGTGGAAGATGAAGTAGCTGAGCACATCCTCAAAGAGATCTTCCAGCCCGGCGATACGATTCGTATTGTGAGGAAGGGAAAAGACAAACTGGAGTTCCTCCCGGGCAAACCCGCACCAAAGGAAGAAGCTGTACAGGAGAGCAAGCAGGCTGCTGCTGCCCCCGAAAAAGCTGCCTGATCAGAGCCGGGAATTTCCGTTGTTCGTGCGCTCGTTGGCTCGTGCGCTCGTTCAGAACGCGGAACAAGCAAACAAGCAAACGCTCTGCCATGCAGGATGGAAGAATCTTGGAATAAAAGCCATTTTGTGGTATAATTGCTAGATTTCCGCATACCATGGCGCTTGACCCCATCAAAATTCCGCAGAACGTCTACGTGGAGGACCGCATTATCGGACCGATCACACTACGCCAGATCTTCCTCACGCTCGCCGGAGGGGGCGTAAGCTACGTCATCTACGCCCTCGTGAAGCAGGCAGGAAAGCTCTCTCTCATCTCGGGAATACTTTCGTGGGTACCACTCCTCATCATGGTGGCATTTGCCTTCCTGAGAATCGGCGGTATAAGCCTCTTCCGATTCCTGCTTCTCATGGCAGAAAAATCGGAGAAACCAACCGCGCGCTACTGGCAGCCGCGCAAAGGCCTGAGTATGAAACCGAAAGAATTCGTACCAAGGAATGTGAAGGAAAAAAGCAGCTTCTCACACACGCAGGAAGAGTATGACGAAATCCATAAACTGAGCAGTGTGCTCGACAGCGGCCCTGTGGCAGGAAAGACGATTCCCAGGCAACAGACTCCCATAGAGGAAGAGGAAGAAGAGGAGGAATTCATAACAGTCGGAAACGCAACAGAGCAACCTACCCCCACAAAGAACAATGCCTAAGAAGAAGCAAGACACCACAGGCGGTGAAGCACCAGACACCGTACGGCAGCGGAAGGGAAACCCCAAAGCTGCAGCACAACGCTTCCTCCCCATTGCTGAGATCCGCAATGATACGGTCATCCTGAAAAACGGAGGCCTGCGTGCCGTCCTCTCCGTCGAAGCCCTGAACTTTAACCTGAAGAGTGAAACCGAACAGCAGGGAATCATTGCCGGGTATCAGGCATTCATCAATACACTGACTTTCCCTCTGCAGGTTTGCGTACGATCACGGAAAGTGAACATAGATCCATACATCATCCAGATACGGGAAATAGCCCGCAAACAGGAGAATGATCTGCTGCGCAACCAGACAATCGCCTATGCCAACTTCATTGAGAAAATCTGTGAGGTCGCAGACATCATGACAAAATCCTTCTTCGTGGTGATCCCGCTGGACGATTCACAGGAAACAAAATCTTCACTCGCAAAGTTTTTTGAGTGGATGGGACTGGATGACACAGAAGCAAAAGCTGTGCAGCGCTATCGCCTCTTCGTAGAAAAGCACAACAAACTCAAAGATCGCATGAATCTCGTAGAATCGGGACTGAACAACGTCGGACTCATTACGCGCCGCCTGACAACGAGTGAACTCATCGAGCTGTACTACCAGTACTACAACCCGCATACAAGCCAGGAGCAGAAGCTTGGCGGATCCATCAACACAGCACCGCTGGTGTGGTAGGAGAATACTAGGAACGTCCTATTATTCTCATTCCTAATATTCTCTTTCAGGATTTCTTGACAGATCACCACCCTCTCTGAGAAAGTACTGCTGAACTGAGCAAGTTGCTCGTGCAAGGACTGCTTGGCCCACCTCACCTATTTCTTCCCACTTGCACCACTGTTTCTGTATGAGTACAACCAACGCAAAAAAGAACTCCATCATGGAAAAACTGCTCAGGGAAGCACCACCTATCGTGCGTGTCCGTCCGGGGCAGCTCATAGAAGGCACTGTGGTGTTCCGCGGAAAGAACAAATTACTCCTGGACATTGGCGGCACCGTCACCGGCATTATTTCAGGAAGAGAGCTCCGAGACTCATTCAACACTTTCCGGGAACTCAACATCGGCGACAACGTTTCTGCCATGGTACTGGAAGAGGAGAACAACGAAGGAATGTATGTTCTGAGCCTGCGGATGGCCAGCCAGCAGAAAGCATGGGAACGCTTCCACGAGATCATCGAAAACAGCAAAACAATGTCATTCATCGCACAGGAGGCAAACAAAGGAGGGCTCCTCGCGAACATCGATGGCATCCGCACGTTCCTGCCCGTCAGTCAGCTCGCACCCATGCACTACCCCCGCGTCAATAACGCGGATACCAGCGAAATCATGCAGCGGCTCGGGAAATACATTGGCCACACGTTCACCGTAAAAATAATCACGATGGATGAAGAAGCAGGAAAGATTGTGGTTTCCGAGCGCGAAGCACTCGCAGAAGAGCGCTCCAAAGCACTCGAATCGCTCAAGGTCGGCGAACTAAAGGAAGGTATTGTCACCGGTGTAGTGAAGTTTGGTCTCTTCGTTGCATTCGAGGGGCTTGAAGGCTTGGTGCACATTTCCGAAATTGCCTGGGGACATGTGAAGAATCCGTCCGAATACGCTGAAGTGGGCGACAAAGTGCAAGTGAAGATTATCGGCATAGACAGCGATAAGCTCTCTCTCAGTATCAAGCAACTCACACGCGACCCATGGGAAGAAATCGCAGAACGCTACCCTGTCGGCAAGAGGGTACAGGGCACTGTCGTGCGCTTCGCAGACTACGGAGCATTCCTGAAACTGGAGAAGGATATCAACGGTCTGGTCCACCTCACGGAACTCGCACATCACAAAGTGACAGACCCTTCCGAGGTGTTGACCATCGGCCAGAAAGTCGACGCACAGGTGATTAACATCGATATTGATGAGCGCCGCATCGGCCTCTCCATCAAGGCCATTAAGCCGATTGATAAGGAGACTCTCGAACGCATCAAGAGGGAACAGGCAGAGGAAGAGGCGAAGAAAAAAGCAGAGAAAGAAGCCGGTAAGGAAGGAAAGGAAAAGAAAATTGAAAAAGAGAAAGTGAAGGAAGAGGAGGTGGAGGAAAAGAAGAGCACGAAGAAGAAGGCCACAAAGCAAGGAAAGGAAAAGGCACCGGAGGGCAAAAGTGAACCACAGACGCTCTTCAGCGAGGAGGAGGTGCCCTCAGTGAAAGATGCAGAGTTCGTCGCCTCCAAATCGGGCAAGAAGTACTATCCATTGAACAGCGCACAGGGAAAGAAGATCAAGGAAGAGAACCGCCTGTACTTCAAGGACGAGAAAGCGGCGAAGGCTGCGGGCTTCTCTGCCTAACTGCACCTGCGATGGATGCCATCATCTTTGATTTTGACGGAGTCATCGTCGACAGTGAGAAATACTGGCGCAGGGAAGAAAAAAAGTTCTTCAAATCTGTGATCCCTGGCTGGAAGGAAACTGATCATCACAAGATCGTCGGGATGACGATGGCCGGCTCCTACGAACTCTTCAGGAAGGATTACGAGATGGATATCTCTCTCGAGGAATACTTGGAAGAATACAAAGACATAGCACGTCGCGTGTACGAGCAGTGCTCTCTGATCGAGGGAATGACGGTTCTTCTAGGAAAACTGCAGAAGGCAACCATACCCCTTGCTGTAGCTTCATCAGCACCGGGGGAATGGGTAAGGCACATCCTGAAGAATCAGGGTATCTTTGGGTATTTTCGAGCCATCGTCACTGCAGAAGACATTGGGGAGTATGAGGGAAAACCGAAACCCGCTATCTACCTGCTCACAGCCAAGAAACTTGGAGTGAAGCCGGAAACTTGCATCGCCATTGAAGATGCAACAAACGGCATTCTCGCAGCGAAAACCGCAGGCATGAAATGCATTGGCGTCGATTTCCCGGGAAATACACCACAGAACCTCTCACGAGCAGATCTTGTGATAACAGACTTCAACGAGCTGAGCATTGAACAGCTGAATTCTCTGATCTAACTCTCCTCTTTCAGACTCTGCTGGCTCAAGAAATGCAAGTGCAGGTAGAACACCTCCTGTCCCCCGCCGCGCCCGACATGGAACCGGAGTTGGTACCCGTCTATCCCGTGCCTGTCTGCAAGCTGCTTGGCTTTGTAGATGAGCATTGCCGGTACATGGAGCGTTTCTTTGGTTAGATCTGCAATGGAGGGTACAAATTCCTTCTTGGGAATGAGGAGAAGATGCGTCGGCGCCTTTGGGTGAATATCTTTGAACACGAGCACTTCATCATCCTCGTATACTTTCTCTGCCGGGATCTCCCCGTCCAGAATTCTGTGGAAGATGGTTCTTTCAGTCATAGAGTAACAATGGGGAATGCGATCATAGCAGAGGACACCCTGAGAAAATCGAAGGGTGGAAAATGGTTCTTTCGCTCATAGAAGAGAGGGAATTTTCCCTAGCCTAGCATGCCTCAGAATGTCGACTCAGATTGACTTTTTGGCCAAAAAAAGAGAAAATATACACAGAATGCCTTCCAATGCTTCCCCAGAAGCAGGCAGACAGACCGAAACATCAGTCGAGGTACCGCCAACACTGATTGTTTCACAGCCAAAAAAACTCGAGGGCCTCCTCGAGACACTCGTGCTGCTCGACCGGGTGAGCGAGACTCTGGGTGAAGACCGTTCCGGCGATATGGGCAGTTCAGGGGCAACGGGAGCAAAACAGGGGGACGATGACCAGGAAATCTCCCTGCGCGAGCTGGCCATTGCAAACCTGCCCGACACACCCGTAATGCAGAAACACCTCAGGACACATATTGAGAAAGAAGTGAAGAAACTGCAGAAACAGGTGAGGTATGCCGCACGCCGCGCGACCAAGCCTGGAACGGCTTTCCAGATCAATCGCCTCTACGCACGTATTCGCAGGCTCAACGCGCTACTTGCTGAACTCCTGGAGGCATCGCATGAAATGCTCAAGCGCCTCTACGTGAAAATCTTCGTGGATAAGCAAACTGTCATTTGATCGAGCGCACCTCCTCCATGCGAGACGCGACTTCGCTCAGGAAATTCCCGAGAAGAGGGACCCATTGCACCTGCTGAACAAGCAGAATCGCAAGCGGAATGACAAGCGCCACAGCTGTGATCATCCCAAGACCGTACACGATACCCCGCAGAAAGTGTAAGAGGAGGTTCTTCCCGGGATGAAAGACGGCAGCATACTGCTCAGGCAATTCCCGGATAGTGTGCTCCAGATGATCAACGGAACGTTGGAGCTGCCTTTCGGAACTGGAGCTTTTTGAAACCATAGATTACTGTGTAGCAGTCTTCTTCGCATCCTTCTTGGATACCGCCTTCTTCTTTTTCTGCTTCTTGGATTCCGTAGTCTTCTCCTCGAAAAGATCTATCGCGTACTCCATGAGATGTTCCACAATGGAAATGGGCTTCATAAACACATCCTCCAACTGCCCCGTGATATTTTCGATACGCCGGACAATCTTGCGGACATCGACGGCAATGAAAAGTGCGTGGTAGAGAACGACAATGAACATGATTGCGACGGCAATCTCTAAGCCGATAAGAATGTCGTTTGCTGTGAGCATGGGCAGAACAGAAAGGGTACACTGAGCCTACAGTTCCTCCCTATCATGCGCAACGTGCTTCGACACATCCGGCTGATCCCACGCAAGAGCATTGTGTGTCTCATCAGGCTGTACCAAGCCACGTTCTCGCCCGACCACGGGCAACTCAAGAGCATGTACCCCTACGGTTTCTGCCGGCACCATCCCACGTGCTCAGAGTATGGGAAACAAGCCATCGCCAGCAGAGGGGTGATACGGGGAGTGCCCCGCGTGATGAAACGCCTGCTCTCCTGCCACCCCTGGACCAAACCCAGCGAGGAACGCATTCTTTCGGTTCTCAAGCGGGACGCTCCGTAAACAAACACTGCACAGCAGAGAGGACACATGTTAGGATGCGCCGGTGGTGCCACAACCCTCACCCACGATGACATCGGAGACAACAGCAGTTGGAAAACGAGCGGGGAAGCCCTGGGGAGTTCCCCTTTGGCTGAGTATCGTCCTGGTGTTTCTCGGCGGCTTCGCCATTGGAGGCATACTGATGACATACAGTGCAGCCTTCGGATGGGATGATACATGGCAGTACTTCTACAGCAAATACATCCTGTCGCTCTTCCACTTGTATCCGGGACCGCTGCCAGAGACACTGAAATTGTACGGCCCTCTCACGGAACTGTTCCTTGGGATCGCAACCGAATACATCTTCTTCCCCCTTCGGGATCCTCATTGGGTGCGACACGCACTCGTATTTGCTCTCTTCCCCACCACACTATTCCTGCATTTCGTCCTGCTCCGGAAAGGCGGTATTGCTCAGGCAACAGCACTCCTCGCGACCTGCTGTGTCTTTGGAATCATCCGCTTCGGTGGACATGCTCTTGTGAACGTAAAGGATTTCCCGGCCGCGAGTGCCTACCTCATCATCACACTGATACAGTGGCAACTCTTCCGATTCTGCTTCGACCGCCAGAAAATGGCATCGACACTGTGGCCTCCTGCTCTCGTCCTTCTTGGAACGGTTTCGGTTGTGCCATACCTGATGAGAACACCACTCCTCCTGCATTTCGCCATAACTTCTGCCACGTGCGTTCATGTTTCTCTCCTCCGGAGAGATATGGAGAAGAAGAGAAAATTGCTCCTGGCCACCATACCGATCATCAGCGGCTTGATCGCCATCAGCATCCTTCTCCCCTCCGTCTGGTCCGAGGGGTTTCTCGGCTCCATGGGACATACTCTGTCCTTCTATTCGCACCATCCGAGAGGACTCCCAACGAGAGTGCTGGGCATGGAGTTCGCTTCTGACGCAACCCCCCGCTGGTACGCACTGGCATGGATCGTTGTCATTGCACACCCAGCCGTCATTGCACTGGCAGTGCTTGGCATTCTTCTCCCTCTCCTGCACCGCAAAACAGCAGGCAGCCTCCTCACCATTCCCTCCTCTGTTGGCACCTGGCACATTTCTCTGCATCAATGGATGTGGATCGTCACGCTGCTCAGTTTCCTTGCTGTGGCCGCGATTGCACCGAACCTCTATAACGAGGAGAGACACATACTTTTCCTGTACCCACTGCTATTTTCAGCCGCAGCACTCGGCCTCGATTCACTCAAAAAAACAACGAAATACTGGCTCTCCGGCCTCATAGTCTTTGCATCCATCCTCTCATACATGGCATGGGGAAAGTACTCCTTCATCTACATCAATCCCCTGTTGAAAATGACAAACGAGAAGCATTTCACCGGAGACTACTGGGACGTATGTTTGCCGAAAGCCATCATCGTACTGAACGAAAACAGGTCTCCTAAGACCATTGTGATCCCCGAGGGCATTCCCCCTTCCATGTACATCCAGATAACCAGAATGCAACGGAGTGTGTTCTTCCGTGGGAGAGCATTTGACCGATCCCGCATCATACACCAGCGACCAGAGAGGGGACCCTACGTCATCTTCTACAATGATTCCGCTGGTGAGAGCATGCTCAAAGCAATGGAAACAGGTGAAGAATCATTGGTGTGGGGTGAAAAGAACCCGCTTGGTGAGTACATGTGTCTGGTTGCATGGCATCAATGAAGGCAGCCTATCGGCGCCGTTTCTCTGCGCAGCACGACCGGAGAACCTGAATAACACAGATTCCCTGCAGAATGCACCAGATCCACAGCACTTTTACTCTCTGCGAAATGCCTTCCAGGCGCCCACTCATGAGAATGACACGGAGATTTGAGAAATTATAGGAATAGTCTTTCAGCAATGAGAGTAGCAGAGCTAGAAAAGTTCCCTGCCGGTTTTTCTCCACTGCAACAAGCCCGTCCACAACGCGCGACATGCGGCGGAGGAACGGAGCAAGTGAAGTCTTTGCTCTGTGGTACACCACAGCATCCGGCCCAAAAGAAAAAGAAACCCCCCTGCGGGACGCCCGGTTCCCCCACTCGTAGTCGCCACCGGAAAGCAGGGATGCATTGAACAAACCCACTCTGTCAAAAAGCGCCCTCGGAACGAACATATTCCCCGTGAGCGCATACTTCCTGCGAGTAATAATTTCTTCCTGTCTGAAAATGGTTGCCTGCTCATACAGTTCCACAGCAGTGGGTTTCGCAGAGATGGTCACGACAATCCTCCCCGCAACAAGACCACCCTGTAGAGAGAGAACTTGGCGCACACCACTCGCAAGCCAGTTTGGAGCCAGACGGCAATCGGAATCGGTGAGCGCAATCACTATCCCGCGCGCATGACGAATGCCGGTGTTCCTGCAGGCATAGGGGCCTGCCGCACTCTCACGAAGAACGAAAATCCCGTGCGCAGGATCTGCAAACTCCGCAAGATCACCATTCCCGCCATTGTCGACAACGATCACCTCCGTCTGTTCCCGGAGAAACGTCTGGGTTCGCAGGTCCCGGAGCAGCGCCTCCACCCCTTCCCTATTCTGAAAAACAGGCACAACGACTGAAACGGTGATGTGGGTGTTCTTCATCGGATAGAATGACACAGATGGAAAGAAAAACGCTCCTTTTACGGCATTGTACGCAGATGAGCGCTTGCGGCAAAACCATTCTTTGGAGAACATCTTCTTCGGTTTATCCGGAACTTCTTCACGGAAGCAGTCTTTCTTTGTATTCTTATCCTGCTTGTTCTTTCTCCGGATCCCAAAACTTCACCTCAATTCTCAGAAGCGGGTATAGCACCCTTCGACTCCCCCGCTTCGCGGGGTCGCTCAGGGCAAGCAACGGCTAGAGCACCCGCCTTCGCCCTCGCGAAGCTCGGGCTACGGCCGGGCAAGTCAGCCTTCCCCCCTCCCATTCACATCATCCTTTCTCACCAGCGGGTATAGCACAACGGTAGTGCATCAGCCTTCCAAGCTGAGGATACGGGTTCGATCCCCGTTACCCGCTCCAAGCTCTTGAGCAAGGAGTCTGAGCTTGCCGAAGACGACGCATGCGAAAGGCTTGGACGGCAACCCGTCCGAAGCTCCGAAGAAGCGAAGGAGGGTTACCCGCTCCACTTCCACAAACGTTATCACCAGCAAACACTTCCCCCTCTCGCCCGGCGAAGTCCTGAGCCTGCCGAAGGACGAAGTCGGGCCCCCGTTACCCGCTCCAACTATCTACTTATAGTCTTAAGGAAACCAATATATTAATTGGCTGAATTTGTGCCCTTGCCACCGCAGCGCATAGACAGATTTACAGTGAAACAATACACTGCTTATGAGTCCTTTTGCCTACCATGACCGCTTCTCCAATCCTCAGCCGCCTTTCTTTTCTCGACAGGTATCTGACTCTCTGGATATTTTCCGCAATGGCACTCGGCATTGCGCTCGGGAACATTGCCCCATCGTTCGTCGCAGGAATCACGCATCTCTCCGTCGGCACTACTTCTATCCCCATTGCAATCGGGCTCATCGTCATGATGTACCCTCCGCTTGCGAAAGTTCGTTACGAAGAGCTGGGACGCGTGTTCAGGAACGGCAAGGTGCTCGGACTTTCGCTTGTGCAGAACTGGATCATCGGGCCGATACTCATGTTCTTCCTTGCACTCCTCTTCCTCTCGGATCGTCCGGAGTATGCCGTGGGACTTATTCTCATCGGACTTGCCCGCTGCATCGCCATGGTGATCGTCTGGAACGACCTCGCTGACGGGGACAGGGAATATGCGGCAGGGCTTGTCGCTCTGAATTCGATATTCCAAGTCCTGCTCTACTCGGTCTACGCCTATCTGTTCATCAAAATCCTCCCGTCATTCTTCGGCATCGGGTTCGGCACAGTTGATCTCTCCCGCATCACCATTGGCTCCATTGCTCAGAGTGTCACGATCTACCTCGGCATTCCATTCCTCGGAGGAATGATCACCAGATTCCTCCTTGTGCGAACGCGAGGACGTGACTGGTATGAACAACGTTTCATTCCCCGCATCTCCCCTCTGACTTTGATCGCCCTTCTCTTCACGATCATCGTGATGTTTTCACTCCAGGGAAAGAATATCATCACCATTCCCCTTGATGTCGTTCGTATTGCCATCCCTCTCCTTGCTTATTTCCTCATCATGTTCTTCCTTTCCTTCTGGATGAGCCGCCGTCTCGGTGCCCCTTATCCGCAGACTGCCACTCTCTCCTTCACGGCTGCGAGCAATAACTTCGAGCTTGCCATCGCGGTTGCCGTTGCGGTGTTCGGAATCAACTCAGGTGCCGCTCTAGCTGCAGTAGTCGGCCCACTCGTAGAAGTCCCCGTTCTCATCGGCCTCGTAAACGTTTCCTTGTACCTCAGACGCAGATACTTTCCAACAGACACAAACTCCTAGTAGAACGCATCACGGTTGTCATAGTTTCCAGCCTTCGCCTTCGGGCTTCGGCCGGCAGGCCAGTAACCCGCTCCAGCCACAAAGTGGCTTATTTAAGCCATTTTATTTTGTACGCGTAAGCGGAAATACAACTGGCAATTCTTCTGAGACAATAAAAGCTATAGACTAACTTTGATATGCCCGTTGAAATTCCCGCAATTGCCGCTTTGACATTGGTCGCTTCCGCAGTCGGAACCATGACGGGTTTCGGCTCATCAACTATCATGATCCCTGTCCTGCTTTTCTGGTATCCACTGCCGCAGACACTACTACTTGTTGGCATCGTTCACTGGGTTGGCGACATTTGGAAAATAATTCTGTTTCGCAAAGGGGCAACATGGAATCTCATACTTCTTTTTGGTATCCCAAGCGTTCTTGCTGCCTATCTGGGTGCCAGACTCACACTCACTACAGAACCCACTATATTATTGCGTATCCTCGGTGCCGCCCTCATTGCCTACACATTCTTTCTCCTCTTCCACTCCTCATGGAAGTTACCGAAGAGGAATATGACTGCCATAACAGGCGGGGCGCTTTCAGGATTGATGGCAGGGATCTTTGGAGTCGGCGGAGCCGTGAGAGGAGCATTTCTTGCCGCATTCGATCTTCCCAAGCACGTCTACATTTTTACTGCCGGCGCCATTGCATTGATGACGGATTCCATTCGTCTGCTCACCTACGGAATCGGCAATGTGAATCTGCCAAGGGAACTCTGGTATGGCATGATCCTGTTTCTACCGCTTTCCTTTGCCGGTGCATGGTGTGCAAAAAAGATCGTTGGACAAGTTCCTGAAAAAGCCTTCCGACAGGTCATTGCGATCTTCCTTACGCTTGTTGGCCTGAAATTCCTGCTGTTTCCATAAACGGTTTACGGACACAAACCCCAAGAAGCACCCACTATAGTTGTAATAGTTTCCAGCCTTCGCCTTCGGGCTTCGGCCGGCAGGCCAGTAACCCGCTCCCTTCTCAAAAAAATTTTGAAGATGCCTCTCTTGCTTTCGCCAGAGAGTAGAATGCCCCCATGGACTTACACCCTCTCTTCGTTCACTTCCATGGGGGCAT
>Ga0209542_10006798_pt1 | contig 22101 bp, 20 predicted proteins | sample RifCSPhighO2_01_FD_184028 | JGI IMG/M metagenome (GOLD analysis project Ga0209542, IMG submission 184028) | Soil microbial communities from Rifle, Colorado - Rifle CSP2_plank highO2_0.1 (SPAdes) (version 2) | ecosystem: Environmental > Terrestrial > Deep subsurface > Rock core/Sediment ... | reverse complement strand
AAGGAGAATTTAATAGAATATCTTTCCTGCTCTGACTTTTGCGTTTCAATAGAAGAAGATATTCTATTAAATTCTCCTTGATAAATAAGATTATATTCGGCTATCTTTACATTAAAATCTTCAGTAAGAGTATCTTTAATTTTTTTATTCTCACTCGTTATCTTTGCATCAATCTTAGATACTTGTGCACTTATAAAAACAAAAGAGAATATTTGAAGTACAAGCAATAAAGATACTGAAAAATAAAGAAGATTTCTATGCCTATTTTTAACCATATTAAAAGACATTTTCCAAGATTTATAAATTATTCTACCTTTTATCTAAAAACTCAAAACCCCCTCACACCAAACCTATATAAATTGTTTCAACTTAAAAGAAAAATGAAGATACACACAATTGGCGGTTACAACGAAGTGGGAAAGAACATGACTGCTCTTGAAACAGGAGAAGATGTAATAATATTTGATTCAGGACTTTTTCTACCTGCAATTGTAGGCGTTGAAGAAAAAGAGAGAATTCCTACTGAAAAAGGAATGAGAGATTTAGGTGCTCTTCCAGACGATGTCTATTTAGAAAAGAAAAATTTAAGAAACAAGGTCCGAGCCATTGTAGTTTCGCATGCACATTTAGACCATGTTGGGGCAATACCTTACAATTCTTATAGATATAAAGCCCCAGTTTTAGGAACTCCTTATACAACCGAAGTTCTCAAAGTTCTCCTTAAAGACTCCGAGCAATCAATTCCAAATAGAATAATAACTATCAAACCAAATTCAACATTTACCTTAAATAAGAGAATAAAAATAGAACTAATCAATATAACTCACTCTACAATTCAAAGTGCGATGGTTGCAGTTCATACTCCTGAAGGAATAGTTATTTACGCAAATGACTACAAATTAGACAACACCCCTGTTTATGGAGACCCTCCAAATTATGCAAGAATGAAGGAATTAGCAAAGATTGGAGTGAAGATGCTCATAGTTGATTGTCTTTACGCTCAAGATGACAGAAAGACTCCTTCAGAAAAAATTGCAAAGGGGCTTCTTGAAGAAGTTTTATTTTCAACAGATAATAAAAAATCAGGAATAATAGTAACCACCTTTTCATCACATATTGCAAGACTAAAGTCTATCTCTGAATTTGGAAGAAGAATGAACAGAGAAGTAATTTTTCTAGGAAGAAGTTTGCATAAATATGTTTTAGCAGCAAGAAATATAGGGAAAGCCCCATTTATGAAAGACATAAAAATCTTCACATATAGAAGACAAATGGAAAAAATTCTTAAGAGATTTGATAAAAACAGAAATCAATATATGATAGTCTGTACGGGACATCAAGGTGAGCCAGGCTCAATTCTCGAAAGAATATCAAGAAGACAACTTCCTATAAATTTAAGGGACGGAGATAATATAATTTTTTCTTCAAAAACAATTCCCACTCCAGTAAACGAATTAAATAGGGAACAGATGGAAAAAAGATTAAAAAAGTTCAAAGTAAGAATCTTTGACAATATACACACTTCTGGACATGGCGGAAGAGAAGACTTAAGAGATTTGATAAAACTGCTTCAACCAGAAAATATAATTCCATCACATGGAGATTTAAAGAAAACAACAGCAGGTGCAGAGTTGGCGCAAGAAATGGGATATAAACTTGGAAAAACAGTTCATTTAATGTCTAATGGTCAGCAACTAGAAGTCCAGTAATTTATATAAACTTAATTAGACAAAAAATATAAAAATGAAAGAGGAAATTCTATCAGGATTAAAAATTGCTTTAGAAAGAGGCTCAAGTCTAGAAAAAGCTATGCAGAGCTTTATCAACGCAGGATATAATCCTTCAGATGTAAGAGAGGCAGGAGAATATATCGGCTCAGGCTCAATTCTAACCTCCCCTCAAAGCAATCAGCAGAACCTTTCACAAACAAGTAATCAAATACCAAAAAACTATCCGATTAATATTCAATCACCTAATAATTACTCTCTTCCATCACCAACACCAAATACACTTCTTCCTTCTGAAAAAAAAGATTCAAGAAAATTATTAATAATATTTGCAATAATTCTTTTTATAATAGCTTTAATCTTAATCTCTCTGATAATATTTAAAGATAAATTGTTTGGGTAAGATAATGGAAAATTCAATACTAAAAAATTTAAGAGATTCTTACTTTGAACTTTTAAATAAAAAGGTAGTTTTTCTTATTTCTTTCATATTTTTTTTAGTCTTATTTATTCTATCAAAAGTCTACACAAAAATAAATGAATTTTTTCAGATAAATTCAATTCCCAATAAATTTCTTTTATATATAGTATTAGCAATTTCCTTTATATTTTTAATATTAGTAATTTCTGCATTTATTTCAGTTATAATTTATGTATTTTCAAATAATGATAAAAATCTAATCTCTTCAATTAAGAATTCCTCAGGATTCTGGCTTAAATGTTCCCTCACAATTTTGATATTTATAATTCTGTTTAATTTAGCTAATTTTTCACTTCTTATTTTTACTAAATTTATGATCAGTTTCAAACAAATTATTGAAATATCTGAGAACTCATTCAGATTAATTTCCTTTCTAATTTACTTTTTATGGCTTTCATTAGTTATAATCTTCTTCACATACTCAATTCCTTTTATGATTTACAGAAGAATAGGAATAATTCAGAGCATGAAAGAAAGTTTTAAATTTACAAAGAAAAATTATATTTACACACTAAAATTAAGTTTACTATTATTTATTATTCTTCAGATTTTAGCTTATCTCCCAAATAATATCTCTTTAGCAATAAATATAATTTTATTAACTCCATTTTATGCATCACTTTTGATAAAGTCAATTAGAAAATGATATATTTTCCATCAGAAGATTCTTATTTTTTATCAGAATTTGTGAAGAAATACTCAAAAGGAAAGAAAGTCTTGGATATGGGTTCTGGCTCAGGAATACAGGCAGAAACAGCTATAAATTCAAAAGCAGATTCGGTATTATGCGCAGACATTAGTCAAGAATCAATTTCATACTTAAAGTCAAAAAGACTCAAGGCTATCAAATCAAATCTATTTTCAAAAATAACTGGAAAATTTGATTTGATTATATTTAATCCACCTTATCTTCCTCTGGATAAGAGAGAAGACAAAGAGTCAAGAAAAATAACAACTGGCGGAAAAAAAGGAGATGAAATAATTTTAAGATTTTTAAAGCAATCACAAAAACACCTTAATAAAGAGGGCCTAATTCTCCTCCTCTTATCTTCATTAACTCCTAAGAATAGAATAAATAGCACAATAAAGGATAAAAACTTGAAATTTAACTTATTAGATAAGAAAAATTTATTCATGGAATATTTAGAAGTTTGGGCGATAAGAAAGAAAAAACCTAAATAAATTTAAAATAAGTTTTTCCAAAATAAAGATGACGAAACCTTCAAGAGCACAGAAAGCAGTTAAAAGAGCAAAGGGATTTTTAATTCAAGATGAAGGTAAGGAATTAGAGTTTTCAAATCACGAATTTAATCCTAGAGACTATTATGGTGCTATTGAAGAAACAAAAAGAAAAGGGCTTTTTGTTCCGCCTGCAGAACTTTTAGCAAATTTAATTTACGAGACTATTAATCCTGAAAATAAACAAAACTTGGTTTTAGTCTTCCAAGCAATGCTTTGGAATAGGATTTGGATATTCAATAGAAATCTTTGGACGAGAGAGGGAGTATACGTTATTGATGATTCAAAAGGGGAATTTCCAGAGAGAATTGATAGAGCAGAATTAGAAAATATATTATCTAGAGGAAGGATTGTTGATGAAATAAGGTTCAGTCATGATAATTCACTAAGATTTGCTCCAAGAGGGACTTATCAATTAGGAAATCAAAGAAGTTTATGGAGAAATGGATTCATTGTTGCAACTTATGGAGAGAGGTGGGCGAAGAAATTAGATGAATTAGAGAAATTATCAAGAAAAAACGGATTGTTTAGATATGGGCCTATAGTAGAGGGAATCCGTATAAAAAAAGGAGAAAGAGAGGTATTAACCGCTTCAAGTATAGAATTGGGAGGAGATAGCACTTTAGTCTTTCATGGAGAAGAATCCCTCTATGAAAATAATCATCTATTCGCTTTATCAACACCTTACACTCCAAAAAGAACAGATTTAAAAAAGCCCGCAAATACATAAAATCATGGAAAACGAAGTATTTGAAGAAGCATCACATCTTCAACATCATATAGAACAAATTACCGAAAATCTAAAATACTTAGAGTCTCAAATTCAGGAATTAGAAGATTTTCTTTCAAATATAGATTTCTTTAACAAATCTCAAGAAAAAGAAATGTTTTCTTCTCTAGGAAAGGGAGTTCATGTAAAATCAGAATTAAAAAGCAAAGATTTGTATATAGAAGTAGGAGCAGGAGTAGTTGTAAAAAAGAATTCACAAGAAGCAAAGAAAATAATAGAATCTCAAATTAAAAAATTAAAAGAAGCAAGGATTGAATTATTATCTCACCTTCAATCACACCAAGCACAATTGGAAGAATTTTTAGAAAATAAAATTAACAAAGTTTAGATAGATATTTAACTACATTTAATTATATAAAGAAAAAGAGAGATTTAACAAAATGCTTGAAATGCTTATAAACCCAAAGAATGCAGAAAGAAGACCTTGGCAGATGTTTTTCATAGGCGCTTTTTACGCATCTTTATCAATATTTTTAGTCAATCAGATATTTTCTAAGGACGCAGTATTATCAAAATATTCAGGAATATTATTAGTAACTTTTATGGTAATGTTCACAATGCCTTTCATTTATTACACTCTAAAGTATGAGGAAGAAAAAATAAAACCTTCCTCAAAATATTCAGGGCTTTTAAGAGAACATACACGAGCAATATACGCATTTCTATGGTTATTTGTAGGTTTTGTAGTCGCCCTATCTTTTTGGTACACTATACTAACTTCAACCCAGAGCTTTAGAGCACAAATTGAAACTTATTGCCTAATAAACAGACCAGCAAATTTTGAAGATTGCGTAAAACAATATGGGATAAAAGATGTTACAACTTCAACAGGTTTCCTCTCAAATAAAGAAAGATTGTTTTTAATATTTACAAACAACATTTATGTTTTATTTTTTACAATAATTTTCTCTTTAATCTTTGGTGCGGGGGTGATTTTTGTTCTCGCGTGGAACGCAAGTGTAATAGCCGCAGCAGTAGGAATTTTTACAAATTCAAGTCTTATTCAGCTACCCATAGCTTTCTTTAGATTCTTTCTACATGGAATTCCCGAAATAGCCTCTTACTTCATAGTTGCTTTAGCTGGAGGAATGGTATCTGTAGCAGTAGTAAATCATGAATTCGGAACAGATAAGTTCTGGAACACTTTATATGATTCTCTGAACTTAACAATAATAGCTGTAGTAATTCTCTTCCTTGCGGCACTCATTGAAGTCTTTGTAACTCCTATATTTTTCTAGAGTATTTTTTAAGTCACTCATTATAGTTGAAACCTTTATATACTGCAATTTCATAGTTTTTTCGTTCATTGATTATGGAAAATAATGAGGAATTTAACAGAAGAAAAGAGAAAGTCTTAAATTTACTTAAGTCTGGACCTTCAAAACTATTTTATCTGCTCTTAGCTTTAATTATATTCATTGCATTATATATAAGAACTTCAAATCTTTCAGGATTAAGAGATATAACAACGGGTTCTTGGACTTTAGGCCCAGATTTGGACCCCTTTTTATTTCTCCGCTGGGCAGAATACATAGTTTCTCACGGCTCTCTTTATGCAATAGATACAATGAGATATGTTCCTCTAGGATTTAATACGACCGCTGAAGTTCTTCTTCATCCTTATTTAATTGCTTGGTTTCATAAGATAGCAATATTTTTTGGTTCAGGTTCAATTGAACAATCAGCGGCTTTATTTCCAGTATTTATGTTCGGAATTACCATAATCTCTTTTTTCTTATTTACAAGAAGGATATTCATTGAAAAACTAGGATATAAAAAATCAACTATTATAGCCTTAATTTCTTCTTTCTTCATTTCAGTAATACCTGTATTAATACCTAGAACAATAGCAGGTATTCCAGAAAAAGAATCTTCCGCATTTTTCTTTCTATTTTTATCACTATATCTTTTTCTCGTAGCTTGGCAGTCAAAAAATCTCAAAAAACAAATCATTGTTTCTCTTCTTGCAGGTATAAGCACTTCAGCAATGGCTCTTGTATGGGGAGGTTATATTTACTTATTCCTTACAATAGGTCTAGCTGCCTTTATTTCATTCATACTGGGAAGAATAGACAGAAATAAGATTTATGCATATTCAATTTGGATTGTCTCTTCTTCTTTAATAATGAATTTATTCTCATCAAGATATACTTTCTTCGCTCTTTTAAGTTCAACATCAACAGGAATAGCTTTCCTTTCTTTTGCTTTAATGATATTACACCCTTTAATTTCTAAATTCACAAGAAAATATAATATAAAATATCTAAACAAACTACCTTCGGAAATAAGTTCTCTCTTAATACTAGTTGTTTTAGCCATTGTTTTTACAACTGCTGTCTTTGGTCTTGATTTTATAACTTCAAAAGTTTATTCCCTTTATACAAGTCTTGTAACTCCAGTACAAGATCGTCTAGGAGTTACCGTTGCTGAAAATAGGCAACCTTACTTTACCGAATGGGGGGCTAGTTTTGGTCCTTCTATTCCAGTCTTAAACAGCCCATTATTTCCATTATTTTTCTGGCTATTTTTCATTGGTTCGGCTTATTTAATTTTCAACACCTTTTCAGAATTCTCAAAAAAAGAAAGAATTACTCTAACAACTTCTTACATTATATTTTTACTAGCGATTATTTTCAGTAGATATTCTCCGGATAAATCTCTAAACGGACTAAACTTTTTCAGCACATTAGTTTATTTATTAGGATTTATAATTTTAATATATTCCTTTAGTTCCATTTACTACAAAAATTATAAATCAGAAAACAAATCAAAGTTTAATTCAATAGATTTTGGAGTCTTACTTTTATTATCTTTCTTTTTCTTTTCAGTAGTTTCCGCAAGAGGAGCTGTAAGATTGATAATGATTTTAGCTCTCCCCGCCTCAATTATGGCTTCTTATTTAATTGTAGAAACAACTTCCAAAGCTCTCTCCTCAAATAAGAAATCAAATACAATTGCAATTACTATTTCCTTCTTAATTGTAGTATCGGCAATTTATTCAGGATATGTATTTTATAATGAAGGCTATAACAGCGCAAAAGTTCAGGCACCTTATGTTTATACATTTCAATGGCAAAAAGCAATGGATTGGGTAAGAAATAATACTCCAGAAGATGCAGTTTTTGGTCATTGGTGGGATTATGGATATTGGGTTCAATCAATAGGAAAGAGAGCGACAGTTCTAGACGGAGGGAACGCAATTGCATATTGGAATCATTTAATGGGTAGACACGCACTAACGGGAACTGATAATTATAAAGCACTAGAATTTCTTTATGCTCACAATACCACTCATTTTCTTATAGATTCAACAGACATAGGAAAATATGGGGCGTTTTCTTCAATCGGAAGCAACGCCGATTATGACAGGTCAAGTCAGATAACTTCAATGTTAAAAGACAAATCTCAATCAAAGGAAACAAAGAATGGATTTGTCTATGTTTATTCGGGAGGAATATTATTAGATCAAGATATAGTCTATAACTTAAATGGAACTTCTCTTTTCCTTCCTGCAGGAAAGGCGGGAATAATTGGAGTTCTTCTTGAGATAAATTCAGAAAATAAAATAATATCTGCTCCAATTGGATTATTTGTCTATCCTGATAAATATCAAAATAACCAGATACAACTTCCTTTAAGATACGCTTATGATGGAGAATTCCAGGACTTTGGAACAGGCGTAGAATCAGGGGTCTTCGTTTACGCAACAATAACTCAAGGGGAAAACGGAGCAGGATATGATAAAATAGGTTCTATTCTATATCTTTCACAAAGAACAGTGAAGTCTCAACTTGCAAGACTTTATCTTTACAAGGAAGATAATAAATATTTCAAGCTAGTACACACAGAAGATGATTTCATAATTGCTGATTTAAAGAAGTCCAATAATATAGAAGATGAATTCATTTATATAGACTCTGCAGGAGGATTCAGAGGACCAATAAGAATATGGGAAATAAATTATCCTTCAGATATTAAATTCAACAGCGATTATCTAAAAACAGAATATCCTAAAGATATATTGATAGTAAAATGAGCATTATATTTACAATTTTAATATTACTATCTTCATTTTTAGTAACCTTATTAGTAATTCCCTCTTGGATTAAAAAAGCAGGAATAATTGGCTTAATGTGGGAGAATATGAACTCTATAAAAAGAGAGAAGATAGCGGGTTCTGGAGGAATAATAGTAATTTTGGGATTTTTGATAGGAGTAACTTTCTTTATCGCTTATCAGGTTTTTTACGAACATACACAGACAAATTTAATACAAATCTTTGCCTTAATGATTGTTATAATTTTATTATCTGGAATAGGATTAGTAGATGATTTATTAGGGTGGAGAAGAGGGGGATTAAGAAAAAGAACTCGTTTAGTTTTAGTCGCTTTATCAGCAATTCCACTTATTTCAATCAATGCCGGAAGAAGTATAGTATCTGCGCCATTTTTTGGACAGATAGATTTAGGATTAATTTACCCCTTAATTATCATACCTTTAGGAATTGTTGGCGCTTCAACAACCTATAATTTTCTTGCAGGGTTTAATGGTTTAGAAGCCGGACAAGGTATAATTTTTCTTTCAGCAATTTCAATAGTCTCTTACTTTACAGGAAATTATTGGATTTCAATAATTTGTCTTTGTATGATTGCTTCCCTTCTGGCATTTCTCCTTTACAATTATTATCCAGCTAAAATTCTCCCCGGAGATTCTTTAACATATTCGGTAGGAGGATTAATAGCTATCGCTTCAATTTTAGGAAACTTTGAGAGAATAGCGGTATTTTTCTTTATACCTTATATATTAGAAGTAATCTTAAAATCAAGAGGAGGGTTAGTAAAGCAAAGCTTCGGCAAGCCGACAAAAGATGGTTCTCTTGATTTAGTTTACGAAAAGTTTTACAGCCTAAATCACATATCAATTTACCTTTTAAAGAAAATGAATATTAAAGCGACAGAAAAGATGGCGGTCTATATGATTTGGTTTTTCCAGATTATAATAGTAATTTTGGGATTTATTATATTTAAAGAGGGAATATTTAGTTAATGATAAGCAAATTTAATAAAAATCTATTAAAGGGAAGTCTAATACTTTTAATAGCTTTTAATGCATACAATTTTCTTAATTTTGTATTTCATTTTATTATGGCGAGAATGCTTACTATAGCAGAATATGGAGTATTAGCCGTTCTTTTCTCAATAATTTATACTTTAGGAGTCTTTACAGAGTCAATTCAAACTATAATAACAAGATATACTACAAATGAAAAAAACGAAGGAAAAATAAACGACTTACTAAGAAAAAGTTTCTCAAAAGTATTAAAGCCAGTATCAATAATTTTTATTCTATATCTCTTTATAGCCTTTCCATTATCTTATATTCTAAAGATAAATTACTTTTTACTAGCTCTAACAGGCCTAATTATTTTTCCTTCTTTTTCAACCCCTATAACAAGAGGAATAATGCAGGGAAGGAAAATGTTTCTTCCTCTTGGAATGAACATGATTTATGAATCTGTCTTAAAACTTTTCCTTGCAGTCCTTTTCGTCTGGATTGGTTGGAAAGTCTATGGGGCAATGGCGGGAGTAATAATAGGTGTCTCACTTTCACTTCTTATCTCCTTTATAAGTTTAAGAAAAATAATGAGCTCTCCAAGAAAAAAGTCAAATACTATTGACATATACAACTACGCTCGCCCAACTTTAATGGTAATGGCGGTTATTATCATATTTTATAGTCTTGATATAATTCTAGCAAAAATATTCTTTTCAGCTGAAGTTGCGGGAGCATACGCTATTGCATCAATATTATCAAAAACAATATTTTGGGGAACTCAACCAATTGCAAGGGCCATGTTTCCTTTATCAGCAGAGAAAAATAATAACTCTAAAAAACTATTTTTAAATTCATTGTTTATGCTTATATTTATGATATTCTGCGCTCTTTTAATCTTCTTCTTATTTCCTGATTTTATAATTTATATCTTCTCTGGAAAAGAAGTGCCTCTTGCATCAAACATATTATTATATCTGGGCATAGCCACTAGCATATTATCTCTAACGAATCTTAATTTTATGTATAAATTATCAAAAGGAAAAATAAGGAATTACTACTGGATGCCTATATTCATATTAATTGAAATATTTTTGTTCTGGATTTTCTCATCAAACCTCATAGAATTTTCCCTCTCCTTCATTACTTCTTCACTGATTCTTCTTTGCGGTTCTATGTACTTATTTGATAAGACGGATTAATCCATAAGCATTTTTTTACTACTTTAATTAACAATAAATGATAAAAAGATTTAAATGAGAAGGGGTTGTGAAATGTTTATGAAAGAAATACAATTGCCGAACCCTACCAGACTTCTTGTTGTTTATGATGGGAAAAGAGTAGAATTTGCTTATCCTCCTATAATGGGACATCATCAGGAATGTTTTGAAGCAATTAAGGCAGATGGTGAATTGAGGGCTTCAGAAGGTGTTGAGATGGCGTTACTTACTCATGGAGCTTATAATGGTGAAGGTTTGTGGAATTCTGTTAGAAAACTTTTTAGGGAGAGTTATGTTAGAGCTCCACAAAGATTTCTTTGGATTCCCAAAGGCACTTTAGAAGATAAGAGTCTTTCAGGCGTTCTTGTTGAAAGGGCTTCAGAAGGATTAGGATCATCTGATAAAATAGAAATTCCAAATTTAACTGAATGGAGACAGAATGAAAGGGGAGTTTATGTTTCTTCTGGAGGAAATCAAGTTTTTATTCCTAAAGATAGATATAAATTAAGAGATCATAACGCAAATAGTTTTGCTAATGATTGCTTTGCTGTTTCTGTTTTATCGTTTAAAGGTGCGGAGATATTTGCTAAAACTGCTGTTGATGCAGGATTAATTCCTAATATTTTAGGATTAGATGTTGATTCCCTTCAAAATCCGGATCAAAGAGTTTGTTTGTTGAAAGAGTGCAGCAACAGGCTGGGTTTTCATGTCTGGGATAATTACAGGGACGGCCGTGCTTTCGGAGTATTCAAATCTCCAAGACAGGTAGCGTAAAATTTAATATAAATTTTAATCCCTAAATCTCCAATAAACAAGCGTGTAAATGGCCTTTAAGCCATCTCTCCACCCTATTTTTTTCCCTTCTTTAACGCTTCTAGGAGTGTATGATATAGGAATCTCTTTTATCCTGATGCCTCTCTTTAATATTTTTGCAGTTATCTCTGGCTCAATGTCAAACTTATTTGACTTTATCTCTATACTTTTTATCACATCACTTCTAAATGCTTTATAACAGGTTTCCATGTCAGTTATATTTGTTCCATAAATAATCTTTGTGAGAAGAGTTAGGAATTTATTTCCAAGGTAATATATTCTATACAAAGGTTTATGTTCTTTAAGAAATCTTGAACCATAAACAACTTTTTCTTTTCCATCTATAATCGGCTTTATTATCTTGTTATAATCATCTGGATTATATTCTAAATCAGCATCTTGTATGATTATTATATTTCCTCTAGCCATTTTTATTCCAAGTCTAACAGCGGAACCCTTGCCCTCATTTTTTTTAGAGAACAATTTAACTTTTATTTTTTTACTCTTTGCTTTATATCTTTTTATAAAATTCTTTACTATCTCTTCAGAGCTATCATAACTTCCATCATTTACCACTAAAATCTCTAACTCAAGTGGAAATTTCTTTCCACATATATAATCAAGTACCTTCTCAACTGTTTTTTCCTCATTATAAACAGGAATTATTACAGATAGCTTTTTCATTTTAATCATCATATACTAAATTCTTTAATAAAAAGATTAGAGATATAAAAGCAAGGGCTATTGCTATATAAACAATAAAATGTGCAAGATTATCTAATAAATCATCAAAAGAATTTTTTGTTGTATATTTATCAAATATAGGTTGTATATTCTCATCCCACCCTATAGGATACAAGAACCATACTTTTGCAAGTTTAGTTATCTGAAGAGCTTCTCTATTAAGAAGAATTTCAGTTTTATATACTCTAAATCTCAAGTTTTCTTTATTTGAATAGAATGGAAAGGCAAAATCCGAAGTTCCCGAATCGTATATTTCTTTTACAACTATTGAATCTTTCTTGAAATATTCAACCAAGGTTTCAGCTGTTTGATTAAATTCTGGCTGGTTAGCTATAGTGCCCCATCCACAATCATCAATAACACATTCAACAAAATAAGTTTCTATCCTATCTTTCTCCCCAGCAATTTCATCAGATACTCTAGCAACTTCAGACAAGTAAGAAGACTCAATATAATTCTTTCCTGCAAACATCCAATGAATTTCTCCTCTATATATTCTTGAATCTGCTATAACAAAAGCATCATCAGGTATAACTTCATTTTTATAGTCAATCATCTGTCCAACTGAACTTTCTGTATAAAAATGTTCTAAGGTTCCAAATGTCTTAAATCCCAAAAAAACAATACAAAATAGACAAATAATCAATAACAAATGTCTCAATCTAAAGAATTTGTACTTTAATTTAATTTTATCATGCAGAGAGGTAAGTCCTAGTCCAGCCAAAGGAATGAAAAGATAAAGCAGAAATACATAATGTTTTGCAAGCAATATTCTTGAGGCGAGATAAACAAAGACAAAAATCAATACCCCAAGGGAAAGTACAAGAAATTCTTTTTTCTTCTGTCTAAAACATAATAATATTCCAAATAAGGCAAATAAGAAACTAATAGGATCGTTATAAAATATAAGAAGCAAGGCATATATGGAAGAAGGCATTTTTAAGCCTCCGAGGTGCATAGAACCTCCCAAAAAGAATCCTTTCCAATCAGCTCCATGTCCCCATCCACTATCCCAAGAATAAAGTTCAGTTGCTTTTTCATTTCCTATCCCCAAAGCATTTGCATAGATTAAGTCTGTAAATCCTTTATCTTTATACAGAAGATAATTATGGGTCAGAGAAGGAATTGCAAATATAAAAGCTCCAACAAGAAATATAAAGGAGTATTTTATTGTTTTTTTAATAAAGTCTGTTTTGTTTTTATTATAATTATAATAAAATGCATAAAAAACAAGTGCAGGGGCAAAAAGTAAAGCATAAACTTTAGTAAGTATACCCAATCCCAAGAAGACCCCAGAAAGGAAATAAGGTAATTTCTTCTCACTCTTCAAAGATTTAACAAACAATAAAACTCCGAGCATGACAAAGAACATTGCAGTATTGTCCATTTCAGACAAAGTATTCTTTATATGGAATGGAGAAAATGCAAGTAGGAAAGCAGATATCAATCCTGTTTTTTTACCAAAAAATTCTTTTGTTAAAAGGTAAATTAAGATTATAGAGAAACTTCCAAATAAAACCGCGCTAAATCTTGAGCCAATTTGCCCTATTCCAAATAAATTATAGAATATGTCGGTCAAATAGTACCATAAAGAAGCTGATTGGTCATAAACAACAAGTTTCCCAGAATTTAGAAAATTAATAGCATGAACGCTAAAATGCATATCATCAGCAGAAACTCTAGTATTAATCGCAGAAACTATTCTCAAAATCAAACCAAAGATAAAAGCTAAGAAAACATAAAGCTTCGACTTATCTTTTGAAAAGAATATATCTAAGGTCTTATCCAAGAATTTATTATATCCATCACTCATTTTATTTAATCAGTTTTTTGATATTTAAACATTCTTATAATGCTCAATTAAGTATATTTTAAATATCAGTTAGCTTTAAAATACTTTATATTCTCATTATTTAATGAGAAAAGTTTCAATAATAATACCCTCTTATAATGAAGAGAAAAGAATAGGAAGAACCATGAAGTCTTATTTAGATTACTTCAACAGCCTGAAAAAGCAAAGAATCTTAGATTTTGAGCTAATTATAGTAATAAACAACACTAAAGATAACTCAAGAAAGATAATTTATAACTTTAAGGACGAATCTCTTAAGGTTTTAGACTTTGAAAAAAGAGGGAAAGGCTTTGCTGTAATAGAAGGTTTTAAAGAAGCCTTAAAGGGAAATTCAGAGCTTATAGGTTTTGTTGATGCAGATATGTCAACTACACCCGAATCTTTTTATGATTTAGTTGAAAAGATAGGGGGGGCGGGAGGAGCTATAGCCGGAAGATACTCCAAAGGAGCAAAAGTATACCCAAAACAAAGTCTAGCAAGAATAATTTCTTCAAGAATGTATAATTCAGTTATAAGAGCACTCCTACTTATTCCTTATAGGGATACACAATGTGGAGCAAAACTCTTTTCAAGAGAGGCGTTAAAGAGTACAATAAATGAGATGGGAATGACTAAATGGGCCTTCGATGTTGAACTAATATATAAAATAAGAAAGAAAGGATACAAAATAAAAGAAATCCCCACAAAATGGTCAAACCAAGATTATTCAACAATAAACTTTATGAAATCTGGTCCTTGGATGGTCTTAGGCATAATAAGGTTAAGATTATTAAACTCTCCTTTCAAATTTTTAGTAAGACTTTATGATAAAATAATGGAAAGAATAAGGAGATTTTTATGAAAGTAGGACTTGTATCGTCAAAGGGAGGGCATTTAGGTCAGATAAAGATAATTTTCACAAAAGAAGTTATAGGAAAAAACGAAGCGGTTCTAATAACTGAGTCAGAAAAAAAAATAAAGAAAGAGGAAAAATCTTTTCTTGGAAAATTCAGAACATATTACTTTAAAAAAGACAATTTATCTTTTAATCCAATAGAATATTTAATTGCAACAATAAATTTGATTAGGTTGTATAGAAAAGAAAATATTTCTCTAATAGTGACGAATGGGGCTCAAATATCAATTCCAGCAGTAATCGGAGCAAAACTAATAGGTATAAAATCTATCTTTATAGATACCATTATAAGAGTTAAAACTCCTAACTGGTCTGCAAGATTCTGTTATTATTTCTCAGATGTTTTTATAGTTCAGCATAAATCTATGATGGGAAAATATGGGAAAAAGGCAATTTATAGAGGAGGAGTTTTATGATTTTTGTAACAATAGGAACTCATCCAGACCAATTTGACAGATTATTAAGAAGAATAGATGAAATAGCCCCCAAAATAAAAGAAAAAATAATAATCCAAAGAGGATTCACAAAATACATCCCAAAAAATGTAGAATCCTTCACATTTGCAGATAATCTTGAACCTTATTTCAATGAAGCAAGACTAGTCATAAGTCATTCTGCAACTTCACTATTAGAGTTTGTTCTAAAAAATAAGAAACCTATAATAACTGTTCCACGTCAAAAGAAATTTAAAGAACATATAAATGACCATCAGGTAGAATTCGCCTTATTCTTAAAGGAAAAATACGGCGTAGAAGCTATATTAGATATAAATAAAATCACTCCAGAGCTTTTAAAAAATTATAATCATATAATGAAAGTAAAAAAAGACAATTTAATTAAACTGCAATCTTATTTCAGAGAGGTTTTAAATGGAAAAATCAAAATTTAAAGAAAAAAAGTTTGCTAACAATAGAATAGACTATGTTATCAATCTCATCAATCCTAAAAATTCAGATAAAATTCTCAATATAGGGGTATCAAATATACCTGAAATAGAAATAAAGATAGAAAAAAAAATTAAGGAATGCTGGACCTTAGATTTAGATAAAGAAAAGATAAAAAAAGCAGAAAAATATACAGAAAAAACAAAATATCTTTATGGAGACATATATGATAAGAGTCTTTTAAAGAATAAAAAATTTGATAAAGCAGTTATGCTTGAAGTCTTAGAACATCTAAAAGAGGATTTACTAGCACTAAAAAGAGTCAATTCCCTTCTTAAAGTTGGAGGAGATTTAATAATTTCAGTTCCAAATGATAATCTTTTACACCTAATTAATCCAGTAAAATATACTCAACACGAAAGACATTATTCAAACAAAATGATAAAGAAAGTTTTGCATGATGCAGGATTTAAAATAAAGGATTTTAATATTGTTGAAAACTTTTCTCTTCTAGTCAACTTATATATACATCTTTTCTTCAAGTATATTTTAAGAAAGCAAAGGAATTTCTTAACCTTCAAAAAATCTTCAGGTAAGACTTACAAACAATATAATAAAAATGGGTTAGACATAATAATTAAGGCAGAAAAAATCAGCGAATGTTAAGCCTTCTATATCTAAGAAAATTACCAAATTTATAAAAGGTTATTAACCCATACTCTAAAGTAATAAAGAATACATAAAAAGGATGAAGTAACCAAAAATATCCCTTTCCTTTTTCTATTTGTTTAAAACTTTCCACAAAAGCTTTGAGAAGTGAAAGATTTAACATGACTCTTATAACAAAACTTAAATTAGCTCTAAAGCTATCACCCACCCAGCTAAATTTCTTTGTTTGATATTCTTTATCAATAAATCTATAAAAGTAAACTGCCTTTTTTTTCATAAAAGTAAGAAAATCTCCACTTGTTTTATGGTATATAAAAGCGTCAATAGGAGAAGCAACTTTCATATTTAATTCAGCCATACTTGCGAAAACATCAACATCTCTAGTGTAACCGCCTATTTCCAAGAAAACGCTTTTTCTGAAGGCGCATCCATTGGCCCCGCCATAAAGAATGTTTCTTTTATCTAATTGATATATATAATACGAGCTTCTCTCTATTTTAAAATTCTGAGGATTCATTTGCATTTGTGCAACTAAAGAATAAGGGATAGCAAAGGGGTCTTCTACACCAGAATCATTAACATATTTAAGGAAGTTATTATCTCCTTTAATAGGTTTCAGAAGAGATTGTGAGGCCATAACTTTCCCATCTTCAAAAGGATAGATTATCTTTTTAAGCCAATCTTTGCCTATTATGATATTATCATGGTCTAAAAAAATAACTATTTTTCCTTTTGATTTGTCAACTCCCATGTCCTTGCTCATGCCTCTTCCCTCAGATAATTTATGAGGATTATGTAAAAGTCTTATATTTTTATTCTTTTTCCTATATTCTCCAATTATTACCAAAGTTCTATCAGTTGAACCACCATCAATAATAACTATTTCATAATCCTTCTTTGGAAAATCTTGCCTCAATATAGAATCAAGGCACTCCCTAAGGGTCCTTTCAGCATTCAATATACCAAGTATAAAGCTTATTTTTACCATATTATATTTTTATTTTTTTATAATCCTCTCCATCAATATAAATCCTTTTCCAAAGACAAAAGTTAAGCAGAACCCACAATCTATGTTCGTTTTTAAATTCATAAGGATTTTTTAAAATATTATCTATTTTATCAGCTCTAACAAGTCCAATTTTTTTTATTCCCTCAATATTGTTTCTAATTAAGTCAAGAAAATCTTTATCTTTTACAAGATTAGTTAAAGGCAGAGTAAAACCCTGTTTCTTTCTCTTTAATATTTCCTTGGGTAAGGAATTTTTAATAGTCTCTCTAAATATTTTCCTCTTTATCTTATATTTATTTCCAATTCCAGAGAAATAATCTATTAATTTAACATCAAGAAAAGGGTTTCTTACTTCAAGTCCATGCGCCATGCTCATTTTATCTGCCTTCATCAATAAATCATTTGGAAGCCAGTCATTGAAATAATAAAGCATAGAGCCCTTCTCAAGACTTTTACTATCTCTCAAAGCATAATCAAGATATACTTGATTTTTTATCTTATTTAGAACATCATCATTAAGAAGTTCTTTTTTATCCTTTTCATCAAATGGGAAATAAAATAATTTTTGATATTTCTTATATAAATCTTTTTCCTTAAGTATATCTGATAATAAAAGCATAATTTGTTTTCTCGGATATTTAAGAAAAGTAGAAGAGGATTTAGCAAAAAACTCGCTAATCTTACTAACAGAAACAGGTAATTTATTTAATTTTTTTATTATTTCTATATTATTGAAACTATCATATCCTCCAAAAACCTCGTCTCCCCCCTCGCCAGACAAAGCAACCTTTACTTTTTTTGAAACTTCTTTAGATAGCAAATATGTAGGAGTAGAAGCGGGATCGGCAAGGGGTTCATCAAAGTGCCATACTACTTTGGGTAATTCTTTTATAAAATCAGAATTAAGAAATATTTCTTTGTGGTTTGTCGAGAACTTTTCAGCCACAAGTTTTGCATATTTTCTCTCATCAGTTGAATCGCCAAAACCAACAGAAAATGTATTTATTTTATCACTAAATTTACTCATATAAGCAACTATTGTACTTGAATCAAGTCCACCAGAAAGAAAGACTCCTATAGGAACATCGGCCATTAATCTTTTTTCAACTGATTCAGATATTAGCTCATCAATTTTTTCAATACTTGGATTATACCTTTCCTCAAATTCAGGCAATTTCCAATATTTCTTTATTTGGATTTTATTATTTTGACAAATTATATAATTTGCAGGCATAACTTTCCTTATACTTTTAAACATCGTTCTATTTCCAGAAGAGAATCTCAAAGTCAGATAATCAGAAAAGCATTGCTCATCAATTTCTTTTTCAACTTCTTCATGCTCTAATATTGCTTTAATTTCAGAGGCAAAAACAAACTTTCCTTTATCAAAATAATAATAAATTGGCTTTTTACCAAGTCTATCTCTAGCCAAGAAAATTTTAGAATTTTTTGAATCCCATATGGCAAAAGCGAACATTCCATCTATTTTTTCTAATATTTTCTCTCCATATTCCTCATATCCTAACAAAATGACTTCAGTGTCTGTTTCACTTCTAAAAGAATATCCTTTATCAATCAATTCTTTCCGTACTTTTTTATAATTATATATCTCTCCATTAAAGGTTATACATAAATCTCCATTTCTATTAAACATTGGCTGATGTCCATTCTTTGATAAATCAATTATACTCAATCTCCTATGTCCTAAAGATATATTTTTATCACAAAAGATTCCAGAATCATCAGGACCTCTATGTTTTATTTTAAGATGCATCCTTTTAATCAATTCCTTATCTTCCCAGTTAAAACCTACAATTCCGCACATAAAACCTCCATACAACCTTGATTTATAATATTTTATAATTTATCTCATACACTATAAGAATGGGCTGTGTATTAGCTTCATCAGCAAAATAAGCTCTTACAGGGTTTAGTCTATTTACATTATCGCTAACCCATTGATTAGTCCATTGAGGATGATTTTCAAACACAGAGACCATTATATATCTTGGGCTTTCTTTCAAAATCAAATCGTCTAATTCACTCATATTCTTAAAACTATAACTAAAGATTTTCCTTTCTGAATATGCAGTTGCTTGAGTATATGAAATACTCAATACTTCATCATTTATATTCGAATTTTCCTTTATCCACAAGGAAGCTTCTTTCACGGGAAGATAGCTGTTTTTTTTCTCATCTATAAGGTATTTAGTGTGAGTTAAATGGGGGTAAATAAAGAAAACTCCTACAATAAGGATCACAACACTTAATTTAAGAAAATCGTTTTTAGTTACTTTTTCTGTTATCCATAAAAGGGCATTTGCACAAAAGAAAAAGATGAATGGAACCAGAATAAACACCCATCTATCTTCAATAGTTCCTCTTATATAAAATATATAAAATAAAGTTACAACAAAAAGAAATATTAAAGAGAAAATTTCAGAGTCAGTCCTTTTTCCCTTATCCTTAAGAATAATATCAAAACTAAGCAATAATCTAAAAACAACAAGGAATAATCCAAATAAGAATAAATAAAAGAAGACAGTTTTACTAAATATATTATAAAAGCTTAAAGTCATCCATCCAAATTCCCATCCCTGTCCTATTCCTGTTCCTCCAATATAAGATGGAGCAAAAGCCGTTGGATTCCCAAAGGAATAAAATTGCCATATTAGGAAAGGAAGCATTGTCAAAACAAAAGATACTAAGTAAATCCAATATTTCTTCTCAAATACTATTTTATAACCTTCTCTAAATACTAAAAAAACAAAAAAAGACAAAGGAACAAGTAAGGCCGATATTTTAAAATAAAATCCAAGGGCGCTGAATAATCCAGAATAAATTGCATACTTATGTGTATTAGTCTTTATCAATTTCCAAAAAAAGGCGATAGCCATAATTTGAAAGCTCATTGAAAAGAAATCTGGTTGAAATCTTGTCGTCCAAAATAAGAAAGACCACATAAATCCAGATGCAATAGAAGCAATCAATCCAACTTTTTTATTAAACAATTCTTTTCCAAGATAATAAATCGAGAATACCATAAAGGTCGAAGGTATCGCAACAAGAATTAGTTTAAGAGAGAACTCTTGCAAACCTAACTTAAGAAGTATTGCTCCAAAAAGTTGAAACAAGGGAGGTCTTTGGGGGTTAAAATCATAAGGGACTCCAAAAGCGATATTTTTCGCACTTGACATATATTCTGCTTCATCCCACCATAAGGTCTGCCCCTTTGTATATATGAGATAATACAATCTGATAAGAAAAGAAGCAATCAGTACTCCTATAATAGCCAAGTTATACGGGTCCTTCAGCCAAGTCTTAACTTTCTCCTTCATACTACCTTCATTTTTCATTATATTAATACCTTTTATGACTTTTTAATTTTATTCATAATTAAGGGCAAGATTTGCCTCTTCAGACATGCCTTCAATATGATTTAAACTTTCCATTTCTCCTAAACTTACCCATTTTATTTCATCAATATCTCTCCCTTTAAGGAATTCATAATTATTACAATCAACCAAATAACTCTCACCATACAAATAAAGCCCCTCTTCCCCCATATACCAATAGTTAGATATTTTTTGCAAGATATTCTTTATCTTCAATCCAGTTTCTTCAGAAGTTTCTCTTCTCAAAGCCTCATCTTTCTTCTCTTTCTCTTTAACTCTTCCTCCTGGAAAAGCCCACAACTCAGAATGTATTTTATCGCTCTTTTTTCTTTTTATTAAAAGAAATTTATCCTCATTCGTCTTTTTTATTATAGCATTTACAACAAATCTTTTTTTTATCTTTTCAACTGAATCTACAATTCTCTCAGAACTTATACTTTTTACAAGTTCCTCATTATATTCATTCATTCTTTCAGGAAAAAACTCTTCAAGTTTTTCAGAAACTTCTTTATGCAATAAACCATATCCTTCAATCTCATGTGGGCTTGTGCAGAAAAATAGCCCTATAGTGGGCTTCATTAAAGAGAGAGAAATATGAAGAGAAAAACTATCGGAGCAAATAATCAAACTACATAAATTGACTAGAGAAATAAATTCTTCCTTAGAATTATAAGGATTATTTTTAACAGCCTTTACATTTTTATTTTTCAATATGTTTAATATTCTATTAAGTTCATCTTTTTCAATTTCTCCTCCAAATAACAAAATTTCTCCCCCCCTTGCACCTATCTTTTCAGCAAATTCCACTATTCTTTCTTCAGCCCATTTTTTTGAAGGCCATGTAGGTGAAGAACCTATATGAATTCCTATTGTTTCAGTCAGACTAAGATTATTTTCCTTAAAGAAATCATAAGCATATTTTCTGCTCGCCTCATTAGGAAAAAGAGAATAATGTTCCATGTTAAATTCCATTTCGCAAGCCATAAATATCATCTCTTGGTAAGTCTTCCTATTTTTCTTCTTTAATTCATCATCAAAAAGAGTATTAAGATAATATTCAGCTCCAGAATTAAAAACAGCAGGATATCCCGAGTCATAATAAAAACCATATTTTTCTTCGGCATCTATTTCATTTGCCTTTTTTATTGCTTCCTCTTCAATATCAAGACTATATAAAATATCAAATTTATCCTTTATTTCACAAGGCAATATTTTTATTTTATCAACTTCTTTAGCTTTTTCAACTATTTCAAGAGATTCTCTTTTAGTCACCCAAGTTATTTCAGAAAGAGGATATTTCTTTTTTATTGCTTTCAACAAAGGCAAAGTTC
>Ga0209542_10006797_pt1 | contig 22102 bp, 25 predicted proteins | sample RifCSPhighO2_01_FD_184028 | JGI IMG/M metagenome (GOLD analysis project Ga0209542, IMG submission 184028) | Soil microbial communities from Rifle, Colorado - Rifle CSP2_plank highO2_0.1 (SPAdes) (version 2) | ecosystem: Environmental > Terrestrial > Deep subsurface > Rock core/Sediment ... | reverse complement strand
AATGTAACTTCTGCGGTGCAAAGTGGCAAAGAATACAACCCCTTATGCGGGAAGATGGTACGATGACACATCTTCCCCAGAAGCTCAAAAGACTGCTAAGGAAAAAAAGTAACTTTTCAATAACGCCCCAAAACTAAAAGAATAGCTGATTCCTCCTTTGTGCTTCTCCTGCTTAAGAAGCGCCAGGATATCTTCAGCATGTCCTGCACCTACAACTGCGAGAATTTTCTTATCAGGATGCTGTTGCATTAGCACTGAAAGTCTTTTTGCCATATACTCATTTCTTTCAGTAACTAACACCCTGAAGATATTGGGATATCTTTGCTTTACAATATCCATCATCTTTCGGATTATCTTTTCTTCAGGAACCTTACGCAGATCAAAGGTGATCTCCTTTTTCCTCAGGATTATTCCCCTAAACAGATCAACCACAAAATTCCATCGCTCCTTCCAGCTCAATGATTGTGAGAAATTTCGCAGCGTAACTTCAATATTCTGGTCAATGAGCGCAACCGGAATCTTATGTTTCTGGGCTAATTTCATTGCCTGGAGCATCTCAGAGCCAGGCATGACCCCCACATGCTGCCCGAGTTTCTTAGACGCCCAGGAAGCTATAAGCGCAAAGACAAATCCCTTAAAACCAACCCGTTTGATGGCATACAAAGGTATCTTATCAGAGCTCTTCCTGTTCTGCAATGCCACATACCGCTGCTTGTCAAGCTCCAAAGCTATTAGGTTTGGCATCTGCTCCTCAATCGCTTTCCTGACTTCCTGCAGGCTCTGCCGGGCTATATGGGAGGTGCCTATAATAGTCACATTTTTATATTGCATTATATGCGTTCGAATAGCAAAAGTTTTATATAGTTATCTAGTTTGGATAATCATCATATTTGAAGGTACGGAGGGATTACAAATGTTAAAGATGAAGAAGATAACGGAAGCGTATGATATGCGGGTTTTCACTGATTCAGGTGACTATTTCGGCGATATTGAAGAAGCGATTCTTACCCAGACCAAGGTATTTGGCTGGCGTGTAAGGTCAACCAAGAACTCATTCCTAAACAAGGTCTTAGGCTCAGCAAAAGGCGTCATTGTGCCGCACCAGTTGGTCAAGTCTGTTGGTGACATTATGATCATCAGCAAGGCAGCAGTCCCCAGCTATGAGGGAGATGAGCCAACAGCAGAGATGAAAGGGGAGTAATTAGCCCCTAAAAGTCCAGTTATAGAAATTCTTGAAATATCCGCCTTGGTTTATGGTGTCTGCTCCTACTATTCTGTCTGTTTCAGTGAGATTGGGGACGCCTAATCCAATCAATACCTGCTCATTCATGAAGCGTATCATTTCTCTGCCGAAGGGACGAACCTCGGGGAATGGATTTATCTGAATCTCAACTCCCTGTCCAAGCTCATGCTCTTCTCGTAATCTCTGAGCGCAAAGGTCATAGATCATGATGGTATTTGATGAGATGAAATATCTCTTTTTAGACCTTCTTTGATCCTTTCGTCCTCTATACCTCGCATCAGGATCATTATCTGTAGTTTCAAATGCCCTCCAGGAAGAGTGCTGCTTCCTATCATGAGCCCTAAATATAGGTAGCGGACCCAAATCAATCGGATAGAATGTTCCTGGATGACTCTCTGACTCAACTGTAGCAGACATAGAGTCTCTTCCATAAAATTCTTTATCAAGTGTTACGTTTATCCTGCCATCCCGAGCTGCGCGATACTTGTCATGACCGTTTACACTTCTCATCCACGTTATTGCCCTTACTTTCCTGTCGGGACCGACCCAATATAAACCGATAGGGGGATTAATTGGAGTACCTCCTCTTTTTCTTTCAATAGCATCATCAAATGCAGCAGCGTATTGGAATTTAGGATACATTCCGCTCATCTCTAAAACTCCATCAGATAAATGGGTGACACTATCGATTGTTCTGTTTTCTGGGAGCCCCCATCCCTTATGCAATCTGGTGGCAAAATCCCGGGATCTCTGCAACGCCATTCTAACGACTGGTGCAGAATCAATATGCAAGTACCATCCTGCTCTCACATCCTTGATGACTTGGTTGCTCTCCTCGGATGATACTCTATGATCAAGAGGCAAAATAGCGAGCCTATCTCCTGCCTCCCGGACTTGTTTAGCAGCAATATATGGATCACTTGAAGCAGTAAAGGCAACCCCAGCATGGATCAAAGTTGCAATTAGCTCTGGGGTGACTCTTTTTGGTAATGGAAGAAACTTCTGTCTGTGGGCTGATCGAGTTATTGCCCTTGCAACCCTCTCTAAGGGGCCCAGTATATCCATAGTACCAGTCATGACATAGAGGAATGCTTTTTATCTTTTAAACCTTCTCAAAAAGATTTAAATGCTGACAACTTCTACCTCATGATATACGGTAGTGATCTAGTGGCTATGATCCGACCTTCCCAAGGTTGATACCCGGGTTCGAAACAGATGGCCCACAGAACCAGCAATGGATCCCAAGCCAGGGCATGCGTTGCATGTCCGCTGTCGAAAGTCCCGGCTACCGTATCAAAACTTATTTAAACAAACCTCCATACGATCTACCTATGGATTGGCTTTTGTTCAAGGAATTCAAGAGGAAGATTTTCCACATATTCATCCTGCTGGCTATAATTGCTTATGCAATCTTGAACCACTTCTTCGGCAAGCAGATTGCCCTGATGGCATTGGTTGGCCTTTTGGTTTTGTTCCTTTTGGAAGAATATCTCAGATTGGATTTAGGCCTCAAATTCTTTTCCTTTGAGCATATCATAAAGTCGAAGGAAAGGGAGCGCTATTATGGCATAATCTACTTTCTTGCTGCTACGATAATCTCTCTATCGGTTTTTGACTTCAGGATTGCGCTGGCTGCTTTGCTTATGACTGCATTGGGGGACATGACAGCAACATTCATGGGCAAGATCTTTGGCAAAACAACCATATTCAGGACAAAGACACTGGCAGGAACATTGTTTGAACTGGTGACAAACCTGATCATCGGCTTCGCAGTTCTCTCCAATGTCTATATTATCATAGCGATGGCGTTTATAGCCACATTTGTAGAGACCTTCGTGGACGAGCTTGACGATAACCTGCTCATACCTTTATTTGCAGGCTTTGCCGGACAGCTTCTGTTTTTCTTGCTCTGAGTTTGTACACAAAGACACGGAAACAAGACTAAAAATGCGCAGAGCGCTTTGGTATTAGTTGAGCTCCTTCATCTTTGTTCTGTACATCAGGCAAACTTTGTTTTGACATCCGATTCAGTCAATGGCTCCACCACATCAAAGATGGACCGAAGACCCACTTTAAGCGATTCCTCATCGCAGATTTGGCTGTGGGTATACGGATAGATGATCCATTTCTTGTCAGTATTTGAAAAAGGATTTACAAAGTACAGGCAGAGGAACCTGAATGCAACCATCTTATCCCAAAATTGCAGCAGCAGGTTGAAGTTGCCCAGTGTATTGGCAGTTACAATCGCATAATGTTTATCAGGAGACATTTTGCTGAGGATCATCTCCATATCAGCCAGTAGAGGTTTAACGCATATATACTGTTCCTTATCTTTATAGATAACCTTGAGATCAAATGAAGGGTCATCTTCAATAGCGACTAATTTTCTGGCAACTACATCTCTGTTCCTGATAAGTTGGATTATCCATTCTTTGAGGTATAATGTAGCGGAATCCATGTCAAGTTTCTTAAATCAGACCTATATATATGTTTCGAGTAAATTATTTAAATAAGCGATTTCTAGAGGCATGGTATGCATAAACGATATCTTACGCTTTTTATTATCCTGCTCCCTATAGTGTATGCTGAGGAGCTGTTTAGCGGTACGGTAGATGATGGAGCCTACTTCCAGGCAGGGGAGTACAACTCAACAATCAAATACAGCAAAGGCAACGATAAGGCTGTCCTGACCGTAGGAGAGATTACTCGTATTTTAGAGGTAGGGGAGTGTTTCGAAGAACAAGGCATCAAAGGTTGCTTTGATAGCGCTACCTTAGACGATAATGGGTATGCCACATCCATCACTGTCACAGTCTCAACCTTAGGGCCTTCCATTGTCCTGACGCGAACCTTTTCGGAAACTGCAGTCAGTATTGGCCAGTACATAGACGTTACGGTTACTCTCACTAATGAAGGTGAGCAATCAGCAAGAGATGTTACCTTCAGAGACGCCTATCCATCAACATTTCAGGTATCAGGAAGCCAAGGCAATACTATAACATGGTCTGGAAGGATCACCCCTGGAGATTCAGAGCACATCAGTTACAAGCTTCTCGCTCTTAGTGAGACAGAATTTACCTCAAAAGCAACCGCTACCTATACTGCTTCAGATAAGCTCAAAACAGTAACAGATTCCGAGGAATTATCTATAGAGAAGCCATATTCCTTTACCGCAACATTGCTTCCCAAATCACCGAAAAAAGCGCAGAAAGCCACCTACAACCTTACCATAGATAACAGTGAAGGAGAAGATCCTATCAAAGTTTCTAACTTAGTCATTGAAACCTCTTCACAAGTGGAAATCCTCAGTTCATCTGCTGAACTCAAAAAGGACGGAACCCATCTTACCTATACAGGCACGATTGACAAGGGAGCACATAAATCCTTGCAGGTTCAAGTCTCCTCTAACAGGGTGGGTGAGCATTTTGTAGCTACCAATGCTACTATCCAGATAGGCACCCAAAGGTATGAGGAATCTCTTTTGAGCAAATTTGGGATTGGCATCACCAAGATTACCCCCCTTATCAATATCAGTCCCGGTAATCCTAAGTCAGGTGATGATATCAAGGTAGTCGTGTACCTTGAAAACACCGGAGATGAAGAAATATCTGGCATTGATGCTAAAATAGATAGCAGCCTCTTCTCAGAAGAGATCATTAACGAGAAAGTAGCTAAAGGAAAGAAGGAGGAAGTCCTCAAGAAGACGCTTCTTGCTCCAGATGTCGAGTCTAAGACAACTTACACTATCCAGATCATTGGTTCTTATACCAAAGACCAAACATTCACTTTTAAGGCGTCATCCGATGTAACAGTGCATCCCACTGAAAAACTTCTGGAACTCCTCCACGAGCTTGACAAGGAAAATTATGACCCGGGGGATAGTGTTACCATAGATGTGCAGCTCATTAACCTCCAGTCAACCTCCTTGGATAAAGTAAGCTTGATAGAAATTCTTCCTAATGAAGTGAAGTCAACTCTGCAGGGCACCATTACCGACGATATCCCTATAGGTGCTAGTGAAAAAAAGAAAGCTTATTCCTATAGTTTCACCATACCGCAGGATTACTCTAAATCAACTTTGATCATCAAGACTATTGTAAATACTAATTTTGAAGGAAGCCTCTACAAGTATCAAATCGAAAAGCAGATCCCTATTGCAGGCATAGAAGAACAAAACGAAACTTCTGAAGAAGTTCCAGAAGAGGTTGGAGATGAGGCTCAGGCAGAAGAACCCTCTCAAGAAAGCTTCTTTACGAAGATCATAAACTTCTTCAAAAACCTATTCAAGAGCAAATCGACTAATCAGACTCAACCCGTGGAGCCAGAATAAAGCTGAGCAATACTTTATCTACTGCTTTGTATTCTAGTTTTAAAGGATAGTCCTTATTGAAGCTTATCTCTACAAATTCTGCCAGCTTAGCCCCATTTATCATCTTCTTAAGATACTCAATGCTATACTTGGCCCGCACTTTCTCGCCCTGCACATCGATTTTGTTGTTCTCTGATTCAGGGATCTCGATCTTGGCTTGGGATAAATCTCCCTGGGCCAGGACACTGAATTTCTTAGGCTCTGCTTCAAAGCTTACTGACTCTGCAACAATATCAGCATCTTCGATTGCCGCTGTTAATGTCCGTGAAGGGAGCACAATCTTGACAGGGAACTTAAGTTCTGGAACTTTTTGTTCTTTTTCCTCTAACTCGATGATAGGGATGCTGAAGGTTCGTGTTGAGGCCCCTTTTAGCTGGATTTTGAGCTTGTTTTCTCCACCCAACTCAAGGCTGAGCATATCATTAGCACCTGCCCTTCGCATAATTTGCTTAAGATTTTCCAGATTGATGGCAATCTCAATTTCTTCCTTTACATCATATTCAGTGAAGCAGCTGCTCAACAGCTTGAAGATGACCATAGCTACATTGGCAGGATCCATGGCTACAAGCTCAATGGCCTCTTTAGTTACCTTAAATCTGGCCTCATTGACCAGATCAGAAATGATTGTGACAGACTCTTTAAGATATGTTGGCTCAGCTAATGTAAGTCTCATAGTAAAACCCCCTCCTTCCTATGTAATGCCTCCTCATTTATATTCTTTATGGTTTCAGAGAAATACGGTCCCCATCCTTTATCAGGAAGACGGTTTTACCTTCTGCATATCCTTTTTCAACAGCCAAGGAAGCCAATGCAGACCTTTTGGCCAAGTCCCCATGCGCAGGAATTATAAATTTGGGCCTGACCAGATTTATCAGATCCCTCAAATCTTCTCTGGAAGCATGGCCAGACTGGTGGATATCCTTGAAAATGCGAACATGGCGGTGCTCAAGCTGGTCTTCCAGCCTTTTCCTGTTCTCTATGTTGATTTGGCTGGGAATAACAGTGCAAGAGAAGATGACATGGTCTTCAGTATTGAAAGCATAGGGTATCTCTCCCCGTACCATTTTCGCAAGTGTAGCTTTCTGCTCTCCCTGATGGCCGGTAACTACCAAGAGGTATTTATCCTTGCCATGTTTTTGGATCTGTGCCAGTTTCTTCTTTATCTTGGCGCCATACTTCACTATTTCCACTTCCTTGGAGAAATGTACCAGATCAATGTTTTCAGCAGCTAAGACATACTTGGCAAGGCTTCTTCCCAGGAAGACAATCTTGCGGTTCATCTTCTTGCCGAATTCAACAATGGACTTGAGCCTGGCAAGATGGCTTGAGAATGTGGTAACTATAACTCCTTTTCCCTCGCTATTCGTTCCAATCATAACATCCCTGAGCATCTCTTTGGCCACCATCTCGCTTGGTGTCTTGACATGCTGGTCAGCTCTGGTGGAATCACATACCAGCAGGAGCACTCCTTCATTACCAAGCTGCTCCATCCGTTCATAATTGGGCTTTTTGCCAATGACCGGATGATTATCGAACTTGAAATCATTGGCATATAGTATGGTTCCATACTTGGTATGCAACGCTGCCATGACTGTCTGAGGAACAGAGTGTGTAACATTGATGAATTCGAGTCTCAAATTATCAGAAATCCTGCACGCAGAATTCACATTCATGACCTTTATCTCATTGCGCAGATGCACCTTTTCATCCTGGGTGATGGCTTTGATGACTTCAGCAGTATAGGGGGTGCATATAATGGGAGCATTGTAGCGTGAGGCCATAAATGCCAAAGCGCCTATATGGTCCAGATGCGCATGCGTAGGCACAATTGCTCTTACCTTATCCTTCCAATCTTGGATGCACTTGTCGTCAGGGATTGCTCCCACTTTCCGCAGGTTTGCAGATGTAACAGGGACCATATCCTCTTCTTCAGTGTACTTGATGTACGGATCCAGATGCAGCCCCATGTCGAATATGATCACTTCATTATCTACCTTGACTGCAGTCATATTCTTCCCAATCTCATTATAACCGCCTACTGCATTGATTTCTATCATGACCGCTTGTTGAAACAGTCTGAGTTTAAATTTGTTTGCAAAATATTTAAAAGAACTGCACATTCCCTCAATATATGAAAAATACCCTGTTTTACAAATATGTTAAGATAATTAATCCAGCAAGGCTGCAAAGCAGTCTTCTGAAACTCTCGAAATCATTAAACCTGCGGGGTAAACTCCTCATCACTGAAGAAGGCATCAATGGTTGCGTTTCAGGTTCTGCGGCAAACATAACAAAATTTCAGAAAGCACTGACTAAAGATAAACGATTCCAAGATATGCTCTTCAAAGACACCGGAGCAGCAACGCATACCTTTGATAAGATGTTTGTGCGTGTGAGAAAAGAGATCATCACCTCACATTTCCCGAGCAGTATGCACGATGCTGCGCCTTATGTTGAACCCAAAGAACTCAAGGCTTGGTTGGATAAAAAAGATAACTTACTGATGGTGGATGCTCGAAACGACTATGAAAGCAAGATTGGGAAGTTCCATAATGCCCTCACTCCCAACTTAAAGACATTTAGGGATTGGCCAAATGTAGTAAGGCAAATTCCAGATAAAAAACAAAAAATTGTAACATACTGCACTGGAGGCATCCGATGTGAGAAAGCTTCAGCCTATCTTAGGAAAAAAGGATATAAAAATGTGTATCAGCTCCATGGAGGCATCTTACAGTATGGCAGGGAATGTGGCAATGCATACTGGGAAGGGAAATGCTTTGTTTTTGACCAAAGAGGGGCAGTTGACATTGATCCAGAAAATCAGTCAAAGCCCATCACCATCTGCATCTACTGCAGGTCACCATGCGCTAAATATCATAATTGTGCGCTAGAGAGTTGTGATAAGCGCTTCATCGCTTGTCCAGAATGCGCTCAGCAATTCGATAACTGCTGTTCAAAGAAATGCAGGAATAAAAAATCAGCTTGTTATAGCCCCTTTGCTCGCAGAACTAACCAACTTAGCATATTTGTATAGGGCGCCATTCTTATACTTTATTTCTTTAGGCTTCCAACCCGATAATCTTTTCTTGATTTCTTGTGCAGAAATATCTATCGATATCTCTTTTTTCTCTGAGTCAATAGTGATCATGTCTCCATTTTGCACAATTGCCAGCGGTCCACCCTCCTGCGCTTCAGGAGCTATATGTCCTACAACTATGCCGTGGCTTCCGCCGGAAAATCTTCCATCAGTGATCAATCCAACTTCTTTCTGCATCCCTAATCCAGCTATTGCAGAGGTAGGCGCTAACATCTCCCTCATGCCAGGCCCTCCCTTAGGCCCTTCATATCTGATTATGATAGTATCCCCTTTTTTGATTTTATTAGTAAGTATAGCTTTTAGGGAGTCTTCCTCATTCTCAAATACCTTGGCAGGACCTTTATGCCTGATGATATCCATGCCGCACGTCTTCAGCACAGCTCCTTCAGGAGCCAAGTTGCCCTTTAAGATGCAAAAGGAACCATTCTTCTTGACTGGCCTGTTCAATGGATGCACTACATCCTGGCCAGATAGTTCAACCTTAACATTTTTTAGATTCTCAGCAACTGTTTTGCCAGTAACTGTCATGCACTCCCCATGCAATAATTTAGCGTCAAGCAGCATTTTCATGATCATGGGAACTCCACCAACTCTTCCGAGGTCAGTCATGACATATTTTCCAGCTGGTTTCAGGTCAGCAATGACTGGCGTAGTGTCAAAGAATTTATTGAAATCATCGATGGAAAGCTTTACTTCAGCCTCTCTTGCCAGCGCAACCAGATGCAAAGCCGCATTGGTGCTTCCTCCCAAAGCCATGACTACCCGTATAGCATTTTCAAATGCCTTCCTGGTCATGATATCTCTTGGTTTTATATCTTTTTTTATGAGATTAAGTAGCGCTTTCCCTGTATTATAAGCATCCTCATCTTTTTCTTTATCTTCGCCGCTCCATGATGTTCCATAAGGCAAACTCATCCCTATTGCTTCCATAGCAGATGCCATGGTGTTGGCAGTATACATCCCCCCACAAGCGCCAGGACCAGGGCATGCATGGCATTCGATACCATGCCTATCCTCTTCTGATATTTTTCCAGCTGAAAATGTGCCAACAGCTTCAAAAGCTGATACTATATCAACAGGCTTTCCTTTCCAATCGCCTGCTTTTATGGTTCCCCCATACACAAAGATGCTGGGGATATTCATGCGTGCCATCGGCATTACACTTCCAGGAATAGTCTTATCGCATCCTCCGACAGCAAGTATGGCATCAAATTGATGTCCTCTTGTTACAAGCTCAATCTCATCAGCAATGACTTCTCTGCTTATTAGAGAACATTTCATGCCTTCATGGCCCATGGCTTCTCCATCAGTAACTACAAATGTATTATATTTGATGGGAAATCCGCCAGCATCAGAAATTCCTTTTTTAGCATGCTCCGCAAGCTTATCCAGATGCATATTGCATGGAGTTACTTCACTCCCTGCGCTGGCAACTCCTATGAGTGGTTTAGAAAAATCACCATCCCCCATCCCAATAGCCCTCAACATAGCTCTGTTGGGTGTTCTCTCCACACCAGCAGTCATGTGCTTGCTTATTTTATTGAGTTCCATAGTGATGGGTGTTTAGAATATTATTTATAAAATCTTCTATAAGTTGGCTTTCAGTTATGTTTCTGTTATAATCATCTAACTCAAACTTCATTTTTTATCTCCGCTTAAAATAGCGAATATATGTTTGTAAAATGTTTTTGCGTGTGCTATACTTTCTTTTGCTGGCTCTTTGTTTGCCTGGGGCATGGTTCTGTATGTAAATTCTCCTCTTTTCTTTTTTTCTTCTTTGAAAATTCCCAACAAATATTCAGCCCGACCTAGTGCTTCTTGGTATATTTTAAGAAGTTCGACACCGAGTTCTCCACTTTCAACAAATTTTTTGAATTCATCAAATGATTTTTTATGTTCTTCTGGAGCAGATACTTCAATTCCTTTCATTGTCAAGTATGCTTTAGCTCCATACAATATGCTGTAATAACTATGTGCAATTACTGCGCTAAAATAGGTTTCCGGGTCATTCACTTTGAAAGTTTCTTTCTGAATGTTTGGTTCTTCGCTAATGACAAATATAATCTCTGCAAGTTTTATCTCGTTTTCTGCCCTATAAATATACAATTTTGAATCCATTGTTCATCCCCTCCGTAAGTATTGAATAGAATATCATTGGATTTTGAATTGCGAGATGTTTGTATGCTATCTGCTTTCCTAAATTTTCATGTTTGTCTTTTAACATTTGAAGCATTTCATCTTTTGTTATTACATGAGCGTCAAGCGGTAAGATCGATTTTAATTCCGCAGATTTCATAGATAATTCACAGTTCTTTTTATCCTCTACCGAGTTTACAAAAATTGCAATATCTAAATCGGATTTTTCTTTTTGTTTTCCTTCTGCATAAGATCCAAAAATTACGACAGATACGAATTCAATATTAAAAATTTCTCCTCTGATTATCTGTAAACTATTTTTTACCAGATTTGATATTTTCTCTTTTGTTAGTATATCAAAATATGAAAAAACAGTGCTATTCCCCAGATTTAGCGTATACAAAATTATATTTCCTACTTCTCTCTTTCTCACAAGGTCTTCAGTGAGAAATTTTTTTATTGCTTTTTGAATTATGGAGTTTGAGTTTTCTTTCGAATAGTCCTTTATTTCTTTATAAGTCAGCTCTTTATAGGGTCTTCTCAAGAATGCTTCAAATATCTTTATCTGCTTTGGAGTTAACATTCAAATACCTTTTTTATAGTATAAACATACCTAAATAGAGGTATTATATAAAGGTTCCGATTGAAAAAGAAAAAATGCAGATAGTTACCCTGCTTTTTGAGTACCGCGCCCTAAGTTCTCTCCTTAGGGAGCGCAGCCATTACTAAACTGCAATAACGCCTTCTCTTCCGTTGCTATGCAGTCATTTTGCTGTCTTGGGATATAATAACTGATTTTAGAAAAAGCGTTATTATTACTTCTTAGTAACGAAACATTTATAAACAGATTATATTTTCCATGCGAGAGAAACCGAATGGCTTTACAACTTCAGCAGACGCAAACAAGGGACGGCTTATATGCAGTTACTTACGCTTCTTTTCAAGCACCATTGCATATTCAAGAGTTGGAATTTGCTGCTAACGGGCTTCATACAATTTCGCCAGCAGAAAAAGGATTACTTATGGCTGGCATTGATGACAGCCCCTTTACACCTTACAGCAGGACAAATATGGATGTTATCTATGATAAAAGAGGTGATGGCAGGGTTGTTTTAGCAAGGGATAGAGCAATCAGCCAATTATTCTTGTCCGATTTGATTGCTGCGCATGGAAGTGGCAGAGAGTTTGTTGTTCCAGAAAATCTAAGAGATAATGTTTATGATGCAGTTGATACAATGCTGCGCAATGGAAGGGCATTTGCCACAGGACATGAAACTCATACCATTTCTACTGACAGATTTAGAAAAGAAGGAATTACAAATTTCATGTACAGCGATTCATCTTTGGATATTGATGCTGGCGAATTTGGAGCATGGCTTGCCGAAAACCAAAGAAATACTCATACTGTTGTTTTTGATAGCGCAGAATATGCTGCTCGACAATCAGGCCCATATATAAACAGGTTGTGTCTCTATGGCCCTGGCATCGATTTCGGTGCCTGTGGCGGTGGTAGGGATCTTCGCGGCCTCGGTGGCGCTTTCGGGGTGTCGATTACAAGAACCGCCGAAGGCGGCAAAAAAAATCCACAAAAACATAAAGGTTAAATACATCTATTTCTGTTGGTGTCTTTTAACCCACCGTTAATCAATCCCACTACATATGGATTAGGTGCAGCGCTAAAATATCTCTGATTGCCATCGATATGCACGCTCAAATGGCAATTATCAACCAAAATAGACAATATGCTATGCACTCCCTGCCTATCCATGCCAAATTTATGTTGTAGAAACACGCTGAGAAGAGGTGAATCATAACGTTTACCTGCATATCCGAGTGTTCTGACCATCATTAGTGCATCATGGGCGCATTCCCGGTCTTTATCTCTAAAGAGTTGATCAATGCCGAAATTATAAGTTACACTTGGTACCTTTACCTCTCTGTTTAGATAGAACGCTACAGGTTTTACATCTTCCTGTAATTCAAGCATACCCAGATTCAATAAACCCACTCGAAACCCATTGGGAGTTCGATACAGCCAGATACTTTGTTCAGGTCTTCTGCGAGCTTCAATATCGGTTCTGAACAATTGAGACATCTTGTGGTATAGTTCTGCGGCAATCTGGTATGTAGTTGAATCAACAGTTATAAGCTCTTGTTCTGATCCTGGTCGTTGCACTTTTAAAAAATGAGGGCCAATTGGAGGAGCTACTAACTCATACGGTACATTCTTGCCTCCCTCAGACCTGTCAATCTGTACTAACCCCCTGTGCTTTCCAGAACCCGACTCAAGAGACACGAGCGTTGGAGAAAAGACCCGAATCATGGCATCATCTAACGAATTGAGAAGTATAGCCCTATGCAGCAAAGTCTGATCTCTGGGGCTTAAGCCCTCATAAGGTGGGTCAGTGTAACCCCTGAGGATGAGGTCAACCGGATGCCTGCCTTCATTTGCTCTCAGCCTGCTGCAGAATGCTTGTGCAGTCAATACTCTTGTTATATCTGGACCTGCCTCAATATGGCCTGTATGAAAGGATTTAACCACAACGTCATTGAGAGGACCAAGTTCTAATATATCTGCCACCCAAAAGAAGAACACACCATAATTTATAAATCTTAATAAATGTTGGAAAGCCGAGTAGCGGTTTTTTCAACCTCTTTCTTATTCTTCAACAATTCACTCGTTGAATCCCAGGTTCCTTTGACTAAAGAATGCCTGAATGAGTCAGGAACATCAATGTCAATACAAAAATCGCTGTAGACTACCTTTTTCTGGTTAAGATCTACAACTATCTCTGTATCTGGTTGTTCTTCTACAACCATCATCAAGTTTTCAATAGCATCATGGGGTGCTGTTACAGTTGGAATCCCCATCACCGTGCAGTTTCCGGCAAATATTTCTGCAAAACTTTCTCCAACCAATGCTTTAATTCCGTATTTCTGCAATGATTGCGGTGCATGCTCTCTTGAAGAACCGCATCCAAAGTTTTTGTTGACGATCAAAATACTTCCTCCCTTGAACTTATCATCATTCATTGGATGTTTCTTTGTCTTCTTCTTTTCATCAAACCTTTCATCATAGAATGCATACTCTCCTAATCCTTCGAAAGTTACGCATTTCATGAATCTGGCTGGGATGATCCTGTCTGTATCAATATCATTTCCCTGGATAGGAATTCCTGTTCCCGTAATCTTATCTCGTTTCATCGGATATCAACCACTTCCCCATTTACGGCGGCAGCTGCTACCATAGCGGGGCTCATCAGCAATGTCCTTCCGGTTGCAGATCCCTGCCTGCCTATGAAATTTCTATTGGAGCTTGAAGCGCATATCTCTCTGCCCTGCAGTTTATCAGGATTCATAGCCAAGCACATTGAGCATCCAGCTCCTCTCCATTCAAATCCTGCATCTGAAAATATCTTGTCAAGTCCCTCTTTTTGCGCTTGTATTGCTACCTGTTTTGATCCAGGAACAACAATTGCCTTGACGCCTTTAGCAACTGATTTCCCTTTGACAAACCTGGCAGCTTCCCGTAGATCAGTTATCCTGCTGTTGGTGCATGATCCCACAAATGCTACATTGATTTTGGTTCCTTTGATTGGTTGTCCTTCTTTAAAGCTCATATGTTCATAAGCTCTTTGAGCAGTGCCTTTTTCATGGCTGGGCAATTCAGATAACTTAGGCATCTTTTCGCTGATGCCTATGGCCTGTCCAGGGTTTATGCCCCATGTTACCATTGGCTCTATCTCAGACCCATCTAATGAAACTTCACCATCATATTCAGCATCAGAGTCTGAAGCTATTGACTTCCAGAAATCAACAGCCTTGCCAAAATCTTTAGGAGCATATTTTCTTCCTTTGATATAATCAAATGTAGTCTGGTCAGGATTTATGTAGCCGCATCTGGCTCCTCCTTCTATGCTCATGTTGCAGATGCTCATCCTTTCTTCCATATTCAATGCTTGGATTGCTTTGCCGCCATACTCATACGCATGCCCTAAGCCGCCATTGACTCCTAACTGAGCAATTATCTTCAAGATTATATCTTTGGAGTAAACCCCTTTATGCAGAGTTCCATCTACATCGATCTTTCTGACTTTCAATTTATCCAGGGCCATTGTCTGGGTAGCAAGCACATCCCTGACCTGAGATGTGCCGATGCCAAACGCTATTGCGCCAAAAGCACCATGGGTTGAAGTGTGTGAATCACCGCACGCAATAGTCATGCCTGGTTGCGTTAATCCCAATTCAGGCCCTATGACATGCACTATGCCCTGATACTCAGTATCTAAACCAAATAACTGCACTCCAAACTCCTTGCAGTTCTTTTCCAATGCCTTCATCATCTCTTCTGCTAATTTATCTTGGAATGGCCGTTGCTGGTCTTCTGTTGGCACTATATGGTCTACAGTAGCAAATGTCCTTTTAGGATACAACACTTTCAGATTTCTCTCCCGCAGCATCTGGAATGCCTGTGGTGAGGTAACCTCATGGATCAAGTGCAGCCCTATGAAAAGCTGAGTCTGTCCAGAATCGAGTTTCCTGACAGCATGCAGGTTCCATACTTTATTGAATAGGTTTTCTCCCATGATAAAAAGAAGTTTTACGGGATTTAAAAAGGTTTGGGGAAAATATTTTAAACACTCCCTCATTCTTTCATATTTATGAGATTACCAAATTTTTTTAGAGCCCCTCCTCCGATAGACCCCGGCACTCATGGTCGGCGGCAAGCTGAGTTTTGTGTTGAAGCCGCAGCCTATATTATAGATGATGTTAGTCGTGGGATTTACAGGCACGAGAATCCACTCGGGTTAGCTGAAGCCTATTTAAACCAGGGCCTGCAAGAAGACCCCACCTTACCCCGTGTCCATAATGAACTTGCACAGCTCTATAATATGCGGGGAGAATTTAGGCTTGCAGCTGAAGAAAATGCAAAGGGAGTGGCATTGCAACCTAATAATCATAAGTTTTGGTACAATCTAGCATATACATATGCCGTTCATGACCAAGTTAGAAGAGCCTTTGCTGCTGCCGTTGTCTCGAGTTATTTAAAGCCGCGTTTTAGGCCAAGCAAGCGTCTTATCAAAGGGGGAAGAAATGATTTGGGGGGAGGGGAAGCTCATACTGTGGAAGGAAAGGCCCGCGCTTTGTTTGATTCGATGATAAGGGACAAACAGGTGACTGCTGAGACTATCAAAAGCTTCTTAGGAAATTTTGGTTAAACTTTCTTAAAAAATACATGAGAATCAGTCTGATTTAATTTATTTGACTCAAAAATAAAATATGCGGGGAAGAGGATTCGAACCCCTGTAGGCACTAAGCCAATAGATGACTTACAAATGATTTTTTCATCGCATTACGCAAGGTAACACTCGAACTTCAAATGCCTTGAGTCTATCCCGTTTGGCCACTCCGGCATCCCCGCATAACCGTTGAGAATTATCTCATCATTTAAAAATCTTATCCAAGAGAATTCAGTTTCCTGTCTATCTCATGCAGCTCAGCTTCAAGTGAGTCTAGTGCAGCATCTCCCCTATCATCCCGCTTAACTGCCTGTTCTCTGGCTTTCTTCGCTTTCGGCACCTTGATAGGCGGCAGAGAAGATTTTAGCTTGTTTATGAGCCGGTAGATTTCCCTCACCTTGACCTTAAGTTTCTCAGTCTCATGCAGCCGAGTCAGGTTAGCAGACTTAAACCGCTCATAATTCTTCATGATTTCCAGGACATTCCGGGAACTAGTGAGGATTTCTCTGCGTAACTCGTCAGCTCCGGTTACGCTTACATAGTACAGTTCTTCTTCTTTCATACTTCCGGCTCAAACAGCGAGGTATCGATCCTCTCTATCTTGCCCTCAACCTCAGCAATCTTCTCTTTCCATTCAGCCAGTTCCTCATCCTCTTTGGCTTTGAGATCATTTATCCTGGCAAGAATATCCTTGGCCTCAGCCAATTTATCTTTGATAGATCCCATAGCATCGAGGACATCCTTATACTGGCCAATCTTGACAAAAACCTTAGCTTCCATGTTAATCACCCCTTGAATAATGTTTTGTCCATGAACTGCAGTTTCCTATGGACCTCTCCCAGATTAGTATGCAGTTTCCCATATAATGTGCTTTCTTTGCGCTCTTCTTCCAGGATCAAATTAAATTCTTTCAGGTCAGACCGTATGCTTTGCAGGTCTCCTGCCAGTTCCTTAAATTTCTGCATATCTAGATAAATGGTCTTCTTGCCCTTAGGAAGAAATGAAGGACCCTCTTCTGCTGGCGATGAATCCGGCTGCCTTGGCTGGGCATATGGTTCATCAAAATCAGGCTTGTTCTCCATAGGATACTGTGGTAACTTATCAAAATCCTTTAATTCAGGAAGCTCATCAGAGGGCAACGGAGGCAATTCAGGCAGTGTTAAGTCATCAGCACCTCTAGGCATTATCTCTTCCTCGCTTATATCCCCTTCAGGTTCATTAGAAGTCTGTTCAGTACCTAACGGAGGCATAGGAGGAACATCCAAACTCTCTTCAGTTTCCCTTTTCTTTAAAAACTTCAAAAATGCCACTGTATAACCACCCAATAGTTTCCAGCGCACTAACACTATTAAAATCTTTAGGAGCATTCTGAAATAGTGAATCCTATATCAAAAAATTTAAATAGGCGAAACCGCATAATCAAAAACATGGATGACATTTTTAAGGGTGATAAGAGATTTGACAAAGATCCGGATTCTTTTGGTTCTGGCATGAAGCATATCGGTAGAGGCCTGAAGCTCCTTTTTTTCAGAAGATTTTTCATAAACATATTCCTCCTTTTGCTTTTGCTGGCTGCATCAGCATATATTGCCTATTACCTCAAACCACAAGCAGAGATAATAACGAACGAATGCCCCGTCTATGAGGAATGCCCGCAATGCCCTGAATTCAGTTGTGACAGCTGCGAAGAGAAACTGCTGACTGAATATGTATACCGATATAGATGTTCTTCAGGTGCAATAGTAGATTCTCCAGAGGGATGCACCCAGGCCCCACCAGAAACAAATACGCCCTATATCAGCGCAAGCAATGGTATTTCTCTCTCTTTTGATTCCTTGCAATTCAGCACGGTAGGCAACATCTCCCAAATAAGCCAGATAAACATCACTATAATCAACAATGCTGAAAGGACCATAATGCCTAAGGTAGGACTAAAGATATACGAGACATACTCCCAAGAGGTTAAGGAAGCCGGATTTCTTCGCACCATCTCCCTTGACGATGTGATTGGATCAGGATCATGGGTCAGGCATTCTGAGAATACCAACCTGGAAGTTGGCATCGGAAAGAAGACAGTCAGGCTGGAGCTGATTGATACACTTCCTGACCCAGATCAAAGTGTAGTTGTGGTGCTCAGGCCTGTTGAATTTACCTAACATTTTATATATACCAAATTCTACTGAGCTTATGGCGGTATAATTGGACAAGTATATTGTTTTGTTTGTGTTCATATGCCTAAACAGCATAGTTCTCGCAGATCTGCATATAAATGAAGTGATGTACAATCCGCTTGGAGTTGATAACAACCTCGAATTTGTCGAGATCTACTCAGACAGCCTAATTAATCTATCAGAATACTTGATAGGAGATCTTGACGCTAACGACACCCTGCATCAGTTGGCTTCTTTTGACAGCCCCTTTTCCTTGATTGTGGAGGAAGGGTTTAACTATTCTCAATTCAATGTGTCAATATACTCTGCAGGAAAAACAATCGGTAACAGTCTAAATCCCATTGATGGAGTTTTCCTTTACCTCAATAACTCACCCCTAGACGAAGTACGCTATGATGATTCCTGCAGTGAGGGCTTTTCACTTGAATTTTTCAATGGCAGCTTTCATTGCAGCCTTTACATAGGTGGTACGCCCGGCAGCAAGAACAGCTTCACCAGTCAGGACTTTTCACACATCCTGATAAATGAGTTCCTGCCTAATCCAGCTGGCGAAGACGATGCAGCCATGCCTGATGGCGAGTTCATAGAGCTGTACAATGCAGGAACTGCATCACTTGATTTGGCTGCATCCTATTTCAAGGATCTCAGCGGGCATTCCCTCTATATAACTTCGACCAATACTTTAAATGAGACAATAATAGCTCCCTCAGGATATTTGGCAGTCTTTACGAATGGGGCTTCTGGATTTCTGGGCAATGACGGTTTTGAGGAAGTGAGATTTTTTGATTCTGATAGAAACCTTATGGATCACACAAGCTACGCTCGCTCATCAGAAGAGCTTTCCTGGTCCTTGGTAGACAATGTGTGGCAGGAACGCCTGCCCACACCGAACAGGAAGAATGAGGAAGAGGGAGTAAATGCCGATTCCTATTTCGAGATTGTGGCTATTGATGACCTAGGTTCAAACGATGAAGCAGCCTTTGGAGATATCATCAAGGCACAGCTGAACATCTATAAGGGAGATACATCAAAACAAAGCATAAAGGTGTATGTAGAGGATGACGAAGACCGCATCTCAAAGATCACCAAGGCAGACCTCTTTGACAAATTCACTAACTATTCCTTGTCCCTACCCATCCCGCTCCTGCCCAACTGCAACAATGGGTTTGGTGATGGCACTTACCATGTTAAGGTTGCATGGACATCTTCCTCGCTGGAAGAGGATTCATATCCCATAAAGGTTAAGGGGACCAGCAGAGATACTTGCGGTATACAATACGTTGAAGCAACGCCTAAGAAAGGCCCTCTTGAATTCAATATCTCCCAGATGCCTGCAGTGGTTGAGGTTGGTGAGCCTTTCTCAGTAATGGTTGAAGTGGAGAACAATGACGACCAGGACCATTTCATTGATTTGTACAGTTATGCCTATCGGGGCTCAAAATCTTACTCAGGCGAGAGACAACAGAACATGCAGAGAGTTCTGGTAAGATCTGGTCAAAATAAGGAGGTTGAGCTTACCAACACTATAGAAGATGCAGATACTGGAAACTATAATCTGAAAGTGAGGCTCAAGCGCGATGACCAAAAGACCGAAAAAGAGATTACTGCCTCTCTCAGTGTGACAGAAACCCTGCATGACGCTGAGCTTCTGCCAGTGGCCTATGCAGCAGCAATCCCTCTAGAAGAGCAGGTGGCGACTAAGGCAGAATTGGAAACCCTGTTGCTGGATTACGCCCTGGTGTATGAATCTTCAGCACTGAAAGCAAAAGACTCAATCCCTTATTTTCTGATCATTGTTCTGACGCTTCTGGTGCTCTTTCTGCTCTTTAAGAAAGATATTTCCAAACTTTTTTAAATCAGGTATCATTCCTGCGAAGGATGGAAGAGGAGAAGAATTACATTCGGTGCAGAACGATCATCGAAGTACTGGGGAAACCAAAGGAGCATGTGGAAAATGCAATCCAGATGTACATCAAGCAGATAAAGGCAGATACCGGTATCCTGATCATAAAGGAATATTTTTCAGATTCCCAGGTGCAGGATGACATGTTCAGCACATTTGCTGATTTGGAGATAATCTTCAAGGATTTCTCCCAGGTAATTGGTTTCTGTTTTGATTATATGCCTTCTTCGATGGAGATACTCAAGCCAGAAGCGCTTGCTATTAAGAACAGGGAACTATCCAACATCCTCAATGACCTGCAGGCAAAGCTCCATAGCGTAGACATGGTTGCCAAGAAGCTGCGGAATGAGGCAGATTTCCTGAAGAAAAACCTCAAGACCTCATTGAAGAATAACATCCTTATTGTACTGGCAGTCAAAAAGGAAGCACCTATAGGAGAGATAGCCAGGCTGAGCGGCATTGCCCAGGAAGAGCTTGATAAATTCTTGACAGAGCTTGTTGCAGAAGGAAAGATTAAAAAAGAAGCTGATTCGTATAGTCTTCTCTGATGGAAGATCTTAAAAAGAAGGTGGAGGCATTGCTATTCTCTTCAGGCAGACGCATGTCTGAAACTGAATTGTCAAAGATCTGCAGGAAATCCCCTGCTGAGCTGCATGCCATGCTTCTGGATTTAAAGCAGGATTATGACGGCAAACCTTCTAGCCTGATAGTGCAGCAGGATGGCGATTATTGGAAACTTACCACAAAAGACGATTATCTTAATGTGGTAAAGAATATTGTTACCAAGACCGAACTGAATAAGACACTCATGGAAACCTTGGCAGTCATAGCCTTCAAATACCCCATAAAGCAGGCAGACCTCATCAAGATCAGGACCAACAAGGCATATGACCACCTGAAGGAACTAGAAGGGATGGGCTATATCTCACGGCAGAAATATGGCAGAACCAAGCTCATCAAGCTAGCCCCCAAATTCTTTGATTACTTCAGCCTTCCTGAGGGAAAATTGAAAGAGCAGTTCAAGGATTTTGAAGGCCTGGCAGAGGCTATCGAAGATAAGGAATCAGAGATACGGAAGCTGTCTCAACCTCCTAAGGAAGTTGACCTGATTGATGCCAAAGGAAATCCTGTCCAATTAGAAGTAGTTGATGAGCCTCCTGAGGAAAAACTTCCTGAGCAGAATCCCCCGGTGGAGACTTATACCGATAGCTTAGGATCCTTAGAAGTCATAGATGAACCAGAGATCCAGGAACCATCCCAAAAACAAGAAGAACCAAAGGGTATAGCGATTACCGAAGAGCAGGAAGATGAAGTTGATAAAAGGGTGGATGAGATCCTCGGCCTAAAAAAAGAGCAAACTGCTGATGAATCTGCCGAAACGCCCATCGTAGAGGATGAGCCGCCAGCAGAGTCCTCTGAAGAGCCAGCGACCTCAGATGTTGACAAAGAAGTTGAGGCAATGCTTCATCCAAAGAAAGAAGAAGAGCCCGAATCAGATATTGAAATTGACAAAACCAAATGGGGAAAATCCGAAGAAGAGGAGTCAGAAGAACCTTTGGATGCAGACAAAAAAGACTCAGAATGATACTCCTATTGCAATGTCCCCAGTGTAAGCACCGTATGAAATACCAGGCAAAGTCAATGCTCTTGAAAGATAAAAGAAAGGTTTGCGTGTATTGCAACAGAAGCTACCAGATTGGGGATAATGTAGTAAAAAAACTCAGCCACTGAACCATAAAATTCTGCATTTATAGCGCCTTAAACCCCGAAATTTTATTGAATAATTCGGTAATTAGTTCTCACTTCTAGGGTATATATGTCGTTTTTAAAGTTTAAAAAGGACACACCCCACCATGGGGTACCCCCGTTTGTGAACTAATTTTCGTATTTTGTCGTTGAGCTTCGCCGACAAAACGTATAATTTGATAATTAGTTCTCAATTT
>Ga0209542_10006794_pt1 | contig 22108 bp, 22 predicted proteins | sample RifCSPhighO2_01_FD_184028 | JGI IMG/M metagenome (GOLD analysis project Ga0209542, IMG submission 184028) | Soil microbial communities from Rifle, Colorado - Rifle CSP2_plank highO2_0.1 (SPAdes) (version 2) | ecosystem: Environmental > Terrestrial > Deep subsurface > Rock core/Sediment ... | reverse complement strand
AGATTTATATAAAGACATTTTATAAGGAATATTTCGTCTGGATTCCCTCCGGAGCCTGCCCTCGACTCCGATCGGGGGAGGGAATGACAGAAGACAAATACAAATAGTTTTAACAAACCGCACTAAATGGGAAACTCAGGAAAGATAAATCGATCTTTCAGAGAGCGGGAAAATAGATACGGTCGGTCTGATAACAAACCTTTCAAGAACAGTGATTAAAAAAGGGAGTGCGGCTAATGCCGAAAGTACTATTATTTTCGGTTTAATCATATTGTTATTCTCAATAAGAGTATCAATTTATTTTCAAAATGTGATATGAAAATATCGTTTTATTTTTGGTCAGAAACAGCTGATTCACTTCAAATTCTTCTTCAAAAATGCAGTATTTTTCGCCAAGTAAAAAAATACAGATATTATAAGTATATACATAACATATCAACTAATTAATGCTATAATTCAGCTATGGCTAATGGCTCCGATCTAAGAGATATATCAAAAGCTAGACTCAAAAGTGTAAAAATACTAATGGATAGTAAAGACTGGCATGGCGCAGCATACATGTTAGCTTATGCTTTAGAATGTGCTCTTAAAGCAGTAACATGTAAAACTTTAGACCTTCTAGCATATCCTGTAAATACAAAATATAAAAACATTGATTCGTATTTTATGACTCATAGGTTTGAACAATTATTAATTGTATCTGGTTTAGAATCGACTTTTAGTTCAAGAGGACCGTCTCAAGCTTGGAAAAACTGGTCAGACTTTACAATAGAATATCCAGGTGATTGGCCAAGCATGCGATATGATGCTAAGACTATTTGGGATGCGACTAAAGTAAAAAGGCTATATAATAATCTTACAGAACCTCAATATGGAATAATAACAATTATTAAAAGGAGAAGAAAATGGTAGATAAATTTAGAGCCGTCGTGAAAAAAATAAATAAGGAAAAGGGTGCGATGAACTTATTTGCTATCTTGAAAATGGATGAATTTACCGATAAATGGACAATAATATTATCTGCACCTTGGATTAAAGATGACACATTTAGTTATGTGAGAGATGTTTTAATTCGAAATTTTACACCTGAAGAAATGAATAATATTGCAAGATTAGGTATTTTTGCCAAAAATGAACACATTGTAGGAGAACTACTTAAATATAAAGAAGGTGCAATTATCAGTGAAGAGGAGAAAATAAATGGGAACCTTGTACATGAGGCATATATTTTAGTATCAAATTCTGAAATATAATTGAAGTCTCCACATTTTCAAGGAAATAATTTCATCAATCTCATTCTAACATCCTGTTCAATACCTTTTGCATACTCAAACCCATATTTCTTTTTGATCTTCTCTGAAGTTTCAGAAAATATCTCAATCATCCTTTTCAACGACTTTTTGATCGCTTTTTCATCATAAGACGGGCTTACCTGCTTTAATAATGTAATCTGATCTTCTTTCAGAAACTGTTCCACTCTTTTGTTGGTTTCAAGAAGAAGTGCTTCGAAATCATTCAATATTTCAAAGAGTTTAATTAGCGAAGTTTGTAGCGTTTGTAAAACACTTCGGGCATTCCAGATTTCACCTTTTTTGTAATATTGAACACCCAATATCATCATGTACCAGAAATCTTTTGTTATCTCTTGAAACAATTTTTCTTTATCAATATTGTCTGGCCGATTGTCGAGGGCTTCCCACAACTTACCTTCGGTTTTATCGAAAAGAACCTTGACGCTTTGCGCCTTTGGTCTAGAGAAGATAATATCGAGATCAGAAATTTTTATGACAGGAAGCTCCAGCCTAAAAAGATCATCAAAAACAGTGGAGAAACCCGACCATTGATTTTTATATGAAAAAATGACCGTACCTAATGAATCAACTAAACTTGGCAGTTGTTTTTCGATTTTCCCGACATTTGCATCGTCGACAATGATATATATCTCCATATCAGAATATTTGGAAGCTTGATATTTGAAACCTTCAACCTGTGATCCAACGAGGACTAAACCTTTAACTAAAGAATTTTTTGAAAAAGTTTTGGTGAGAGAATCAATTAGAAGTGAAGTATTCATTAGCAAATTTTATAGGCATCTTAACATCAAATCATTCATCAACCAACTCAAAGCTGTTAACATCTAATACAACATAAGGTCCTCCAATATCAACACATTTATCTTGAATGCATTGTTTTCTAGAACCTACATATTTCCCTTCGATTGATTTAACTTCTTTTCCAATTAGTGGCTCTAAATCGATCGCACTTTTTCCAACAGTTATTCTAAAAAAATTTGTATTACCACTTTCATCATTCATAAAAACATCAGCCCCTTTGTATTCGACACAATAAGCATATCCTTGTCCACTAAATTGTTCTCTCCAACCTTGACCATTTGGACAATTTTTAGTGATAGTATATTTTCCTTGAGAATTATTTAACGGAAAGAAATGAGGAGGTTCGTCAGTGACGATCGCGTATATAAACCATGCGACAAAGACAACAAACGAAAAAATCACTACAAGTAGTGCCTTTTGCCACAACTTGAGTTTTAAAAACTTTCTAAACATATCTTTACTGTGCATTTATGCAATTTTTTACACTTTATGAGCGGGATAGGGGAGTCGAACCCCTCTTTTCTGCTTGGAAAGCAGATGTTGAACCGATCAACTAATCCCGCGTACTATAAAATACAATTATATCAAAAGCATTGCCACATCAAACTACAAAACACACACCTTCCCTGTCTCCACTTTCTCAAAACTCATACACTCCAAATCCTCGGAACATACAATATTCACATCCTTTGATCTTTGAATTCGTAGATTATAGTAATCCGGATGCTCACCGTATTGTGAGTAATAGTAAATATTTTCCTCATCACAAAGACCTATATTGAGTGCCTGAATCTCGCGAGAATGTTCATTTAACAGATCAACGGTTATTTCCAGTGATTCTCGAGGAGGATTATCTGCCAAAAATTTTTGAAGTAATGACCATATCTTTTGAGCGCCGATCCTGCCCTCAACGCGAAACGGGAGATTGACCCCCTTTAACAAGCCATTAAAAACAAAAGCATATCTTCCGTTGACATAGGGCTGATTGTAGGCGACTATCCCTTTGTCTTGAGGAAAAGAGGCACTGCGGGCGTGCATCACCACATGATTTGTGGCCGGCAAATCTACAAACTGCTCCAAATTATCCCAAAAGGGCAAAACAGATGTTCTTACTCGCCATATCCCGTCTTCAAGCCAGGCAACTCCACACCCATCACCCTGCCAGTCGCCGTCATAGGCATGACTGGATTTGGCCATAGTAGCAAACTTTGAGATCAAATTTTCCGGGTTAAATGGTCTTTCCGATTCGGCAAGTAAAAATCGACACATAATAGATATTCGTCATTCCGAACTCGTTTCGGAATCCCAGAGATCCTGAATCAAGTTCAGGATGACATTAGATAACTCTTTTTAAAACTTTTATAACTTCATCAACATGTTTTTTTTCGACGATAAACGGTGGCAGAAAACGTACCACATCGTCACCCGCGGGTATCGCAAGAATATGATTTTTTTGCAATTCTTTTAATAATGAGTTTCTATCTTTCACAGCAAGCCCGATCATCAGTCCTGCACCGCGAACTTCAACTATTTGATCTGATTGAATAGTTCTTAATTGATCTATAAAATAACTGCCGATTTTTTTCACATGGTTTAATGTGTTTTCATTTAAAAACTCTAGTGTTGCGATGATGCCGGCAGCAGCTAGAGGATTGCCGCCAAAAGTAGATGTATGAATCTGCTTTGGTATTTGAGTAGCGATTTTTTTGGAAACAAGTGTCGCGCCAACTGGAATGCCACCTGCTAGTCCCTTTCCCAAACAAACAATGTCATAATCGACCTCCGACGACTGGGAAGCAAGGAATGTTCCTGTCCGACCGCAACCTGTTTGGATTTCGTCAAGTATCAAAAGAATTCCATGCTTATCACAAACTTTCCGCACTTTTCGCAGATAATTTATTGGTGGAGTAAAGATGCCGCCTTCACCTTGGATCGGTTCAACGATAAAAGCAGCAACATCTTTTGAAATATTTTTTTCGAGAGCTTCAATCTCACCATGTTCAATAAATTTGAAGTTCCACAGCAAAGGCGAGAACATCTTTTTATATTTATCTCCATGTGTAGCAGACAACGCCCCAAGCGTTTTGCCGTGATACGAGTGTTTACACGCTATAAATTTTTTCTTACCGGTAGCCAAAACCGCAAACTTTAGCGCCGCTTCCACCGCTTCCGCGCCGGAGTTTGAAAAATATACTTGTGATAATCCACCGCCACACTTTTTAACCAACTGAAATGCGCTTTCTGCACGCATGTCATTTGCAAAGCTCCCATGCAGCACTGGTAATCTACTGAACTGCTCAATCAACGATTTTGTGATATTTGGATTATTATGACCAAAAATGTTCACGCCATAATTGCTCATTAAATCCAAGTATTTATTTCCTTTTTCGTCATATAAATACATGCCTTCACCGCGGACCAGATTAAGACCCCGATTTACATAAGTGTTGACGACAAATTGTTGTTGCAAAAATAAATAGTTTTTCATAAATCATTAACTAATAATCGTACCTTTTCCTTTTAATGCATTTGTAATAGGATTTTCCACTCTTCCATCTCCAAAATATACTTTCTTTACGCCAACTTCAAACGCCTTTTTTACACCAATTAATTTTTTTTTCATCCGTCCTTCGGCAAACTCCATCATATCGTCAAGCTCATTTCTGTTAATCTGTGAAATTACACTCTTTTTATCTTTAAAATCCTTGAGCAATCCAGGGGCTTCGAAAAGGTACACGATCTCAAAAACACCAAGCGCACCAGCCATCACGGCTGTCGCAAAATCGTTGTCCGTGTTTACAATCTCGTTTTCATGGCTGATCGCCGGTGCCGAAATAACCGGAACATAACCACCTTCAAGCAACAATTTCAATAGATGATCATTTATCTTCTCAACTCGTCCGGTCAGATTTCCTTTTAGTAACTTGACTTTATTTTTTTCCTTAATCATGATTGCTCCTTTTCTTTTTGCCTGCCACAGTCTGCCGTCCACGCCGCTTAAACCAACGGCATTGATATTGTGAGCAAATAACTTCTCAACGAGCCTTTTGTTCACGACTCCGCAGTATGCCATGAGAAAAACGTCGATCGCATCACTATCCGTCAACACACTGCTTATACCTGATGGAGACATTATTGTTTTCGTAGGTATTCCCAATCTCTGCGCGATCTCATCTCTCTTTTCACTCGCACCATGGATGAGGATAATCTTGCTGCCTGCTTTAACAAGCGAAGCAAGATCAGCGGCTATATTATCGAAATTAATATTTTTTCCTCCACCAATTTTGATAATCAACATAATCCTTAACTCAAATGTTCTATTCTTCCGTTTATAACTTGAGGTTCAACTGGGAATTTCTTCAGCATATAGTTTTCTAATATCTCGTCAAGTATAGACTCCGGATTCTGCATTCTTCCTATCCTTCCAATCTGTTTTTTAAAAAGCTTGGTGATCTCTCTGGCTTGATCCTTGGAAATATCATAATTCTTAAACTCTCTTAGAAAATAAGAGATAAGATTCCATCCACTCAAAGGCCCAAGAAGAAGCTGATTTTTCGTAACTCCAAACTTACGCAGATCCATTGCCTCATAAACAATTTTATTATTCAACACTGCTTTCTGGTGAACACCAGCCGTATGTGTCCGATTAGTTACTGAAACCGGTTCGTTGTACGGCACATGATATTTCAAAATAGACCCCATCAACACATTCAGAGGATAGCAAACTTCAAGATTGAAGCTTTCACAAAGCTCGGGATGATCTTGATATAAATTGAAAAGTAGGGCGGTGACCGACGTAATCCCTGACCTCTCCGCCATACCCCAGACTGAAGTGTCTATATATGACGCTCCGCTTTGTATTGCTGTAACTGCATTAATAACTGATAAACCACGATCATTATGAAAATGACATTCTAAGTCAACTGTTGGATATCGTTTTTTTAGAGCACGCACGCGTTTGCGAACGAGTTCCGGTGTTGCTATCCCGACAGTATCGGGCATTCCGAAAGTGTCAACATATTCACCAACCTCATCATACACTTTATAAACATCAGTAAGTTTCGTCCTGAAGCAATCTTCGCCGCTGAAGCGAATATACATTGCAGGATTATTTTTGCGCAAAGATTTGATGAGACTTCTTGACCTTCTGATAATCTCCGTCATCGTCATCCCATGACTGAAATTTTGCGAATACTCTGAAACTCCTAAAAACAAATTTAACCCATCAAATCCGGCTGAAATGGCTTGTTCGATATCATCAGGATGACAGCGGCAATGGGCGAGCAGGCGAACACTTGGATTCAATGTTCGTGCGTACTCCTTAAGCTCCAAGAAATCATCTTTTTCATTACCATTAACAACTGGTGAAAAAAACTCAATACTCTTCACTCCAAGCTCAATCATTCCCTTCAGAATCATCATTTTATCTTCAAGTGTAAATCGATAGGTATAAGTATCAAACAAAAGGGGAGACTGTTGTCCGTCGCGAAGCGTAGTGTCGATAACACCTTTAAAGTTGAAAGGTGAGTATGCTATAGTTAGATTGGATGGAGTCCAGCAAATGTTAACGCTGTCGTTTCTTCAAGTCCACACATAATATTCATTGCCTGCACTGCCTGTCCTGCAGTACCTTTTACCAAATTATCAATCGCGCCGATGACCACTAAACGATTTGATCTTGAATCAAGTTCAAAACCGATGTCGCAGTAATTTGTCCCTTGTAAAATCTTAGGTTCTGGATAGCGGTACAATCCCTGTCGTTCTTTGACGATTCGAATGAAAGGTTCGTTGCCATATTCTGCTCTATATGCTTTCCAAAGATCTTTTTCAGTAAGACCTTTCTTTGGAGTTGTGTGAATCGTAACAAGCAAACCACGAACCATATCCAAAGCAGTAGCTGATATTGCCACATCAAGTTGTATATCATCCCGCTTGCCCTCCGAAGCCACGTCAGACGTGGTGAAGGAGGGAACTAATTCCTGCACGATCTCCGCCGTATGTCTGTGACCAGTCGGCATATATGAACGGACTACTCCTGATCGCTCCGGGTGATGTGATGATAAAGAAGGCGCAATCCCTGCCTGTGAACTACTCATCTTGGCATCGATTATAATTCTATTTTCGATAAGCCCGTGCTTCACCAGGGGATAGAGTGATAAAATCGAAACAGTCGCCTCACAGCCGGCACAGGAAACATAATCAGCTTTTAAAATTTCTTTCCTGTGAAGCTCGGCAATTCCATATATAAATTTTTTTAAAAGTGACGGTTGTGTATGCTTTTTTTTATACCAATCTTCAAAAACGGATTGACTGTGAATTCGGAAATCCGCGCCAAGATCGATTATCTTTTTTGCTTTCTTCATAAGTGCAGGCATAATATTCATTGCAGCTCCATTTGGGAGTCCGACAAACAAGACGTCACACTTTTCCAGCTCGTCAGGATGGACAAACATGAGTTTAATTATTTTGCGCAAATTAGGATGAACCGCCGAAATCGGACGCCCGGCAAACTTCCGCGAGGTGACTTGATTGATAGTGACCTGCGGATGAGACAAAAGAATCCGGAAAAGCTCACCGCCGGCGTAACCTGATCCACCAAGAATTGATATTTTTAACATAGTTGATATTAATTCCTCTCCAACACCCCTTCCTCCGTCGTTCCGTCGGAGAACTCCCCTCAAGGGGAGAATTTAACTTGAAAATTAGCCGACTTGTTCAACACAATAATCCACAATCGCACTGGAAATACTGACGCCTGTTGGCTCCTCCGAGTTTTTAAACTCCATTGTGTGATTTATCTCATTAATGAGATATCCATCTTTAGTTTCAAATAAATCAATCGCCAAAATACCGCCGCCGACTGCTTCTGAAGCTTGTTTGCAAATTTTCGATAACTCTTTTGTTACAGGACAGTTGGAAGCGACACCGCCACGAGCCGTATTCGTGATCCAATGTTTGGAATCTCGATATATGGCACAGATTACTTTTCCACCTATGACAAACGCCCTGATATCGTGGCCTGGTTTTTCAATATATTGCTGAATATAAATTGCTTTCTGGTGTGGTCCTCCGAGAACTTCTTTATGCTCAACCACCGTCTCAAGAGAATCAGAATCATTTATTTTTGCGAGCAACCTTCCCCAAGACCCAATTGCCGGCTTTATAACAACCGGGTAACCACCAATCTTCTTGATTGCTTCCACAGCTTGATTCAAAGTAAAAACCATGGCAAAATCCGGAGTCGGCACCGTGACTTTTCTTAATGCAAGTGAAGTCAAAAATTTATCACCGCATACTGCGGCAACTTCTGAAAAATTTACGACTGGCACTCCCAAATTTTCTAAAAACTTTATCGCATAATCTCCTTTGACAGTTGAAACAGAGCGTTCAAGAGCTACATCAAAATCTAGAACAAATGTCTCGGGATTAAAAATTTGCGTACGAATATCGATGAGTTTTACTTGTATATTTTTCTTTCGTGCAGCCTCGATAATTAACTTCTCATCAGCTCGTATTGTTGAATGTATAAGTCCTAAGGTTTTCATTGTAATAAGTCCCCTCTAGAGAGGGGATTAAGGGGTGTGTTTTATTCACCCCAGTCTTCTTCAATATTTGGCGCTTGAGCCAACATTACTCTAGAACTAGCAATACTTTCCACCACAACCCGCGATCCGCAATCAGTACAATTAACAACTTCCGAAACTTCTACATTACTTTGTAACGCAACCGGGGCGTCACATATTGGGCATTGTGCTGTCATATAAATAAATAATGAATAACTAATGTTTATTATATGGACATGCATTATATTGTCAAAAAAATAACAATTATTGGTAAAAATTAACAATTGTGTTAAAATTTTAACATGATAACCGTGCCATCGGCTGTTGCCGATATATTAAATGAGACTCCTTATATTGAGGAATTGCTTTCCCGAAATATAATCAATCTTTCCAGTCTTGCCCGTGATATTCGTCCAAAAGTAGAAAAACTTACCATGAAAGATGTACAGATCGGATCAATTATTATGGCTTTAAAAAGACAGACCGAGAACTTAAATGTTAAAAAAAAGTTTGAGAAGGTTTTTAAAATTTCGCCAGATCTGATTGTCAGGTCAAATTTATTTGAAATTACATTTGTCAATTCTGATACTCAAACAAAAAAGCACAGAGAATTATTGGAGTATGCAAATGTTGATCAATCTACGTTCTTAACCGTAACACATGGAATATTTGAGACAACCATAATTGCAAATGCAAAACTGAAAGACAAAATACTGCAATTGTATAAAGACGAAAAAATCGTTGCTATTTTAGAGAACGTGTCTTCAATAACGGTCAACTTTCCCAAAGATATTATCGATATTCCCGGTGTTTATTATATATTGCTTAAAGTACTGGCATGGGAAGGAATCGATATAGCCGAAATCGTATCAACGTATTCGGAATGCACTGTGATTTTAAAAAATACCTATGTTGACCGCGCATTTTCTTTAATTAAAAGCTTATTTTCTGCGGTTTAATTTCAATTGCATTTATACTCAAAAGGACATACAATATAGCCTGAATATGCTTGTCCATCGCGCGCGCGTCCTTTTACCATCAGCTACTCTTGCGGTTGATGCTTTAGCAAAACAACTTGAAGAAAAAGGAAAACCCGTCATCAATTTGACGCTAGGCGAACCCGATTTTGCCACACCTGCAAATATTGGCAAAGCGGCATACAAAGCAATTAAGGAAGGATTTACTCATTACACTGCAACTGCCGGAATATTACCACTTCGTAATGCTATTGCTGAAAAACTTAAAAAAGATAATAATGTCAGCTATGAGCCGTCGGAAATAATAGTCGGCGTGGGTACGAAACAGATTTTATACAATGCTTTTCAGGTTTTAATCGATGAAGGCATGGAAGTCATCATTCCGACACCCACATGGAGCACTTATGTTGAACAAGTAAAACTCGCTCTTGGCAAACCGGTTTTAGTTCCTTTAAAACCGCCTTTTAAACTTAAAGCGCAGGATATTGAACCATATATCAATAAGAAAACTAAAGTAATAATTTTAAATTCACCAAGTAATCCAACCAGCGCGGTGATCGAAAAAGAAGAACTTGTGAAAATCGCGCGCCTCGCCATAGAAAAAAATATTTACATTGTTTCGGACGAGATTTATGAAAAACTTATTTATGAAGGGACTAACTACTCAATTGCTTCTTTGGGGAATGAAATAAAAGATCTTACGATCACAATAAACGGATTTTCCAAATCATATGCGATGACAGGGTGGAGGATAGGTTACGGCGCTGGTCCTAAAGAAATAATCAAAGCCATGACATCTTTTCAAGGACAGACGACTTCAAATACTTCGTCGATCGCGCAAATGGCTGCAATTGAAGCGCTTTACGCAACTCAACAACCATTGAAAAAAATGAAACAAGAATTTGAGCGTCGCCGTGAATATCTGATAAAAGAATTTTCATCTATCCGTGGAATCACTTTTACACTTCCCGAAGGCGCGTTTTATTTTTTTGTAAACATAAAAAAACTTTTAAAAAAAGGTGAGACCTCGTCCAAGTGGTGTGAAAGACTGCTTGCGAAAAAGTATGTGGCAGTAGTGCCCGGAGAAGCGTTTTGTGCGCAGGGCTATTTTAGATTGAGTTATGCCGCATCGATGAAGAATTTAAAAGAAGGGATTAGGAGAATTAGAGAATATATATGAGAAAAATACCGGCAACGATGGTAACCCAGCATCCAGACCACGCCAGCTCTCCATACTGGCACGACAAGCCTTTTATCACCACCAAGCATGAACCTTTCGAACTTTACTCGTCGTTTAAGGACCTTGGTGCAACAGAATACAAATGGGACTGGGAAGGCAAGCTGGTTGATGAGGCAGTGATTGATCGGATTTTCAGTACTTATTATGAATATTTCAAGACTCGGGAAATCGGTCGCGATCATTTTTTGACATTCCGTTTGCCAAACCCCAAAGTCGAGACCGAGTTTCGTCTGGGGCGTGCTTTCATGAGCATCATTGCTGCATCAGGGCTGGCAAAACATCTGGGCTTTCACACTCCGCCGCTTTTTGAGGTCATACTGCCTATGACAGAGTCCGCAGACGAAATGATTGCGATCCAAGACGCATTCGCCGAGCTCTCCTCGTTGAACCATCCTCTTTTAAAACAAGAAGATGGCATTCACCATATCGAACTTATTCCGCTTTTTGAAGATATTCAAACCATTGCCAACTCCGACAAAATCCTAAAAAAATACCTTTCTCTTCACAAAGAACATTTTAATTTTTTACCCGGGTATATACGACCATATGTAGCTCGTTCGGATCCGGCACTTAATGCCGGCATTGTACCGACAGTTCTCTCCATAAAAATCGCTCTATCAAAATACAAAAAACTTGAAAAACGAAGTGGTGTCAAAATGTTTCCGATCATAGGTGCGGCGGCTCTGCCTTTTCGGGGTGGCTTGCGGCCTGACAAGATTGAAAGATTTATGAATGAATACAAGGGTATTCGCACGACGACAATCCAAAGTGCATTCCGTTATGATTTTGATAAAAAAACTGTGCAAAATGCGATCAATCGCCTTGAGTCGGATTTGGCAAAATACAAGGCTGTTTCCATAAATATGGATGATGAAATCGAAATATTGTCTATCATGAAATTATTTGAAAAATTTTATAAAAAAACCATAGAGCAAATAGCCGATCTGGTTAACGAAGTTGCCAAACATGTTCCCAAGAGACGAGAACGGGTACAGCATGTTGGGCTTTTCGGTTATTCACGCGGTGTGGGAAGGGTCAAACTGCCAAGGGCAATCGGCTTTACCGCCGCATTGTATTCGATAGGTATTCCACCAGAGGTTATCGGTACCGGGCGCGGACTTCAACAAATTAGAAATTCAAAAAAACTTCGGGTACTTGAAAAGTACTACATAAATATCGCCCATGATCTTGTCGAGGCAATGAAGTATGCAAACATACCTCTTATTGAAGAGATGACAAAAACAGTTCCCGGGGTTGTTGATATTTTAAAAGATATTGAATATATCAAAGAGTATTTAAACCACAAAAAAATCTTTACTAAAGAGAAGCACATTAAGCATCAAGAAATTTCAAGAAAAATTTTTGAGGAAATCAAAAGTAATAAATCTCCCGAAGGCTTGATAGAAAAAGCAGGAAGAATGAGAAGAAGCATGGGGTGAAAACTTATTTTTCCCAGCCATGAGGATGTTTCGTATACCAGGCGACAAGTGTTTTCACACTTTCTTGCAGACTATGATGCGGACTCCATTTTAAAATACTTTTTGCTTTTTCGGTGGAAGCGATCATTTTGGCATATTCACCTTTTCTCGCCTCGCCTTGTTTTACTTCGATTTTCTTACCAGTCGCTTCCTCAACCTTTTTGATGATCTCCATGACCGAGTTGCCATCACCAGTTCCCAGATTTATCACCTCGCTTTTGCCGCCATTTAGCAGGTAATTAAGCGCCAAAATATGTGCTTCATTGAGATCGACGACATTAACATAATCCCTTATCGGTGTGCCGTCTGGGGTATCAAATTTCCCACATGTCAACTGAAATGGTTCAATGCCGAGTGCACCGCGAACAGCGTTTTGCATAAGGTGTACCGAAGGTTTTTTTGAGTCTCCGATTTCGCTGTCATCTGTTGCGCCACAGACATTGAAATACCGAAGCGCAACATATTTTAGATCTTTGAGCCGTGAATACCATTCCAAAATCTGCTCGATCATTCTTTTTGAAGCGCCATACGGATTGGTAGGATTGGTCGGGTGCTTTTCGTCAATCGGCACGCTTTTAGCCTCTCCATAAACCGCACATGTTGAAGAAAAAACAATATTTTTAATTCCGTTTTTTAAAACATAAGTTAAAAAATTTTGAGTAGCACACGCATTATTTGAAAAATATTTCGCCGGGTTTTCCATCGATTCATTGACACTGCAGTTTGCGGCATAGTGAAGCACTGCGGCAATATTTTTTTCCTTATCAAAAATAGGGGAGAGGTTTTCAAGCAAATTAACTTCATAATATCGTATTCTTTCACCAAATTTTTCCTTCATTAAATCCAAAGGTCCATGAAATCCGGTAGAAAAATTGTCAAGAGCAACCACTTCATATCCCTTTTGAAGAAGGAGATAGGCGGCAACAGAGCCGATATACCCGCCAGCACCGGTGATGAGGATTTTGTAATTCATATGGACTTAATTGTATCAAAACAGGATAATATATGCTTCAGCTGATATAATATCCTATAATATGATAAACTCTGATTTTTACCCTCATCCAAGAGTGACCGAATTCTACTTTAAACCAAGAAAGTCGACTTTTGGTACATTTGCTATAAACGCTTGTGAAGATAAAGATGATTTTAGGCACTGTTTAATGGCTTTTGATCAAGGAAGAGGTATCTTTGATGAATTACTTTTTGAATTTGGAAAAAAGTCAGAAGATGAGGATAATAATTTAGGCAGATATCTGATTAATCCGTTTTGTTTGAGAAAGCGACAAGCAGACAGCTTGTATAGTTTATCGATGGTAAGAGAGATGCTTGCAAGTACACCCTACGGTTTTATACTCGAAGATCAAAGTTCGGGAAACCAAGCAATAGTGAGTTTTGAATGGTTTCAAGATGAAGCTGAAATTGAATCATTTCGAACTCCATTACCCTTTTTGTCTTCTGATTTGGATCTAAATATTCATGACATTTTTATCCATCAAATACAGGGTTACACAAGTAGAACACAAGGAGCTAAAAATCCGTTTCCACAGATACTTTGGCCAGAATTACTGACTTGTTATGTGGCAAATTTTGCACATTTTGGAGGTTTGAAAAGATTATTTTATTTACCAAGAGAATTGGTTAGACCAGAAAGATTTAGAATGAGGTCAAGTTCAGATTGGATATACAGACAAGTTCCCGAACGATTAGGCTTTACCAGAAATGAGTCGACATTTCATAACGTTTCTCCTTATACGTATGCCTTTTCAGAAAATGCACAATAAACATTAAGATCCTACTGGTGCAACCTCTTATGCAGTTTTTGATAATGCGGGTGGCGCTCACTTATAAACATTCCTAAAAACACAAATGCAGCTCCGACAATGAAAAATAAATCTGGATATTCCTTCAGCAAAGGAATAGCGACAATGACAGCAACAACCGGCATAATATAACCATAAATTCCGATTTGTTGCGCGGGTATTTTTTTTATGGCAAAATTGTGAAGGTAATAAGCCAACGCTGATGATAAAAATATTCCATATAAAATTCCGATCCAACTCACAGAGGTAAGTTCGGAAAAAGACCATGTTTTAAGCTCATTTAGCATGAAAGGTAAAAAACTGATCGCTCCGACAAAAAACTGAATTCCGGTAATAGTTGACGTATCAACTTTTGCAGCGACTTTTTTAATGTGAATAATCATAAATACCGCGCCCAACATTGACATTATAAAAAAAATATTACCAATTATTTGTGAAGAGATAGAATATGTGGTGTCGTGTTTTATTCCCGCCTGAATAATCGGTGCAAAAACTATAATGACCGCACCAAGCAAAGAAATAAGCATGCCTTTGATTATCTGTGGGTGAGCCTTTTCCTTTAAAATTATCAAAGAAAGAATATAAAGAACGATCGGACCCAACGAGCCAATAATATGTACATTAATACTTGGAGCAAGCTTGAGTCCCAAGAAAAAAAACGCTACATTTATCGATATGCCCCAAATTCCGCCGAAAATAATGTGCATGAGATATTTACCTTTGAGCGAGCGACCATTTTTCAATATGAATGGCACAAATATTAGTCCGGCCACAAAAAATCGGATAAAACCGAGAGTGAACGGCGGAATATCGGTAAGCACAAATTTAAAAATTGGTGGCGCTACGCCCCAGATGAGGTTGGCAATAAGAATGGCAAGTACTCCTGGCATGTATTTAGTATACCTAAACATGTCCGTCATGCCGAACTTGATTCGGCATCTCATGAGATCCTGAAACCAGTTCAGGATGACGATTATTTCCGTTTATTATGAAGATAAACCATGAGTTCGCCCAAGATGCCTGTTGCTATAATCTGTACTCCAAGTATGAGTAGAAAAATTCCGTATTGCAGCACCGGGCGGCGATAAAGTAGTATTCCTTCAAATATCCTCTGATAAGTTACAATAGCAATGATGAAAGAGCCCAATAAAAAGAAAATACTTCCAATAAATCCAAAAAAATGGAGTGGCCTTTCGGCAAACTTATATAAAAAATACGCTGAAAGCATATCAATTAAACCAATAAACACTTTTGTGATGCCGTATTTTGAGGTGCCGTGAAGTCTGGGTCTGTTATTTACCGGAACTTCAGCTACTTTATATCCTTCATAATAAGCGGCAAGAGGGAAAAACCGGAAGTTATTCCCATACAAAGTAATGTCTTTAACCAATTTTTTCCTGAAAATTTTGAATCCACAGTTTATGTCGCTAAAAGGTGAGTGGAGAAATGATTTCAAAAACCAGCCCGCGAGGCTTGAATATAGTTTTATAACTATATTATCTTGCCTATTGTGACGGACTCCGTTTACCAAATCATGATCTTCGTTGAGTTTGTTTACAAAGTTGTGAATATCTGCCGGATCATCCTGCAAGTCCGCGTCCATAAATACTATATATTCACCATGTGAATGCTCAATTCCCTCACTCAATGCTTTCCCTTTTCCCATCTGTCTGCCCATCTTGACAAGATATACTTTTTTGCTATCTATTTGATCTTTTATGCTTTCCGAAGATTGATCGGTTGATCCGTCGTCAACCAATACAACCTCATATTCATGATTTTTTAAAGACTCATGAATTTGTGACAATAAAATACTTAAATTCTCTTTTTCGTTATGAAAGGGAATAATTAGTGAAAGCATATAAAGACTTTATGGACTCTTCTTGTAAACTTCTATTCCATTCCTATCATATATTTTAATATAATCTGGATCAACTTGGAGAGCTTTGTAAGCTGAAAGCGAACTTTTTTTTAAGTACCCATATCTGGCGTCGTGTCGATCTAGCACTAAATAATCGGCATAAACATACTTCCAGGAAAAGTCATAAAAATACTGTCTTGAGGTGAAATGCGGGGCCAAGTGACCGGTTGTTGAAACTTTAATTTGATCCTGATCAAGCATTTTTTTCCAATATATTATATCCTCATATTTGTCTTGCGGCTTCTTCCAAGGATAAATATCCCTAAGCCTAGCATAGGGAAGAGTGCTTGATGTAAACGAGAAAATCAGGCTGGTGGCACCGGTTAATGTCAATAAAATGATCAGCATGTATAAACGGGCCTTTTCATATATTTTCTCCACGAAACCAGTAATGTTTTTTACACCATAGATCATTGATATAAACACAAAGGCGGTAATCACTGTATCGTAATGAAAATAGATATTTCTCATGTTTGAGTTGCTTGAAAGTAGATTTATGGCAAACTCCGGGGCAGCAATCAACAATTGCAACGGCGCTGCAACTGACAGGAAACCAACCGGCCCCAAAAGATCGAACATGTATTTGATGACGTAGTGTTTAGTCAAAAAGTAGGGGATTTTCCAGGGTGCCTTAATGATATGATCATAATATCCGGAGGCAAAATGCCACTGTCCCCGCGCAAGAGGGATGATCACAAAAACCGACAAAATAACCCATATTACTCCAATGATGATGATACTAACGGCAAACGTCAAAGCAGGGTCGGATTTAAATTTGGGTAGCGTTCTTGCAATCTGTTTTAATGAAAAATATTTATATTTATCGACCAAGATAAATACTCCAAATGCTGCTACAGTTAGTCCGACCTGCTCTTTAGTTAATAGAGCAAGAATCACGAAGAAAAAACTCAACACGTATCTTTTGACTAACCAAAAATAAAACATTGCCAAAAAGATAGTTGTTACAAAGGTAACTGCATGAAACTCGAAACTGTTTGCCTTTTGAAGAGGAGGATAAAGCAGATATACAAGACCAAAAACAAGACCGATCCAGGCGCGATATTTTACATCTTTAAAAACATTGTTTGTAATTTTATAAATAAAAAATGCCCCGACGGCAACGCCGACAGCCTGGAGAACGAGAAGAGTTTCCGGACCTTCATGTATAAAATAAAATGGAGCGAAAAATGCTAGCAGAATATCGTTGTGTATCGACATTCTCTTAACCTGATCAGCGCTAAACGAGTGGGGATTCGTAAGCTCAAGTATCCTGGACATATCTCCCGTTTGCAGGGCTTTATATGTGTTATAAACAGTATGATGCATGATTCCAAGGTCATAGTAGTGCGCATAAAGTTTTTGATAGCGATTGATCGTGAAAAGGGAGAAGTATATCGAATATATTGCTATAAACACAATAAGAAGAATTAAAGGTAAATTGTGCCAAATCTTCTTCATAATATTATTATATCAATCCATTTCTATTAAATTTCCAAAATATATTTACTTATTTCCCGAATGATACTTTTCATGCACTTCCTTCAGGCGGACGTTGGTAACATGAGTATATATTTGTGTAGTCGCGATATTTTTATGTCCAAGCATTTCCTGGACCGAGCGCAGATCCGCGCCGTGTGAAAGTAAATCGGTCGCGTACGAGTGGCGTAGGATATGAGGGCCAATGCGAAACAGGATATTTGCTTTTTTTCGATATTTATCGATCATGCGCTGAATAGAACGGACCGATAATCTTTGTTTCTCCTGGGTTAATTCTTCACTGCCTTTTGGACCGGAATATCGTAAAAAAAGCGGACTGTACGGGTCGCTCCGCTTGACGAAATATGCTTTCAGTGCTTCGGTCGCTTTTCTTGATAAAAATACCACTCTCGCTTTTCCGCCTTTGCCCACCACTCCAAACTCTCCGGTATCAAGATTTACCTGATCACGGTTAAGCGCGGCAAGCTCGGATACACGCAGTCCTGTTGAGAAAAGCACCTCAAGTAATGCCTTATCCCGCAAACCCATTATGTCTGTAGTATCAACGGCATCAAAAAGTCGTTTCAGATCTTTTTCTTCAAGAAATTTTATAGTCCGATCTTGCTGTTTGCCAAGCTCGATTACTTCTGGCGCTATCACACTGATCTTTTTCTTTAATAGAAATCTGAAGAAACTGCGAAGCGCGACAAGAAAATAATTTTGTGTTTGTCTCTTAAGATTTCCTTTGTGAGGATTGGAATATTTCTGTGACAGGTACAAACGGTATGTTCTGATGATCTCTTCATCTACGTCAGATACATCAAAAGAATCATTGTTCACTTTCTTAATTAACCAATTTTGAAAGAAGTGTAAGTAATATGCATACATCCTTACCGTCTTTTGTGAATAATTACGATCCAGCTCACAGTACTCCAAAAAATTTGAAATTGCAATTTTAAGTGTCATTTAATTTATATTAAACGACGTTGAACATTTTGTAAAGGGGTTAGAGTAATATTGTATATAAGTTGCTTAAGTAAGAAGAATTTGGCACTAATATAGGTTAACTAAAATTGGAAGTTGAAACAACAAATGGTAATAATTACCCTATAATATAATAGAGAATTTCACAGATTGAATCTGAACAGCAAAATAAAAACGATAATTTTTTTTAGATTCTATTTACTAGAAGATGATTTTTCGATGAGATTATTTTACAAAGAGGTAATGTAAGTTAATGCGATAATATTGTTCCATAGGCTTATTACAGAAATGGAAAAAGCATTGTATATTTAGAGCTTTCCTGATTTATTGAATTTTTAGCGTAAGTTTTTGTAAAGCAAACTTGTAAATTGATATACATATGTAACAAATACAATGAATATTAAATATATGAACTTATAACCTATAATATTAATATGACGGGTACTAATTTACTACTGTCATTATTACCTATAAAAAAATGAAATTACTGTTGTTACTGTCCAAAGTGTCAAAATTTTCTCCTTATAGAAGAAATACTTAAACTCCTAGCAGACAGATTGAAAGTATGCTAAAAAGCTTAATCTTATAATCTGGACTATTCTGACAATCTAAACATGAAAGTATCTAGTCATTTTTTGTCAATATATATAGTTAGGCTATTCTATCAAGTAAAACGGGTAAGCAAGAAAGGTATAATTCAATGTTAGAATACTATAAGTTAATAATATAACCAAATATTGCATCAAATTTAACTTAAGTATCTTATATAGTAATTAATATGACAGCCTAAATTAAAAAAGTCAAAAACACTTTTTATCATGCTATGAGTTTATAAAAGTAACAAAATATATGCGGCGACAAAAGAGGAGTTGTTCAATGAAACTTTCCAACGATAGTCGGATTTAGTCAAATTAGTCCTGCTCTGCAGGAAACCTCATTTACTTTGTGCCGAAGGGGAGAGTTGAACTCCCAATCCCGATTTATCGGGAACACGGTCCTAAGCCGTGCGCGTCTGCCAGTTCCGCCACTTCGGCAACACATTAATTAAAAGACAATTATACTACAAAGCTTGTCTTATCAAGATATTATATCACGACAATTTTGTGAAATTTTTTATTATAATTGATCTTTATGCATTTAGAAACCATACTGCCAACTATTGGCTATATAGGCATTTTTGCCGTTATTTTTGCCGAATCGGGACTATTCATAGGCTTTTTTCTTCCCGGTGACAGTCTGCTTTTCACAGCCGGTTTCCTTGCCTCACAAGGTATTTTCGATATTAAATTACTTTCAATGTTGTGTTTTATAGCGGCAGTAACTGGCGATAGTGTCGGATACGCTTTTGGAAGACATATTGGACCGCGTTTATTTACACGTGAGGACTCATGGCTTTTTCATAGAAAACATTTAGCTCGCGCTCAACATTTTTATGAAAAATATGGGAAAAAAACTATCGTAATAGCACGCTTTATGCCAATAGTCCGTACTTTTGCGCCGATCGTCGCCGGCATCGGCAACATGCATTATAGAACTTTTGTTACATACAATATTATTGGTGGTTTTTTATGGGGAGTCGGTGTCACGGTAACAGGATTTTTCTTGGGTAAAGTCATTCCGGATGTTGATAAATACCTCATCCCAATAGTAATAGTAATTATTATTGCCTCGATATTGCCTTCAGTAATACACCTCATTAAAGAGAGAAACAAACCTTCGGAAGAATATTGATTAGTCTTTGGTTAAGGAACAGGGGTAATTGAGCCTATGGGTAACCCGGTAATATTTATAGTTGGAATAGGATTTACAGCAGGTGGTTGAATAAAAGAATTTTGCGCAAAAAATTGGAGAAGCCCAAGACCGGCAAGGATTGAAAGAATGGCGATTATGATTATAGTCTGAATTGAATTGGACTGGTTCATTTTTTATTTACTTACAAACAATATCCCAAACGGGGTGTTTCTTCCCGGGCCAATCAAGTAGCTCCCATTATATATAAGAGCCGTGGAGCCACCGCTATCAAGATTAATGGCAGATTGTAGACCAAGCGACTTCAGGACGTAAGCTACCTCGGCAACAGTTGCATTATGAACGACGCCGATATAGGCCATATTTCCACTGCTTCCCACAAAACTACGCGACCCTTTGGTACCGCGTTTTGGTTCGTCGTCGCCACCAAACACGTTGTTGCCTCCTGAAAGGAGCATCGGTTGGCTCGCTATTACACTATCAACTCCCGTATCTCGACCCCACTCAAGGGATTGACCGACAATCCGACCGGAACCACCAGAAAATATAATTGCCGGAACACTGCTGTAAACATTGTTGTCGGAATTGAAATACACTTTATTTTTGTTCATAAGAAGAGTATCAAAGGAATTTTTTTTGTCAGCGCAACTTGGATAGTCTGCCGGGCAGAAATATGGCCCGTTAATACCGGCAAATGCACCGCTCCTGCTTGCATAATCGGCAAGTGATGAAACCGGGCAATCGTTTTTACAGTCACCGTCAGAGGCCGTGTCTACGATCACTCTTGTTGAATTGAGATCTGCAGCAATGATATCGACTAAATATTCACCGATTTCTGCTTTGACGGTTTGACGCTTATAACCTGCGCCAGGTGGAGCGTTGCTTTGAACGACATTTACAGGTATGGAAAAGGTTGATGCTATCTCCTGATCTTTTTCCAATATTTTGGCGCCAATTGATTTAAGTGTTGCTGCGCCAGATGCATAGTTGCGCTCGGAAAGATAAGTTAGTGCTTGAGCAAATAAAGTATCGAGATCTTCTACTTCTTTTGTTTTCCCTTTCAAATCAAGAAGTTTTTCATACATGCCGACCGATTGTTTATAGGTATCTTCGATATTTTTGATGGTTTCCTCAAGTTGCTTATTTTTTACATACTGATCTTCTTTTTTAAGCGCTGTGAGTTCTTCTATATGCACATCAAGAGTTTTTTTAGTTTCGGCAAGTTCAAGTGCAAGTTTATCGTTTTCTTTTTTTTGAGAAATGTTGATGACTACTGAAACGACAAGGACTAAAGCAAATAAAAAAGTTAGCAATTTTAGAGGTGCATGAAGTGGTTTAAAATATGAAAGCGCGGATTTTATTTTCACAATATTCAGTGTAGCATAGTGAAATTTACCTTACTACCACAATCTGTTACAATTGACTCAAGTTTTAGGAAGGGTCGCATAGTGGCCTAGTGCGTACGCCTGGTCGCCTTAGATGGCGACCCGCCGTTTTAGGCGGGAAAGCTATATTATTAAACTATGTTTTATTATATTTACGTATTGAGAAGCAAAAAGGATGGAAAATTATATGTAGGTAAAACTAAAAATTTAAAAGAAAGAATCAAGAGACATAATAATGGTGTGGAGTAAGCAGGAATTATTTTATAAATCAGGCATTGGACGTGAAGCTTTAAAACATAAAATTTAATTTATCAGGAGAGGTGGCCGAGCGGTTTAAGGCGCACGCTTGGAAAGCGTGTGAGCGAAAGCTCTCGCAGGTTCAAACCCTGTCCTCTCCGCAT
>Ga0209542_10006793_pt1 | contig 22111 bp, 19 predicted proteins | sample RifCSPhighO2_01_FD_184028 | JGI IMG/M metagenome (GOLD analysis project Ga0209542, IMG submission 184028) | Soil microbial communities from Rifle, Colorado - Rifle CSP2_plank highO2_0.1 (SPAdes) (version 2) | ecosystem: Environmental > Terrestrial > Deep subsurface > Rock core/Sediment ... | reverse complement strand
ACCCCCCCCCCACGGTGTTTTGCCGATTCTTCAGAAACTCATCGTCGCTTACAAATTGTGGCATGGATATTGGTCTCATTTTGATAAATTAACACGCTATAGTTTGGGTTCAAGTATTGATGGCTTATTTCTTGAAACAATTCGGGATATTTTCTCCGCAAGCCATAAGTCCAGAGATCAAAAGATAATATATTTACAAAAGGCGTCGGATGAATTTGATACCTTAAAATTTCTCCTTCAAGTCGCTTGGGAAATTAAAGCCCTGGATAATAAAAAATACATCGCCCTTTCTCAACACCTCACTGAAATCGGGCGCATGCTCGGCGGATGGCAAAAACAAACAAAATCCCCATAACAGGGTTCTTGAACGAAGAAAGTTTCGAGCCAGCACCTGATTGCTCTCATTCCACGCGTTCGGATTGTCGACCGAGTTGGCATTGACGTTCCACCCGTTACCGGCATTCCAATTCGCGTTGACGGCCCAGATTTTGTGCAAAATGTCGCCCATGCCACTGTCCGTTGATTACTCTTCGGACTGTATCGTATTCGCAGTGTTTAAACCGCATAACATTCTGCACCAAGTATCTTCATTTTTAGGGCTCCGAGAGCAACCATAATGCACGCCCAGATTTCGGCCGCCGGAAACCGTAGTCGCCGGCAGATTCGCCTAGTATCCATAGTTATTTTACTTGATTTTAAAAATTTTAAAAGGGCTGGCTGGAATTTCTTCCAACCAGCCCCAGACCCGATCCCGATCCAAGGACCAATGTTCCAAGGAACCCAGTCCCTAGGCGGACTTGCGAGCCAGCACCTGAAAGCCCTCACTCCACGCGTCCGGACTGACGACCGAGTCGGCATCGACGTCCCACCCGTCACCGGCATCCCAAGACGCGCAGACGGCCCAGACGATTCTGTTCATGTCCTCGATGTACGCGATGTTCGCGTAGCCATCGACACGGAGCAGACCTTTCTGTCCCTGGCCTTGGGCCTCGATTGCCCCGTAGAACTGGGCCAGTTTGATGGTCCGCTTCTCGGGCCCGAGCTCAGTCATGATTTCAGGGTCGCGAGCTGACTCTTCGAGGCGATAAACCGCGATGGTCTCGGCACCAACGTTGTTCTCAACCTTCGTGCCGAAGTTCTTCTCGAAGTTTGTTCCGAATCCGTAGAACTTCACCTTGACGTTGGCCTTGGTGAACTTCTTGGAAGCATCGAACGTCTCGATGGAACCCAGTACGATGTCGCCGACGTGCTTGAGCAACTTCGCCGTGACTCCCTTGAGCCACAGATTGAACTCCTGAAGCCGTTCCTCGCCATTCTCACCGAAGAGTTGGTCGTTCAGTTCGCCAAGCGGTCCCCGCAACTTGGAGACATCGGTTATTCTCATGACAACCTCCTTGGTTGGCTAGCGGACCGTCGGCATGACAGTCATAGCTATAAAACACCGTCCGCCAGCTGGCGGATCAGTATCTTATAGCTATGACTGTCTCACAAGTATGTTAATAAGGTACTTTCTAATTACCTCTTAATTATATCATATTATTAAAATAAACACAAGGTCTTAAAAATCAAGTAAAATAAGGTCTTTTTACTGGCGCAGTCCTGAATCGGGTTCGGAATTTACGGAGACACCGAGATGACGAATTGTTTTATTATAATGTTCAAGGATGGTGCGTTCAAAAGAATGAGGATGAAATTCAAGTTCTGTATTAGTATAGACCACTCGCCCGCCGACAGCATGAGTAGCGGGGTTAGCGGTAATTCGTTCTTGTTGATATTTACGGGACCATCGCTCAAGAATATCACCCATTCCACCCTGAAAAATAAATTCAATTGCCCTGGCAACACCTCGCAAAAATACGCTCGGCTGAACTGTTCGGCGAATGGTCTGTTGATGAGGCATGAAATTATAAACGTACTTATTAATCCATAAATTTTCAGCGAAAAATTTTCCCACTAAAGCATGGTCAACCATCATCGGCACCAAATGAGCATAGGTCTGGGCATTATAAATACTTCCGTGTTTCATATTTAAGGCATCAAGAGTTAGGAAGTGATTAAAACAAAACTTATCCGACGCTATAGTTTCATATCGGGTCCGCCGAGCGCCAATGAGTGATGCCACCCCCGATAAAAAAATTCGGGCAAGATACAATCGGCCCGGTTCCACCAAAACCAAAATATCAAAATCACTTTCTTTGTTAACTGTCTCCAAGGCCAATGAACCGCTTACAAACATTCCCCGAATCCACGGCGCCATTTGTAACCAATATGCCCGATTTAAACATTTCCTCCACTTCTGGGCAGAAATTTTTTCCCGTTCCAAACGCAATGCCAATAATCCTGTTCTACCTCTCAAAGAATAAAACCCATTTTCTTCTGTGATTTCTTCTCGTTCCAATAATTCTTTGACGGCATCTTCTATATCTCTAAGATTAATAATTTCAATACTTTCAATGTTTGACTTGAGCCGTTGAGGATTTATAAGATACCGATACAACTCAAATCCACTCAACGGATACCCGCCCGACTGAATGACACCCCCGCCAGAATGACCTTGTCGGGCTGGAGTCGTTCGGGTGGAGTTAAACCCGTCATAATAGGCCAACGTCGCTAAAATTGCGTCTCTAATCATAACTACATCCTAAGAAAAAACGGTTCAAATCACTACTGTTCATATGGTTAAAAACATTGTATAATATCAGCCGAATGAACAACGGCTGACCCGCCTCTGGTGGGTCAATACAATGGATACTAATATACTAAAAAAATATATTTCAAAAACCCCCGACAATCCGGGTATTTATCGTTTTCAGGATAAACAGAAAAAGGATATCTATATAGGAAAAGCGTCTTCTATTAAAAAGCGATTGACTTCTTATACACTTGCCCTGAGCTCGTCGAATGGGAAAACAACCGACTCACGAATTCAAAAAATGATTACTGTGGCTAAATATCTAACCCACATCAAAACCGAGTCGGATATTGAAGCTCTGATTTTAGAATCCCAACTCATCAAACAACGACGTCCCCAATTTAATATTATGCTTCGGGACGATAAACAGTATTTCTTTGTCGGTTTCTCTAATGAAACATTCCCCCACTTATTTATAACCCACCAACCACAGCTGGCCGAGAACCGAGTTCTTGGACCCAGTAGCGGAGGGGGCCCCGCGCAGCGGGGGGACCGACGGGACTGGTCCCCCGGGTCTGGGGCCAAGGGCTCGGTCTCGACCAGCTACATCGGGCCGTTCACGGACGGTATGGCTTTGAAAGCCACGCTTAAATATCTGCGAAATATTTTTCCTTATTGTACTTGTAAACAAAAACATCATAATTTTTGTTTGAATTATCACATCGGAAAGTGTCTAGGATTTTGCTGTTTGCAAAATCCGGAACCAGGACCACAGAACAAAAAGTACAAACAAAATATCAAAGCCATCAAAAATATATTATCTGGAAAAAAGAATTCACTGATTAAAGAATTAAAAAAGGAAATGGAAACAGCAGGTAAGAAGCATGATTTTTCTAGAGCAATTGAATTGAGAAATAAACTTGAACGATTAGAACGAGTTTTTTATAACGCTCAAGTTATTAAACATTCCGAAATTATAAAATTACTTGATTCAGGCCTGTCAAAATTATTGAATATAAATAAACCTATAATTAAAATTGAGGGTTACGATATTTCCAACATCCAAGGCACTTACGCCACCGGTGCAATGATTGCATTTATAAATGGAATCCCCGACAAAAAACATTATAGAAAATTTACAATTCATCCCGTTAGAAGTCACGCTCGCGCCAAAGGCACGAGTCCGAAGGACCTTGGCGAGGATACTTCTAACGGGACCGCAAAATTCGGTGATACCCAAATGCTCGCCCAGATTTTAAAACGCCGTCTCAATCACCCTGAATGGTCGTTTCCCGATTTGATATTAATAGATGGCGGAAAGGGACAGGTAAGTTCCGCTTTAGCCACGCTCAAAGAAATGAATATTAATATCCCCGTCATCGGCTTATCAAAAAATGAAAAACATATCGGCCACCAACTTGTAATTCCCAATCGCAATTCCGCCGGCTGGAAAACCTTACTCCTAACCAAATTAGACATTGCCGACAAAAATCTTCTACTATCCATAGACGCCGAAGCCCACCGCTTCGCCATATCACACTATCGCAAACTTCACCGAAAATCTGTCTAGAGTTTGAACAATCCATATCAAAGTGTTATACTGAAAAGCGTCAAAATGCCAGGTAGTGAAAATCCGACAAAGGGTTTTTAGCGCGCTAATTCACAATACGCCTGGTAACAGTAATATAGTAAAAATACCCACACGTTTTGGGCATAAACCCTCAAAGCGCAAGTCGGATTTCTACTACCTGGATGCTTAGGTTTATCATTAGAATTTTGGGGAATGTGGTAGCATTATATGTGGCTTCCATAATAGTCCCGGGGTTTGTGGTCTCGGGCTCATGGGAGCAATATCTGATTGCGGGACTCGTGTTTGGACTTTTAAACCTACTGGTCCGACCGATTCTAAAAGTCATCTCGTTCCCGTTGATTCTCTTGACTCTTGGCATGTTCACAGCAATAATCAATATCCTGATGCTCTGGATACTTGATTATCTGGTTTCATTCATCACTATTGAAGGTTTCCTGGCTCTAATCGGCGCGACAATTATTGTGAGCGTCGTCAATCTATTTTTTTCAATGATTGCCAAAGTGGCATAGTCCCGTTAGAAATTAACCCTACGGGAATGGCACAACAAATTATTAATTAAAATTACTAGCCATAGCCACCACTACAAAACGGTGGACGGTCAGTAAAATTTCTAACGGGATGAATACACTTATAAAATTTTTACCGTATATACAGATGGGTCTCGCTTTCTTGTTAATCGTAGGAATTTTACTTCAACAGCGGGGTGCGGGTTTATCGTCTACGTTCGGTGGGTCCGGTGTCGGTTATAGTACAAAGCGGGGTGCGGAAAAAGTTATTTTCCAAGCCACCGTTGTCATCGCCGTATTGTTTATAACCGCCTGCATCCTCGCAGTCCGGCTCGGCTAAAATCACAAAGTTCACAGTTTCCAGTTCACAGTTTCCAGATTAAAAACACTAGAAACTAGAAACTAGAAACTAGAAACTTCTGAACATGCAAAACGATCGACATCCCTTAGAAGATTTTTTTGGTCTTAAACAGGATTCTTCATCTTCATCTGGTCCGTCCGAATCCGACTCTAATCATTCCAATGGAGAAGAACCACGCAAACATATTTTGCGCCGACATTATGGTTGGATGGATCAATTGCGTCTTTTACCCAAAGTCCTTTCAAAACGTGAACGATATTGGATTTTGGTATTTCTTCTGATTATCGCCGGCAGTATCATCGCCATCCCCTTCACAACTTACAACCATTTCACGGAAAAAGTTGCCAGCTATGGCGGTTCGTTTAGTGAAGGTGTCGTCGGACAACCAAGACGCATTAATTCTCTTTTGGCTCAAACGAATGATCCTGATCGAGATCTTTCAAATCTTATTTATTCAGGCCTTCTCAAATACAATGGCGCCGGTAAACTTGTTCCTGACTTAGCCAAATCATATGAAATTTCAAGTGACGGCTTAAACTACACTATTTATCTTAAAGATAATGTCTTATGGCATGACGGTCAAAAACTTACTGCCGACGATATTGTTTACACTATCCAGACCGCTCAAAATGCTGATTTTGGCAGTCCTCAACGTGTAAACTGGCAAGGAGTCGCTATTCAAAAAGTAAATGACACGACGATAATTTTTAAACTTAATAATAAATACGCCCAATTTTTAAATAATCTTACTATCGGTATTTTACCTAAACATATCTGGGGAACTATTCAACCAATCAATTTTGCTTCAGCGGACTATAATCTAAAACCAATCGGATCCGGACCATATAAGTTTGAAAAACTCCAAAAAGATGAAGTCGGCCAGATACAATCATATCAACTCTCCGCCAATAAAGATTTCTACGATGGTCAACCATTTATAAATACAATAATTATTAAATTTTATGACTCGGAAGACAGTATGATTACCGCCTATAACGGTAACGATATCCAAAATATTTCTTCAATCTCGCCACAAAATCTTAACAAATTAAAATTTAAACAGCGCGTAAACATAACCGAATTAAAAGTCCCTCGTTATTTTGCTGTTTTCTTTAATCAAACTAAAAATCCTATTCTTGCCAATAAAAATGTTCGTCTCGCCCTCAATTATGCCACCGATAAACAGACCATTATTGACGCGGTTGTTGGTGGTAAGGGCTCGGCTATTTATTCGCCCATGATTGAGAGTGTCTTAGAGATTAGCCAAGATATAACTAAGTATACTTACGACTTGGACCAAGCTAAAACTGTTTTGACAACTGACGGCTGGGCTAGTACTAGTGATGACGGTATCCTCCAAAAAGGTAGCGGTAAAAATCAAACTCGTCTAACTATTCACATCACTACTTCAACCTTGCCCGATTTAGTTAAAATCGCTAATATCCTCAAAGACCAATGGGGTAAGGTCGGGGTTGAAGTTGTCGTTGATGCTTTGACAACTCCCCAACTTCAACAAGTTATCAAAGATAGGGACTATCAATCACTTTTATTTGGTGAAATCCTCAATCTTGACCCTGATCCGTTTAGTTTCTGGGATTCTTCTCAAACCCAAAAACTAGGTTTGAACTTGGCCCTATACAACAACAAGACAGTTGATAGTATTCTTAACGATGCCCGTCAATTACTCAACCCAATAGAACGAGCCCAAAAATATGACGATTTCCAGAAAATCGTCATTAGTGATGTCCCAGCTGTATTCCTTTTTAATCCTCTCCATCTTTATCCCCAAACCACCGATATTCAGGGCGTGGATACTACTGTCATATCCGTTCCGGCCAATAGATTCGCAAATGTTGAAAAATGGTACATAAACACTAAACGAATCTGGCAATAACCCCGCCGTTGAATAGGACTATTTTTTGAAGTATAATCAATACTATTTAGACCCCTTTAGTATCGTCTTAAATAACATTTTACAATGGAACTTGAGATAATCTGGTCCTATTCAACGGCGGGGTTGCATTTATTATATAAACAGAGTATAATTACAATATTGAAGTTTTATCCCACTAGTTGGAATAAAACACTTCCTCCTAAATAATTTCTAAGCAGTAAAAGACACTGGGTGCCTTTTAGAACTTTACCCTTGCTCTCACACCTATTTGGTATGATGCGAGGTATAAAGATAAAAAATAAATAGGTGTGAGGGCGAGTGGCGAAACTGGCAGACGCATACGCTTCAGGTGCGTACGACCGCAAGGTTTTGGGGGTTCAACTCCCCCCTCGCCCACAAAGACAGTTAAAAAAACTCTCTAAAACGTTATCGATTTTTCAGATTTTAGTTCGAAGTAAATCTTACGACTATAACGAAAAGCGAAACACACAGCATGACAGAAGAAGAAACAAAAAATCCGCCAGTTGGCGGACCGAAGACCACATTAGCTTCGGCACAACAAAATTCATCCATACCCACGCCAGGGCGGAGCGAGCCGGATGAACGCAAGTATGCCACCCGCGCGCCTCGTCGTCCGCGTTTTGGTGATAGACGACGACCGAAACCGGTCGTCCGCCAGATTAAGGTCCTCCGACGCGATAATGAAGGTAGTCCCGAAGACCACGCCCGAGCTGGCACAACTTCGGGTCTTAAAATTATCCATTTTGGTGGTCTCGGTGAAATTGGTAAAAACAATATGGTCGCCATTCAATATAATGACGAAATCATTCTTATTGATGGTGGGCTAGGTTTCCCCCGCCAAAATATGCCGGGTATTGATTTTTCAATTCCGAACGTCGGTTATCTGACGGGCAAAGAAAATATGGTTCTGGCCTGGTTCTTTTCTCATGGTCACTTAGATCACATCGGTGCCGTGCCGTTTATTCAAAATAAAATCGGCGATCCCGACGTTTACGCCGCTCCTTTAACCAAGGCACTTCTTTTGAAACGTATGGAAGAGTTCAAAGACCGTAAACCCCTTGATATTGAGGAATTTAAGGCCGGTGAAGAAGTTAGTGTTGGGAAACACTTTAAAGTGAAAGCTCATCGTATCAGCCATTCCATTCCGGATGATTTGTTGTTTGAAATTAAAACACCGGTTGGAACTATTGTTCACACCTACGATTACAAAATGGACAGAGATCCGGTTAATGACCAACCGGCCAATCTTGAAGAATTAAAGGCCGTCGGCGACAAAGGCGTTCTCCTTTTCATGGGCGACTCAACGGGTGCCGAAAAAGATGGCCACTCCCTTTCCGAAAGCGCCGTTACTCATGATCTTGAAAAGTTGATGTCCGAGGCCACTGGTTTAACCATTGTCGGTTGTTTCGCCTCGGCCTTAAACCGCGTCCAGCAAGTTATCATTATCGCTGAAAAATTGGGAAAGAAAGTCGTCTTTGACGGCTACTCAATGAAAAACAACGTTGAGATTGCCAAACGGCTTGGCTACATAAAAATCCAACGTGGTACTCAAATTTCTCTTGAAGAAGTTGCTAGTTGTCCCCGAGAAAAATTAATCGCTATTGTGACGGGAGCCCAAGGTGAAAGCAATGCCGCCCTAATGCGTATCGCTAATGGTGAACACCGTTTCATTCATCCAATTGCTAATGACACTTATGTCTTTTCGTCATCAATTATTCCCGGTAATGAATCCGAAATCCAATTCGTAAAAGATCAACTCTATCGAAATGGCGCCAAGGTCTTCAATTACCAAATGCTTGACGTTCACGCTTCTGGTCACGGCGATAAAGAAGATATCCGAGAACTGCTTAAAATCATTCGACCGAAATTCCTGATGCCGGTCCATGGTCAATATTCAATGATGGTTAACCATGGTCAAATTGCTCAAGAAGAAGGAATGCCTAAAGAAAACATCATAATCGCCGACAATGGAAACATTACCCATATTGAGGCCGACCGTTGGTGGCTTGATAAAGAACGAGCGCCCGCCGACCCTGTTTATGTTGACGGTTTAGGTATCGGTGATATCGGTAATGTTGTTCTTCGTGATCGCCAAATGCTTTCCGAAGACGGGTTCTTGGTTGTTGTTGTTAAAGTTGAACGTTCTTCCGGCAAAGTAAGCGGGAGTCCGGATATTATTTCCCGCGGTTTTATTTATCTTAAAGATAACAAAGAACTCCTTATGCAGATGCGAAAAAAAGTCCGCTTCATCGTGGATAACAACACCAGCCACGGCAAAGACATCAACGGCACTTACCTAAAAGACGAACTCCGCAATCAAATCGGCCTCTTCCTCTTCCAAAAAACCGAAAGACGCCCCATGGTTCTGCCGGTATTGATTGAGGTCTAAGGTCACCATTCCTCGTCCGCCGGACCCCTTCGAAACCCGCCCGACTGCCTGAAGCATTCAGGCGGGCGCGGTCTGCTCGGAGCAGGATTAAAAGAGAGATTCTAGAATCTCTCTTTTAATTAACCTTGGCTCCTGCGAGAGCTTTTCGAGAGAGGTCCGGTCTCCCTCGGAACTTGGTCAGTTCATCGAAATAAACGTTACCTGAATCGTGGTTTTGTGGGACTGAAGATTACTTACCATGGAGGGTCTATAATTTAAACAGAAAAGGCCCACCGCAGGAGAGCCAACCGCAATATGCGGTAAACCTTTTCTACGACGAGCCCTAGAAAAACTCATTCCATTTTGTGTGTGGTTTTGACGAAATCTTCACCATTGATTTCAAGGAATCCACGATAGAGAGTGCCTTTCGCAAAGGAAAATGAATGTGCTTGTAGAAGTTCCAACTGTTCCTGAGAGACAATTTTCTTTGCCTGTTCCACTGCTTCCTCAGGTGTTGATGCATGGAAAGGAACACTTTCTCGAATCCTGTAAAACCCGGACCCCGACTCACAGACCAAGATATAATCACAATCCATGGTTTCCTCCTCGGACAATACTATAATCCAAAGCCCTAACAAAATCAGGCTCGCTCATTCCAATTTTCTCAATCTGCACAATCGGATGCTAGCTCAACATTTTTGACGCTATTTTTCTGGGTACCAGCCCGAGGATGTCGGGAACGGGTTTTCTGAAAGAAAAGCCGCATGGCCCGACAGGAGTTGCTTCGGCTGGTCAGAAAAATTAGAAGAAAATGCTAGAGCTAGCCCGAGCGGAAGCCGAGAAAATTGGGATGGGCGAGCTTGATACTTCTATAATAAAACGATAAGATAATGCCATGGAGAAAAAGACGTTGCTAACCGGTGACCGACCGACGGGACCATTACATCTTGGTCATTATTTTGGTTCTCTGCAAAACCGAGTCGCAATGCAGGATGATTTTGAATCATATATTATGGTGGCGGACGTACAGGCGCTGACCGACAATTTTCACCAGCCGGAAATGGTCCGACAGAATGTCCTTGAAGTCGCCATGGATAATATCTCTGCTGGCATGGACCCGAAAAAATCCACTCTTTTTATCCAAAGCCAGATTCATCAAATCGCCGAATTAACGGTTTTTTATTCTAATCTTGTTACGGTTAACACCCTCAAACGTAATCCGACCGTTAAGGCCGAAATCGCCGAGAAACGAGAACTCTTCGGTCAGGACGGTGAAAGTGTCACCTATGGCTTCTTGGGCTACCCCGTCAGTCAGGCCGCTGATATCACCATTGTCCGCGCTCATATCGTTCCCGTCGGTGAAGATCAATTACCAATGATTGAACAGACCCGTGAAATTATTGAACGTTTTCATCGCATGTATCAATGTGATATTTTTCCCCTTCCCCAAGCTAAATTATCAAACAGTCCAAGAATTATTGGTTTAGATGGTTCAGGTAAAATGTCTAAGTCACTTAATAATGCCGTCTATCTCAAAGATAACCCCGAAGAAACCATTGAAAAAATAAAGGGGGCAAAAACCGACTCCGGCACGACGATTGAATTTAATCCTAAAGAAAGACCCGAAATTTCAAATCTCGTATTAATTTATTCTCTTATCCATAATCAAAATCCTAAGGATGTGGCCTCTGAATTAAAACATAATACTTATAGCGAGTTTAAATTAAAACTCGCCCACGATCTAAACAGACATCTTATGCCATTTCGCGCCAAGCGCCTGGAACTAGAAGCTAAACCCCACTATGTAAAAGAAATACTGGATATGGGTCGAGTAAAGGTTCTGGAGAAAGCCGAAGAAACAATGAGACAAGTTCGTGAAGCCATGAAAATCAACTATTAACCCCGCCGTTGAAAGACAGAGATTTTATTTTTTATTTTAACAATAAATTTCCTAGTATTTGTTTAACAGTTAACCATTTTTTTAAGAGCTCATGCTCATGCTCATGCTGTCTTTCAACGGCGGGGTTGACTATTTAATTAAAAAATAGGACTCTAAAAGGGTCCTATTTTTTAATTAAATGAAAAGAGACGCAAAAAAATATCACAGCGGATTTGACGATAAGTTAAAACCAAGAATTTCAGTTGATATTTCTAAAACTAAAGACACCGATGATCTTCTGAGACAAATGTCCCAGAGTGCTTTTGGTGGAAAAAAGGTCGGTCAAGCCGTAGATACTCTGGTTAAAATGATTACCGACAAAGATGCTTTCGTGGTTATGACTCTCTCCGGGGCTATGACACCGGCCGGTATGGGTCTTCTGGTTTGTGAAATGATTGACCGTGGATTCGTAAATGCAATTGTTTCCACCGGCGCGCTGATGACACACGGTTTTGTTGAGTCAACCGGCCGAAGTCATTTTCAACATGATGAGCGGATGTCGGATGCCGAATTATATGAAAAAGGATACAATCGGATTTATGACGTAATTGAACTGGAAAAGAATCTTGACGACGTTGAGGCAATTGTCAAAAAAATACTTGATGGAACCAAACCCGAAACCATTCTTTCCTCGCACCTCATTTCAGAAATGCTCGGGGACTGGTTGGTAAAAAATTCAAAAGGCCGGGGGATTTTAAAAAGTGCCCGCCAAAAAAATGTCCCCGTTTATATCCCCGCTTTTACGGATTCCGAATTAGGCCTCAATGTTGCGCTTTACAACCGTCAAAGATCGGTAACAGGAAAACCCCAATTTCAATTTAATCCGTTTTTAGATCTGGAACATTACACGGAATTAATAAGTCGCCAAAAAACTCTCGGTATTTTCACGATTGGCGGTGGTGTCCCCAGAAATTGGGCCCAACAAGTCGCTCCCTATCTTGAATTAATCACAAGAAGAATACCAGAATTAACGAACATTAAAGAAATACAATTTAAATACGGACTGCGTATTTGTCCTGAACCCGTAAATTGGGGCGGATTGTCGGGTTGCACTTACAGCGAAGGCGTCTCTTGGGGTAAATTTTTATCGGAAAATAAGAATGGCGTCCATACCGAAGTTTTAGAAGATGCAACCGTCGCTTGGCCGATAATACTTCAGGCAACCATTCAACGTCTAAGGAAGATGGGGATCAAAAAGATAAATAAAAACTTCTAATCCAGAAGATGTTTAATTGCATCCTTGGTATCTTGAACCGAATTAACTTTGTAACATACCACTCCTGATTCTAAAGCCGGATAATCGTTTTCGTCCGGTTCTATCGCATCACCAAAAAACAAAATATCTTCAGCTTTTACACCCAGATGTTTAATAATCTGTTCAATACCAAACTTTTTATCAATTCCCTTTTGGGTCACATCAATTGAGGTTAGACCCGCTATTTTAACCTCCATTTCCGGAAGATATCCTTTAACCTTAGATTCTATTTTCACCCGCACATCATTATTTTCTTTAGCCCATTTTTCTTTTTTCTCCAAAGGCGCGTGCTGGCCTAAAGGCGAAAATGTCACTTGCCCACCACGATTTTCAATAATTTCACCGTAAATTTTTGACGATTGAATATACCCAATTTCTTCAAAAACTTTTTCAAATGAGTCCTTTATTTTTTTAACTTCATCATCGCTTAGTTTATGAGAATACATTTCATGCCAACCCGGTAGTGAAACTTCCGGTATTTCTGAATCAGCGGAGCTGCCGGAAGTTCTACTACCGGGCCAATTATTGTCCTGGACTTGCCCTGACTTGTCCCGAGCTGAGTCGAGGGAGCTCGTCGAAGGGTATGTATAAAAAGACCCGCCGTCCAAAGGCAACAAAAACAAATTACTGTTTTTGTTAATATTTTCCGGCAATTGGGACCTCATCTGTTCAAATTTCGCCCCGCCAATAATCGCCACCTTACCCCTTTCTAACAACTGGGCCAAAAGCCCGCCCATCTCCGAATCTATATTAACTTTACTCTCCGCCAACGTCCCATCCAAATCAAAAACAAAAACACTTTTATCTTTCGGGATCTCTCGAATCGTATTGATAAGTTTTTCCATTTAAATTTGTTTTAAGACCTATTTTATCGTATCATAAATTACTATGTTATCAATCGGAATCGTTGGTCTGCCTAATGTGGGGAAAAGTACCCTGTTCAAGGCCCTGACGAACAAACAGGTGGATATTCAGAATTATCCTTTTACGACTATTGACCCGAATGTGGGCGTGGTTGCCGTTCCCGATGAACGAGTGGATGCCTTGGCGGAATTTTCCAAATCAAAAAAGAAAATCTACACCACTATTGAATTCATCGATATTGCCGGACTTATCAAAGGGGCATCCCAAGGTGAAGGTTTAGGGAATAAATTTTTGGCCAATATCCGAGAAGTGGACGCTATTGCTCACGTGGTCAGAGTTTTTAACGATAAAAATATTACTCACGTCCATAGCACCATTGACCCTGTTAATGATATTGAAGTTATAAAAACCGAATTGGAATTAGCCGACCTCCAAACCAAAGAAAATAGAGAAACCAAAAAAGGCAAAGAACTTCCCCAACTAGACCTACTGGCTGATAAGAAAGTAATTTATGTTTTCAATGCTTCCGAAACCCAACTGGCCGAAGGATGGCAACCGGACCAAAAACTATTGGATACCATTAAGGGGAGCGATTATGTTGTTATCTCATCTCCTTTAGAATTGATTTTGTCAGAAGCGGGTGAAGATGAAAAAAAAGAATACCTAAAAGAATTCCATATCAAAGAATCCGGTCTAGATCAACTGATTAAAAAAAGTTATCACACCCTTGGACTTTTAACATTTCTGACTACCGGTGAAGACGAGAGCCGAGCTTGGACCGCCCATCAAGGCGATTTAATCCCCAAGGCCTCCCGCGCTATTCACACCGATTTTGAAAAACTCTTCATCCGCGCTGAAGTTATTAATTGGAAGACACTTTTAGACAACGGCTCATATGCCCATGCCCGCGAAAAAGGTTTGATAAAGATTGTGGGCAGAGATTACGTGATTCAGGAAGGTGATGTAGTAGAAATTAGAATCTAAATTATGGAAAATCTTGAATTCATAAAATCATTGACCCAAGAAGAAGTTTTTGAAACTTGGCGTAAAGGTGAAGAAAATATTGAACACTGGAAAACGTTTTGGGAATCGAAAGGATATAAGTCCTGGGAAGAATGGCGGCGAACTACCCACAAGACATTATTTGAAAAACCTTTGAAGTGGGGACTTTATACAGTTTCAGACCCGTTGATCACAATCCCTGAATGGCGGGGAGGGATGTTTCACTCTTGGAACAAATGGTTTTATGTTAATTTTCCGGAAAAACCGCCGAAGCTAAAAGACCTTCTCACTCACCCTGGAGTTCAAAACCATTGGTACGTTCGTGAGATTGCCCATAATTTTAAAGATGTAGAAACAACGCTCATGGCGACCCGATTACTGAATGACACAATAAATATCGCTGAAGGTATTCATCGCGCCTGCGCCATAACCTTAATGGCTCACGAAAAAATTAATCTTAACGCCAAGATCTTAGTTATGCTAGCCGATTGGCCCAACCAAGAACCTCCAAAACTTGGGAACTGGGATAATAAATAAGCATTGACACTTTGGGCTCTTTTTGCTATCATCTAGCCAGTCAATTTAATACGTTTTATTCGCTCTTCAGGGTACCCATTAGCGGGACAACTCGTCCCCTACCTGTCGGCAATCTAACGAAAATCGCCATGAGCGATGTCCGTAGAAATTATGAGTTAGCGTTTCATATTAACCAGAATCTGGAGGAATCCAGAATTATGTCAATTGCGGATGAATTAAAGGAAAAGTTAGTTAAGGGAGGAGCAACAGTTACATTCGCCAAAGAACCCGAACGCCAACGTTTATCGTATGAGATAAAGCACAATGCCGGCAGTTTTTTTGGCTATTTACAGTTCAATATGCCAACTGGCGAAGATGACATATCGGGCCTGCCTGCCGGTCAGGCGGGCTTGGCAGGAGTTGAGGAATATATTAAGCTCAATAACGATATCCTCCGTTCTTTAATTCTTCGCCTACCGTCAGATGCCCAAAAGAGTCAGGCCTTGGAACGTCAAATGAAAGCCAAGGAACGCCTTGAAAAACGAGCCCAAGCCGTAACCAAGGCCGGATCAGTACCCCGTTCTTCAGCCGATGGTGAGAAATTAGAAAAAGCAGTTGAAGATATCATTGAAAAACTGTAAGTTTTTACCCAAGAGCGTAGCGATTGGATGTAAAAACGCCATGAATCCCGTTAGAGACATAGGAAACGACCTATTGTTAAAAAACGGTGGACGGAGTACTTTAATGGAAGTTAAAAATAAATAAACTAGGCACGGTTGCGGTCAGACCGCAACCTGTCTCTAACGGGATGAATCTAAATAAAGTAATACTAATCGGTCGTCTAACTCAAGACCCGGAAGCTCGCACCACGCCGAGCGGTCAAAACGTGACCACCGTCAACATGGCCACTAATCGTGTTTGGAATGATGCTTCTGGTCGAAAAGAAGCCACTGAATTTCATCGTGTCGTTGCTTGGGGTAAATTGGGCGACATTGCTTCTAATTACCTTAAAAAAGGAGCTCTCGTAATGATTGAGGGTCGTCTTCAAACCCGTTCATGGGATGACAAGGACTCGGGCAAGAAACGCTATATGACCGAAATTATCGCCGAAAACCTTCAGATGGGTCCCCGTTCGGCCGGAGCGGGTTCGACGGGCTCACCGCAAGCAAGCACTTATGAACCCGGATCATATAAGCACCAAACAGAAACTCAAAGTCCAACTCCGATCAAACAGCAGACCGTAGACAATGAAATTCCCATCATTGACGAAAACGAACCTTTGAACGCCGGAGTTGAAGAAGACGAAATGGCCATCAAAGAAAAAGACCTCCCGTTTTAAAGTTTTACCCAAGAGCATAGCGATTGGATGTAAAACGAAACCCTGACACCTACTGGAGTTAAAGCATATCTTTTCAGCAGTTACAAAGGCGAAGCCGCCTTACGGCTCTGGAGAAATATAAAATATGGTCTGACCCCAGTAGGTGTGAGGGTGACAATATTCTAACAACTCAACGACGCAATCAAATTGCTTGTTTCGTTGAGAATCATGTCATGCATTGTAAACTTTGTGAAGACAATATCAGTTACATTGACTACAAGAACACCAAGTTCTTGCGTCCTTTCGTAACAGCTCAATTTAAGATCAGCACCTCTAAGCGCAATGCCCTTTGCGCTAAACATCAGCGGATGATTGCCAACGCCATCAAACTTGCCCGCTTCATGGCCTTAATGCCGTATACAAGAAACCAAACAGTCCGATAATAGCCAATGGTGATTAGCGAATAGAACTTAGAAATCATAAAATCGCCTTAAGGCGATTTTATGATTTTAGACCAGAGATTTATTAATGAGATTGAACATCTCTTATGGTACCCTTTAAAAGTAGCTCGATGGATTCTCGGATAGTCGCATCAATAACTCCTGGTTGCTCTTTCGCTATTAACTGCTTAATGGAATCCCGCGTAATCACATAAAGATCATGGTTTTCCGGTTTTACAAAATCAAAATTAATAACCAAAAGAACCTGCTCTACACGCTGGCTTGGTTTACGTTTCATATACTCATAAATCAAATTCCACTTATGACCGGCCAGAAGCTTCTCCACAGACTCTTGGTCAATGTCGTTTCCTTCATAGATTAAAGATTCTATTGGATTGGGTAATTCTCTCATAAATTTATTTTAATCTTCGCTAGGCATACTGACGGGTGCAATTTCTTCGTTGGCGGCTGATTTGCGAACTTTGGAAACAATCTCATTCATAATCTTGGGATTCTCTTTGAGGAATTGGCGAGAACCCTCAATGCCCTGACCAATTTTTTCGCCATTGTAACTGAACCACGAACCGGCTTTAATAACGACGCCATAGCGGACACCAGCATTAACGACATCAGCGTATTTAGAAATACCTTCGTTGTAGAGAATATCAAACTCGCAAGTGCGGAACGGCGGAGCGACTTTGTTTTTAACGATTTTAACTTTAGTGCGATTACCGACAATTTTTTCACCCGATTGAATCTGGGCCGAACGACGAATTTCAATCCGAACCGATGAATAAAACTTCAAGGCCATACCGCCAGTGGTTGTTTCGGGGTTACCGAACATAACCCCTATTTTCATTCGCAGTTGGTTGATAAAAATGACTGTCGTCTTGGATTTGGCGACGATAGCCGTCAGCTTGCGTAAGGCGTGAGACATTAATCGGGCCTGCAAACCCATATGTTGTTGATCCATCTCCCCTTCAATTTCAGCGCGCGGAGTGAGAGCGGCGACCGAGTCAATCACAATCACATCTACACCACCTGACTTCACCAGCGATTCCACGATATCCAAGGCCTGCTCGCCCGTGTCTGGTTGCGAGATAAGAAGCTGGTCAATTCTAACACCTATCTTTTTTGCATATTCTGGATCTAAAGCATGCTCGGCATCAACATAAGCGGCGATACCACCTGCTTTCTGGGCTTCGGCAACAATATGTAAACAAAGAGTGGTTTTGCCGGAACTTTCAGGGCCATATATTTCAATTACCCGCCCCCTAGGCACGCCTCCAACACCCAAAGCAATATCTAATGAAAGTGAGCCAGTCGGAATGACATCTACGTCCACTTTACCCACTTGCCCCAAACGCATAATTGAACCTTCACCATACTTCTCCTGCAATTCCTTAACCATCATCTCCACATTCCGGCCTCGCCCCTCTTGGACTTTAGATGCCGCCGACTTTTTGCTTTCTTCTTTTTCTGTATGCTTTTTGGGTGTCATAAATTTAAGTTATTTTAAGCTAATTCATCTTACAAAATGAGTCCATAAATGCAAGCCCATAACAACCACTTACTATTTCCCATCGTCAACAAAAATCTCATAGTAAGATAGTACCGATACACTACTCATAATTGTCCAGAAGAAAAACTCTTCAAAAGGAAACTCTAGACCAAAAATATTAACTTGACCAATATATTGTCCTGGGAAATACCATTGTCCAAGATATATGGCGACTAATTCATAAGAAAGATAAAGTATGAAAAAGTAAGGTACAACTTTTATAAATTTGAAATAAAATGATGGTCTCCGAATAAGAAGCAGGACAAGTGGTATAGTGGATACAATACCTAATACAAAATAAGCATACCGAAAAAGAAGCATGCCAGGTTCAAATAGATATAAAAGCAACATCACGACAATGAAAGATGATGCAGTATAAAGACCCCATTTATAATTATGGGAAACTTCATCCGAACGTTCATGATCTGTAAAATGTTCATAAAAAGTAATAATTGAAAAAGTCCATAACAAAAACCAAATAATATGATCGATAGCAATCACATTTAATATTTTATTCGGAAAAAATATCTGACTTAATGGCTCAGACCATGCCCTATTAATCAGAGCTATAAAATCAAAACCGAAACCAAATAAAAAACCGAAGAGAAATGTACCGGCACAGACACGATGAATATTTTTAGGACGTCGAACTAATAAATATATAGAAGGAAAACCAAAAAATAACAGAGCTGAAGTGAGAGGTTTAACATCAAAATAAAGACTAATAGCAACACTGACTATTAAAAACGGAAACAATACTACAAGATCAATCTTGTTAGAACGATTCATTATATATCTTCCCGTTCGGATTCGGGGGTATCGGCGCTGATGAGTTCTGGAGTTGATGCCATTGAAGCCGAGGCAATACCGCCATGTTGGATTTCATGGGCTTCTGATTTTAGATAAACCTCGCGGGGTTTGGCGCCATCCCCCGGTCCAATAACACCTCTATCCTCAAGTATATCAAGCAGACGGGCAGCGCGGGCATAACCAACCCGTAAACGACGCTGAAGCAATGAAGCCGAGGCCTTGCCGGCTTCCATCACGACTAGCTTAGCGTCAGGATACATATCGTCTTCGGTATCGTTATCGCCACCACTGATACCACCGGAAACGGGAGCATTAAAATCAACCTGAAGTGACTGTTCATTATTAACTTCAAGCGCATCGCCCTGTTCTTTGAGGAATCTGACCACATCATGAACTTCATTTTCGGTCACTAGGGCACCTTGAATACGGCGAGGTTTGGCCGTATCACCGGAAAGGAAAAGCATATCCCCTTTGCCTAATAATTTTTCGGCACCCGGCATATCCAAGACAGTTCTTGAATCAATCTGACTGGGAACGGCCAGAGCAATACGCGAAGTAATGTTGGCCTTAATTAAACCAGTAATAACCTCCACGGACGGACGTTGAGTTGAGAGAATCAAGTGAATACCAACGGCCCGGGACATCTGCGCCAGACGAACAATAGCCGCCTCAACATCTCGGCCATATGATGCCATCAAATCAGCTAATTCATCAATGACGATAACAATCGCCGGCATAATCGGTTCACCTTTGTCGGTCATCTTGGCGTTATAAGAAAACATATCTTTAGAGCCGACTTTAGAAAGATTATCATAGCGTCTATCCATTTCACCAATTGACCATTTTAACGCTCCGAGAACTTTTTTATTATCAGTAATAACAGGTGTAATTAAATGGGGGATGTCATTATAAAGTGTTAACTCAACACGTTTGGGGTCAATCAGAATCAATTTGAGAGCATTGGGAGAATGTTTATAAAGTAACGAAAGAAGAATAGCATTGATCGCTACGGATTTACCTGTACCCGTCGCACCAGCCACCAATAAGTGAGGCATCTTTTCCAAACCGGCAAAAATCGGGGCACCAGAAACATCACGACCCAAAGCCAAAGGCAAGAAATATTTTGATTTCCTAAATTCTTCGCTATCAAACATATTATGCAAACCAATAATCGCCACTTTTTTGTTCGGCACTTCAATCCCAACTAATGACTTCCCGGGAATCGGAGCTTCAATACGAATCGGGTGAGCCGCCAAAGCCAAAGATAAGTCCGGATTCAAAGCGCCAATACGCGACAGTTTTACACCAACAGCAGGACGCAATGTGAATTGAGTTACCGTTGGCCCAATTGAAACCTCACCCATTTCAACGTCAATACCAAAGTTAGATAACGTTCTTTTAATAATCGTAGCACTGGCATTAATATCACCCGTCACGGCTTCCTCTTGGTCCTCGTTCAATAAATCAATTGACGGCAAAGTCCATTTGCCTAGTTTGAGATTTTTAATCACGAACTCTTTGTCACTCATCGGCTCGGCTTTAACAGCCCGAGCATTCATGGGCGTAATGGAAGGTTTAAATTCGGGTTTGTTTTGATCCACTATCTCGTTGCCTTTTTTAACAATCACATCAGTTGAATCATCCTCTTTGGGTGGTTTGGCGAAAAGACCGCCAATAGAAATATTTAAAGAAACCAGGACGGCGATAATGCTTAAAGTTATAAGCACAATCGTTGAAGCCGTAAATCCGACAAAAGCCAATAACGGATAACCAAAAATTAAACCTAGATAACCGCCCTGAACGACGCGAGCTGGCGTATCGCCACCCCCGAAGATATAAAAGAGGCCCAGAAAGGTCAGAACAAATAACGCTGTTCCCAGCATAGCGCTTGAATACACCCGACGAGATAGCGACTTAACAAATGAGATTCCCAGAAAAATAAATGCCACCGGGATAATAAAAAATCCCCAACCAAAGAGGGAACGGGCTGTAATATTAAACAATTCACCGGCTCGGCCGGCCTTACCAAAGAAACTCAACAAACTCAACAAAGCCAAACTAAAACTAATAATCCCCCAGATGCTATTTCTCGTTTCTTGACCCAAATCAAACCTCGGAGGTCTGTCTTCCTTCGGTGGTCTCCCCCGTCTCTTATGTTCCTTTTCCTCTATTTCTCTGTTTTTGCCGTTCTTAGCCATGTAGATACATTATCTACAAATCTTTGCCAAAAAACAAGCCCGGATAGTGAATATTTGAGCGCTCACAACCGCGACCTTGTCGCAACTCAAATATCTACTACCGGGCAAGATGATAATTAAGAAAAAGAAAACGGCGCCCGAGGACGCCGTGGAAGTTGTTGGGGGTTGGTTTGTGGCTATATCCCCCTGCAGTGCGCGACGCTGCGTAGCCTACTGTTGCGCCGGGGCTTCCAGCCCGACGACTGCTTCAACTACGTGGCATGTTTTTCCTTTCTGCCATTCAGGCAAGAGGGAGTTGGTTTCCGATTGCGGGCGCTTTTTAGGGCTTAACCGCAACCAGATCCGACTCCGTGTCTAGTTCTCGCCGTAACGATCGGCCATCGTCGCCCGCGTCGTCCGCAGGGACGAGCGGCCGTTCAGCCGGCCAGCGTCGACCAGTGACCGCGTGTGCTGGTCAACGGCGCGCCGCAGGGCCATGGCGCCCTCGCGACTGTCGACGGCGATGGGATCGGAGATACCCTTAACCCGCGCCAGGTGAATGGCGGCGCGCTTGGCCGCCACAACGTTGTCCCCAGTGCCAGACATGAGGATCGGCAACATCGGACTCGTCCTGGAAACGATTGGGATCGTGATCGTCATGGCTGTGCTCTCCTGCAATAATTGTGAAGTTTCTTTCTGACCCGTCCACCTCCGCCAACTGGCGGATGGTGGACTAGGCAAAATGAAAATTCCCCTTTGAAGTGCAACACCAGTACAATGGGAAGATGACATATAAACATCTAAATCAGTCAGCTCGGGATCGAATTGAGGTTTTGTTGGAGGCCGGTCATACCCA
>Ga0209542_10006792_pt1 | contig 22113 bp, 24 predicted proteins | sample RifCSPhighO2_01_FD_184028 | JGI IMG/M metagenome (GOLD analysis project Ga0209542, IMG submission 184028) | Soil microbial communities from Rifle, Colorado - Rifle CSP2_plank highO2_0.1 (SPAdes) (version 2) | ecosystem: Environmental > Terrestrial > Deep subsurface > Rock core/Sediment ... | reverse complement strand
CGCGCCACTTCACCGCGCAGAAAATCAAGCTCCTCCTGTGTGGTGGTGAATTTTTTATTTATGCCTTCTCGCGAAATACCAGTATTTTCCATATTTTACATTATATCTTGGCTCTAGACTAGCAAACTCTTAATAATTCTCTTTAATGTCTTTATTATATCATCTTTATTGTTGTAGCGAAACTCGCATTCCTTCAAGTGAAGCAAGAAAGTTTTTCTGGAAACTCCGTTAAATTTAGCCAGTCGTCTTTTGGCAAAACTCCAAAAGTTTTCAATGCCGTTTACATGAGTTCCTCTGTTGTTTGAATACTCTTTGGAATGATTGATTCTTTTGTGCTTATAGCCGTCAAGAACAAGACCGTCATACGAGGTCCATTTATCCGTATAGATGGTGGTGTTGTTCTTGGCGACTAATCTTTTGATTATGGGCAAAAGCTCTTGTTTTGAGGCGTTTTTGATGATTTGAGTGTAGACTCTGCCGTCTTCTCTCTTCTTGATGCCAAAGACCGGTATTTTGTTTTCCGCTCCTCGGCCTCGCTTTCTTTTATCTTCCGGATGTTTCTTTTTCTTTTTTCCGCCAAAGTATGATTCATCCAATTCCACTTCTCCTTGAAATGACCCGTTCTCTTTCTCTTGAAATTTTAGAATTTCCTTTCGGAAACAGTTAAACTTAAACCAGTCATTGGCCGTGTTCCTGTTCACTCCGACGATTTTTGCCGTTTGCGCGGCGGAAATATCGCTGGCAAAACACTTCAAAATTTTATTAACCTTCGTTTGGGAAATTCTCCTGAATTTATATGGCATATTTTAGATTTTAGCATTGATTTGCTAGTCTAGAGCCATAGGTAATAGAGTGGACTTTAAATTATCACTAAAAATAACCATAGTGTAATTCATATTCTGCATTTTGATAAAATCAACGATACTGCTGTTCAATAGATATGTAGCGGCTCCTTCATATTTTTTTATTACTTTAAATACTTTTTCTTGCTTATGCTTTCTAATAAGCTGATAAACAATATCGTTCAAGCCCATTTTTGAGTTGTTCACTTCTTCTAGAAGTCCACATAAATCCGACTTTAATCCATCCCAATCAATATTAAGATTAGCAATCGTGCCATCAAAATCCTATATGACACATTTTTTTAGTTAATCTTTGATTGAATTTTCCCATGTCCATATTTTTCCTGTATTTTTGTTAATAAAAACCTCATTCCAATAACGCAGGAATTGGATATCGTGATTGATTTTTATTTTACTCTTAATGTCCGATATTTGCTTCCCATTAAGCATTCGCAGAATTTGTAAAATTGAGTTTAATCCGACTTGAATAGTGTAGGCATGGGTACCGGCAAAACGAGGATTGATTTCTGTAAAATAGATCTTATTCTTATCAGAAATAAACCCTTGAATGTTGCAAACCCCTGGAATTTTTAATGTTTCAATAATTTTTTTTAAATAGATTTGTATATTTTTTTCTACCACTTTGTTGACTATTTTTCCTTTTATAGATAGCCCGCCTTTTATTTCGGTGCGCTCACGGATACACGAAGCAATGTAAACACTGCCATCAAGACTGCTTAAACAATCTGCAGTAAATTCCTTACCATGTACTAATTCTTGAATAATATAATTATTATTTTTTTGTGTATAAAAAGAAAATGATTTCACATCATCAATGACATGAACATCAAGAGACGCCCTTCCATTACATCGCGGTTTTACAATAAAGGGAAATGTGAGCCCCTTTGGAATTTTATGAGACACCTGCCAAGTTTTGGGTGTTGGGATATAGTTTTTTAAAAAAAAATTAAACGTAGCGTACTTATCTGCGCAAACAGCAATTCCTAACGGATTGGTAATCATAATGTATACATCAAGGGCATTGAATTTTTTTGTGTTGTCAGAAAGTTTTTCAAAACCATAATCAATAATTGGAATATATATATCAACGCTCTCTTTTTTGCATATATTTAATACTTGCTCAATGTAATCATCATCTTTGGAAGGCGATGTAATATAAAATTTGTCCGCAAAATACTTCCCCGAAACCTCATCTGTAATATCTAATAGAATGGTGCGCACATTAAATTCTTTTTGTATCGACAATCCCTTTAACACAGATATTGCTGTAGTAGTACCGCCCCCTTCTATAGCGATCGTAAATTTTTTTTTCATAGAATAATTTTTTGTCCTGTTCTTAAACTTTGATCGCTCGCCTCAAGAATACGCACAACTTTTATCCCCGCATGACCATCAACAAGGGGATTTTCGTCATCTAATATACAGTTTATAAAATGTTCCGTCTCGGATCTTAGTGCTTCTGTTTCTTCGATTTTTGGAATATAAACATCACCGCTTCTATAGATAGGTTTTTGTGACGTTTCTTCCTCAAGATTTATAGACACGCCTTTATCATAAATTTTTACTTTTTCCGACGGCTCGATGTCGTTGTATATGATCATTTTTTTACTCCCCCCAATTAATATCTTACGAATTTTGACTGGCGAGAGCCAGCTCACATGAATGGCGCCGATGGCACCAGAAGCGAAATCGATATGGATGTGAGCGATCTCCTCGAATTTCTTGTTGATATACGAACCACCTGTCGCCATTACGCTTACTGGTCGTAGTTCTTCAAAGAGATAATTTATAATCGAAACATCGTGCGACGCCAGATCCCAAATAACATTTATATCTTTCTGTAAGAGTCCGAGGTTTATCCGTTCAGAATCAAAATAATGCAGGTCGCCTAATTCACCGTTAGTGATCAGTTTTTTTATTTTTTTTATTGCGCCAGTAAAAAGAAACGTGTGATCGATCATCAATACCAAATCTCGTTCCTCGGCAAGCTTCACGAGTTCTTCGCACTCCTTTACTGAAGAAGCCATAGGCTTTTCTAAAAATACATGCTTACCCGCCAGAAGCGCTTTTTTCGCCAACTCAAAATGTGTAAAAACTGGCGTAGCGATCGCCACAGCACGAACATTTCGATCGTTTAATATTGCATCATAGTTAGTTGTGAATTTAGTACTCGGATACTGCGATAAAAATTTATCTAAAGCATCTTGATTACTGTCACAACAATAGAAAACATCACACCTTGATAGTGAAGAAAAATTTCTGAGTAAATTCGGACCCCAATAACCCAAGCCGATAATTGCAATGTTGATTTTTTTATCCATATTCCAATTTACCAGAAATTTACCTCGTTGTTAATATTTTCCAAAATATCTTTTTTTATTTCTTCATTATAAATACCCGCCTTTAAAATCACATTTACTTGCCTCTTACCAGCTAAAACTTTGGATGATTCAATCATAAAACGAGTGCCATACAATCTTTTCCCCAGCTTCAACAGACTATTATCAAGTATAGAAACAATTTTATCTGTTTTCAACCCAAAACCAATTAAATATTGAGAAAAAATATGGGCGCCAAAAAGATAAACCGGATCTTTCACTTTTTCAATTTTTCTGTTGATCTCATTTATCATTTCTAAATGATAATTCACAAAATCCATAAAGAGCTTTTTATATTCATCGTATTTGGTGATTAACTTTGCCTCCTTCATCGCATCCGATTTTTCAGTAGCGTAAAAAATACTGTGATCTTGAAAATATTGCTTTTCCAGGATTTTAAATCCAAACCTCTCGAGAAGGTAATCAACAAAATATTCGGTTAAAAAAACTGTATGCTCAAAATTCAAACAATTCGTATATCTACGAACGAGCTGTTCCCGCATATTGGGAAAAGTAAAAATATTCCTCTCCCCTTTCTTTAAGAAGGAAGAAATATGACGCAAGTAAGCCACCGGGTTATAGGTATGCTCCAACACATGCGAATGAACCACAGTATCTATTTTTTCATCTAATAAAAATTTATCGTCAAACCAGTTTTTGATAACCTTTATTTTTTCATTCCCATGGAAAGTCGGGTTCGGCTCTACGATTATCCATTCCATCTGCGGAGACATCTCAAGAAATTTTTGCGCGATAAGGCCATGCGCCCCGCCAATCTCTAAAACTCTTTTTGGATTATATTTTTTAAGAAACTTGCAGAATTCCAAATAATGCTCGATCCAAACTTTCCCGATTCCTTCATTGTGCTGGCCAAGATAAACAGTCTTTAAGGGCAATAATTTTGCCAGCTGGATAATGCCAGTGTCCCGGCAAATCTGCCAATCCATGTCCGCGACCAAATCATAATCAGCCGGCTGATCAGTGCACCCCATAAAAACCGGAAAATCCTTTAAAACATAAAGAGATTCCAGATTATCTTTTCTGGTAAGAATGCTTTTTTCTCGTATAATATAATCAGTTATTCGCTTCATTTTAGATTATCTAGATACATCTTAAAATTCTTCATCATTTCTTGAATAACGGTCTCCATAAAATCCTCGTGCCTATTTATCTTTTCGCAAATATTTTTGTAGGCATCGCTCGCAAACACATAATGCCCGGCTATAACAGAGCACAAAAATTTATTTTCGGCAGTATTATACAAAAGCCATTTCCTCCACCTGCTACTTTCATAGGCTGTGTTTATAAAATCAGTAAAATCAATTCCGTAATTTAAACATTTCTCTAAGGTAAGTTTCGTCTGTATAACCCCGTATTGCGGGGCAACGTTTATAGCATCTATTAATCCAGTCCTTTTTCTGATCTCCTCGCTTCCAATATAATCCGCGTTATGCTCTTTTAAATTGAATTGGTATTTATCGGCAATCTTTCGTATTTTACTAATAAATTCTTGGTTAAATTTTCCGACCTGATTAATTTCTTTTACCAAACTCCCCGTCTGCGCAACGAAAAAATTGATAGGCGTTAAATCACTAAAAAATTTCATTTGCTCTTCAATCCTGGAAATATCATTAAGTAGCACCCCGGTGTTTTCGTCTGTCCCCACCTCAATAAGCGTATCGGGACTTTTTTGTTTGATATATTCAATCGCTCTTTTGGATTCTTCCAAAATTTTATCCTTATTTTTTAGGTGGCAAAAATCAACATGAATCAAATCAAAACCGTTTTCCAAATCCGAATCAATGGTTTTATAAACATCGTCAATACCGTCATTCTTAAATCCTGAACCGCAATGATCTCGACATAAATATACTCGCGCTTCGGGATATTTTTTTCTTAATTTACCAATGTATTGAGAATATTGTTTTGTATTCCAATTATTTACATACCCGTCGTCCCAATCAATCTGATTTTTAGACGCAATCAGCATCAATGGCTCGGAGTTTTCTTCCGAATACCTAAAAACCGACTCAATCACTTCGGTACTCATCGGTCCTATTCCGAGTTTGCTTATAGATTTCATTTAATTTTTTCTAATTTAAAATTTTTTGTCAGCTTAGTATTCGAATGCTCTGTTACCTTGTATATTTTTTGTGAATCTTTGGTAAAGTCATCCACCTCATGCTTTAGATTACTTTCACAACCATAATCATCGAAAAGAATATAGCATTTATCGGCAAGCAAGCACCCCCGCAATATTTCGAAAATTTCAATCACCGATCTTGAAACATCGCAATCTACATGAATAAACGAAAATTTCATTGATCTAATTTTTGAGAGAATAAGCTCTTTTTGTGAGTAAAGCGCTTGTTTAATAACAATATTTTGCTTAGTTAAATCATATAGATTTTTATTAGCATAAATATTTCTTGAAGTCATTTTCAAACTGGCGTTATTAAAATAACCTCGCTTAAATACTCCATCGTCATACGGCAGACCAACAAATCCATCAATTCCAATTATTTTTTTATTAAAAATAGCTAACCGTTCGAATAAATATGCAATCCATAATAGCGAAAAACCTTTCCAAGTACCGAATTCCACAATTTCACTATCAAGATTTTGTGAAGAAATCTCTCCTATAATTTTTTTGAAATTTGTTAATCTGCCTATCTGATGCTCTAATTCTGCATCACCCAAATGTTTTATCTTATCATAATATCCAGCATTTAAATCCTCCAGTTTATAAATTAAATCTAATGGCTCATACCTCAAAGAATTAATGTTTCTGGAAAATGGCCGAGATAATATTTTCGCTTTTATTCTTGATATAAATGACATAGAAAAAATTTATTTACCCCACTCGCCCTGTCCTTTGCCGAATTTTAGATTTGAAATGTCTAAAGGCTTAAAAAACTTTTCCATAATATGCATACAAGCTTCGGCAACCGCACTATCGCCGCCCTTGGAAGAAGTGACGAAGTCGGCTTTTTGTTTTGTCAAATAAAATGCGTTGGCTGGCGCTATGCCGTATGCCACCACATCAAAGACCATAGCATCAAAAATTCCATCGCCTATGTAGATAGTTTCTTTAGGATTGAAATTCTTATAAATCCATTTAATTCGCTCAAAAGTGCTCACCAAATGCAGAGGAAACTTCATATCATCTTCTACCCTCTTTTTAGTGATAGGAAATCCTTTCTTGTCGCCGGTAACCATACAAATATTAAGATGGGGCTTAACCAACAAAAGCGCGTCATGGTCATCGGGACCAAACATCTTCATAACTTTTCCTACTTCAGTGTACCAATAATGGCCGTCCGTAAGAACACCATCCACGTCCAAAATTAAATTTTTTATTGATTTTCTTGAATTGCTCTCCATAGATTTAGTTTACCAAAATAAAACAAAAATAAATTAAAGGGGTGATGGTGCAAGGGGGACATATTGAGCCAAATTAGGGCCGTGAGTAGTTTAACTTTTTTATAATTATAATTTTCTTTCTTAAGAAATTCAAGTAACACTTTCTGGCAAGCCACAAGATTTTCCTTACGGAGAATATCGCACTTCACCAAATCATCATTTATCTCTATAGAAAACAAATTTTGATTGATAATATCGTGGTTGACCGTGAGATTGTGGTTCAACTTCGCGAGATCATAATACATATCCCCAGCCTTCAATAATCCACCAAAATCTTGCCGCCAGTCCAATAAACAATACCCATCAGCAGTCTTTAAAATATTATCCAGAATAAAATCCCCATGAAAATTATATTGGTCGGCAGTAGCCAGCCAGTCAAAATCTATTTTTTTTAATACATCCTTAATGGATGGCACAGGCTCTCCATTTATCACATGTGGTTTATCTTCAATTCTGTTCGCCTTTAAAAATTTGTCAATCCGCTGCTTCGTTTTTGCGTGATAAAAATCAAAACAAATTTTCTTAAATTTATCCGGATTAACCTCTTCGTTTCTCTTCCACAGATTATTCTTAGACCACTCTAAAAAGTTTCGGAAATCACCCGGGTTCACGACTCGCGAATAAAGATTCCCGCCTACATAATTATATCGGTAAAAATTTTTAGTAGCCGCATCTACTTTTGGAACGAGACCATTCAATATCCTCGCGCGCTCCACCCGATTTTTAGCAATTTTTTCATCTGCAAAAAACTTAATTACAAAATCATCAAAAAGAAAAATAGATTCATCCACCTTGTCTAAATTATCAAAATGATCTCCAATCGTTTTACGGGCATGATGAAGCACGGCCGTATTGCCGATATCAAACCACCAACTAAATTCAATTAACTTAAAATGATTTTTATTTTCCAGCATTTTCACGATAACCCGACAATCATTTAAGGCGCTGTTGGCTGAATCTTCTTTATAAAGCTCTTCAAGTAATCTCCAATAATCCTGGTAATCTTTCACGCCAACAAGTCCGATATGAATATAATCAAAATCAATTGCTCCCTTATCGCTGAATGATAGAACTTGGTTATTTAAAATCTTCCAAGAGGCATATTGAGAAGTATCACTCCCTTGATGCCCTCCTATCCAATTCTCCTCCGGATAAGAGACTTTTTCAGTGATTATCGTGTCGCAAGCATGGTAAATAAAAGGACACTGCAATTTATCTTTTGCCCGCAGCATGGAATATCCCAAACTAGATCCCGGACCATCATATGTATCTACCTCCACAAACTCAACTTTTCTTTTGGGATACGCAAGTTTTATAAAATCCCTTACCTGATCACCAAAATAACCCACGGTGATAACAAAAGAAACATCTTCCGAATAAGACTCAATAATATAAGATAGGGCCGGTTTTTTTCCGACCCTCACCAATGACTTGTTGGTATAGTTAGTTAAATCTCCAAGTCTCTGCCCTATACCAGAAGTGGTTATCAATACTTTGTATTTATTTTCTACCATAATCATCTTCTATTCTAATAACATCATCCAATTCCGAGGTTGAACACTCTATATACAAGCAATCTTCTCCACGGGCAATCATCCTGTGTTTTTGGAATGGATTAATGGTAATGACCTCTCCCGGCTTAACCGTTATCTTCTTATTGTCAAGTAAGATAATCAATTTTCCACTTAAACAAATGATGGTTTCCTGTTTCTTTTCATGATATTGAAAAGAGCACTGATTGCCATTTTTCATAAACAAACGCTTAACGGTATATCGCGAATTGGTTTCCAAAATTTCTTCGTAACCCCAAGGTTTATTGATTTTCTTTATATTATTAATCATATTTTATTTTTTTATTTTTTAAATTTGGAGATATGGTGAGAAATATAGAATCTTCAAGCGCTATTATTGTATGCTTTAGATTGGTATGTATCACCGTGGCATCGCCTTGCGCCAAAACAACTTTTTTCTCACAAACATTAATCAATAGGCGTCCGCTGATTACCAAAATAGTCTTTCTTATTAATTCCGACCTTATTTCGTCATCATAATATCTCTCAGTAATTTCTTTATTTTGCACTAACAAATTTTTTCTTACAGTATAATAATTATTTTCTTCAATAATATCACCACTTTGAATATCCAAATCAAAATTTACTGGATATAATCCTTTTTTAATGAGCGAATATCCGTCGCGTGACACATCATCATCAATACAAACAAAAAGCTCTTTTTTGGGAGCGCCTAATTTTATAGGTAGAACATAGTGCCTATCATTGGTTATCTCCATCTCAAATGGAGTTTCCTTTGGGAATCTTCTTAATTTATAAAATAAAAATTTATTAACAAAATCATAACTCACTCTTTGGTTAAAATTTAAACCAAGCATATTTAATCCCGTCATTATTCTATACAAGTATCTAGTAAATATCATTGGCAATTTATGTTGTTCAAATTTCATTATTTTTCGTAAAAAATTTTTTTGAAAAATTGCTGCGCTAGTTATAATACACTCTCTTTTTTCCCTGTTCGGAAAAAATTTCTTAATATTTTCTTTAGTAATGAATAAAATATTAATATATTTGCCATCTATGATAATATGTTTACGATTGTCGTTTATTTTATTCTGCCAAAACGAAAAAAATCCCGGTAATAAGTAGTCAACTTCTTTATCTGCCATCTCTATTACAATATGGTCAATATTCTCCTGTGACGCAATATTTATATGGTCCTCATTCCAAACAAAAATATAGTTATATTTAGCGCGCGATAGCATTTCAAGCGCGTTGGTAATCCATCCACGCCTATCATCTAATAACTCAAAAAGTGTCATCCTGTCTCCGAGATTTTCTTTTAAAAAATTAATGGCTTCACCACGCAACTTGCCTCTAATGTTTATGAGCCAATCGTCGCTAATTGTATTAAATGAACGAAAGGAATCCTTCATATGCTGAAGCCGCTCCGGTTTATTTATTCGTATGTTGGCAAATATGGTAAGCATAAAATAATTTTACCATTAAGCGGAATAAAATCCCAGATATTGATCTACGGTCTTTTTCCATGAAAAATCTCGATAGAAATTGGTAGCACCGCGCGACAACATCTCCTTATTTTTAATCGATAGTAATATTTTATCTTTGATGTTTTTGTGATCCGCTTGCGTCGTCAGATAACCACTCACGCCATCCCGAATAGCGCTTTCAATACCACAGTTTTTACTACCAATCGCAGGCTTTCCAAATTGCGCAGCTTCAAGAAAAACTCCTCCAAATCCCTCAAAATGCTCTTTGTCATTATTTGAATTTAATAAAAATATATCGCATATTTGATAAAAAAAAGCCAATTCTTCATCATTATACATATTTGATATAATTTTTATATTATTATTCAGATTGTTTTCAGTAATAAAATTTTTGATTTTATTTATATAAAAAATATCTTCATCTGTTCCTATCATAATGTATAAAAAATTTTTATATTTATCTTTCAACAAATTTAGGGCCCTAAGAGTGTCTAATTGGCCCTTTCTATTTTTTATATCACCAACTGTTAAAAAAATAGGATAATACTTTTTTATATCATATTTTTTTTTATAATAATTTATCTTGCTGTTGTCCAAAAATTGTAATATAAACGCGCCGTAAAAAACAACAGATAAATTATTTAGATTTATCTTTTCCAAAATTCTCTTTTTGGTATATTCACTGATGCAGAAAATCCTGTTCGCATACAAACATGCGTGGCGCATTAAAAATTTTTTTATAACTCCGCTGTCCGACAATACAGAATAAGTGCCCACTCCGTTTATAAATAATCTTTTCGTGGAACCAAGGGCAGCAAAGTATCCATAAACTCCGTAAGGCCAGACATCAAGCGCATGAATTATATCAAAATTCGCAACTTCTCTTCTCGCGATAAAAACATTCATAAGAAATTTTATCATCTTAAAACGCGATAAAGATAAGAGCTTGTTGGATTCAGACAATACAGCTACTGAAATATCACAACCAAGCAAGGCCTTATAAATTTCGTTTGAATATCTGCCAGCTCCGCCTTTTGACTCAATGGTTTTTGTTATTAGTAATACTTTCATTTTTTTATTAGATTTACCAACTTCAATATAAAAATTTTCAAAAATACAAATTTCTCAAAAAATTTGAATGATTTTGACTTATATATATATGTATATTCATTCACCACAGTGCCACCGAATGACATTTTAAACTTGGTAATATTGGCCGTTTTTGGATTTTTAAAATTAACTGATGCCAAATCCAAAGATTGAAATTCTCGTTCTTTACCCCATAGACATATATCCAATATTAAGCGGCGGGTAGTATTGCTTATAATTTTATATGCTTCCTTATCTTCTATCTGCAAACGTTTGGAAAATATAGATCTGACACGCAAATACGGATACGCGGTCATAAGATATACGGCTGATATCATCTCACCTTTATAATAACAACTGAAAAGCTTACATTTATTGAGATCCGCTTTACTTGCCGGGACTCTGCCCTGTGCGTACTCAAGGTTTTTATATAACCAGTAGGACTCTTTAAAATTATTATCATCTGATATGAATTTCAAAATATCATTGCGCTCTGTTTTTCTTATTTCATTTCTCGTCGTATCATTAAATTTTCTAAATATTTTATCTTTACTTGCGATTAAATCAATAATTGCCGTGGTTTTAACAAGAGTTTCAAAATCAGGTAATTGCATTTTTCTATAAGATGTGGCGCTGATTTTAGAATATATGCCACTCTTTCTTATATAACCAAATTTATCATCTTCCAAGATGATATTTATAGTTTTAAAAATAAACTTTCTTCTTTTATTTATCATTGTCTTTTTATTAAATTTCTTGCATACAATTGAACCTTGAAATCTATTATATTATAGTGCGGCTTAATAGAAATATTTTTTAGAATTACTAATTCTTTTCCAATTATATTGCGGTCGTTTAACCCCTCGCCAACCGAGACCGCGAATTTATAATCATAATTTTTTAACTGATGATTAACATCGTCATTCCATTTGCCGTATGGATATGAGAAACTTACAATATTTTGATTTAATTTTTGTTCTAATATCTTTTTAGAATTGATTATCTCTTTACATAATAATTCACTTGATAATTCCGTAAGATTAAGATGTGATACCCCGTGAGATCCTATTTCAATATTATTTTTAGAAAGCAAAAAAATATCATCCCAGTTTAAAAAAATATCAAAGTCTGTTTCATTAAAATAAAAATTATTTTTAGCGTAAATATTGCTTAGTTTCTTTTCCCTATCGCCTTGTGGCAAATTTTTTAATCGTGATACTTCTCCTTCAATTTGCGTCCTGTTATAACCAGAGCCTTGAAGAAAAAATCTGTATTTTAGCGTCCATAAAAAATTAATCTTATCCGCAATCTCCGTCGTTATAAAAATATTTGCGGGAATATTATACTTTTTTAATATAGGCAAGACACTTGTTAAATTATCTTTAAAACCATCATCAAAATATACAATTGTTGGTTTTATATAATTGTTTTCTATTACATCCGGCAAATCGGATATTTTTATAAAAGTGTGTCCTCGCGCATTTAAATATTTCATCTGCTTCTCAAAAACTCCAATGTCTATAGTAAGATTGGGATACATCCAACCAAGCTGATTGTCTTTTGTATCTACCACGCTATGATAATTCAAAACAAAGATTTTGTCGTTTAAGAAAAATCCACAAATATAATTGATTCCAGAATAATACGCGGCAAAATTAAATATTTTATTTAAAATTTTTCTCATCAATTATTTTTTTAACAAAATTAAAGATATCCAGCCCTCTATTTCCCCATGTATACTTTTTCGCATCATCTTTCGCGTTTTGAATTAATGATTCTAATAACACTTTACTTAATAATACTTTAGATATAGCTTCAACCCACGACTTTGGATTTTTATAATCAACAAGCAACGAATTTTTCTTATTATGTAAAACTTCTGATATCGCCTTAGTATTAGCGGCAATAATTGGTCGGCCAGATACCATATATTCAAACATCTTAGTCGGAGAATTACCTATTTGTGCTCCTGCGGACGGAATCAGTAAAATATCAAAAGCTAAAATATATTTAGCTATTTCGTTTTTCGGTACCCATGGCAGAAATAAAACCCTATTTCCAAGATTTAAGTTTTTTGCCAAATCTTCTAATCCTTCTGTTTCGTTTCTCTTTTTCCCCACACCAACAAAAATTACATTTTTATCAAGCAAAGGAATAGCATTTATAATATATTCTATTCCGTAAGAATCAAAGTTCCCAGTCTTCCATAAATTGCCGGTGTAACCCAAAATAATTTTTTCTTCCGGTAAATTTAACTCTTTTCTTAATTCACCTTTCTTTTTTTTAACCACATCAAACCTTTCTTGCTCAGCGCATGCGCAAAAAGAAACTATTACATTTTTATTTATCTTCTCATAATACTCTTTCAAAGCACGCGTTATTACAATAAGCCCATCTGAATGTTTTGCCAAAAATTTGTTCAAAAATTGTCCATGTTTACTGCGAAGAACAGCGTGAATCTCAAAAAAAATTGGGTTTTTAAAAACAAACTTTACAATCAAAACCGGCAGAAAAATAAATGGGTCACGAAAATAAAATATATCAAACTTTTTTCTGCTTGAAATCACGAACCAAGCAAGTGATAAATTGGCAAGAATCGTTTCGATCCAATTTATAGGTCTGATATTACTATTTTTAAAATAATTGGCAAAAGAACCCATAGAAACAATATCAAATTTATTTTTTATGCTATTTTTTTTGAAAAAAAAATCTTTCGCTTCTTCGTTTACCAGACTATTATCCGTGCTAATTAAAACGACCATTGCATTATTATTCAAAGATAATACCTCGCAAGTTTTAACGGTATTATATACATTTGCTTTATTAGAATTAAAATTTATTTTTGTTAAATAATAAATACGTGGCATAAAATTTTAGAAATATATTTTTTTAAAATCAGAGATTACTAATTGCGCGGACATATTTTTTAAAAGATGTGGTTTTCTTAATACAAGTTCCGCTATATAGTAAAAAAACAATAACAATTGATAATTGTCGTTATCTACTTCCGCGCCGATTCTTTTAAAATACTCGGGTAGGTATTTATAACACAATTTTCTTGTTTCAGATTGATTATATCTGCGAAATAAACCAAATAAATCAAAACCGGGTATATCGATAAGTCCGACAAAATTATAATCAATTATACATAGTCCGTTTTTTGACAACAAAACATTATCTTCAGTAACATCACCGTGCTGTATAATCCTTGGTAATTTTATATCTTTAAAAGACATTTGGTCTATAAATTGTAATATCTTTTGTTTATCTAATTCTTTTAGTTTTGATTTTTTTATTAAATCTTTTGCAAAATATTCCAGATTTTCTATTGATTCATTGCTATATTTTTTTATGCTCTCTTGAAAATTTATGTATTCTTCAACCACCTTTTTTAATTTCTTTTTATTAAACTTAGTTTTTTTGCCCGGACATACGGTCTCAATGCTAAATATATTTTCTCCATCGTCGTGTAAATATACTGCGCGAGCGAAGAGATTTGAGTTTTTTGTTAAAATATTTAATTTTTTCAAATTATCAAAATTTTTTATAACCGTATTTTTTGCCAAATATGTTCTTACCGTTTTAACGCATAAAAAAGGATTTTTTTTATTTATCTTAAACACAAAAAAAATTACTTTGTCGTCTAAATTTTTTCCTGAATTAGGTGTGCTATATTTCAAAAACAAAAGCTCTGTGTTTATACCATTTGTTAAATTAGGAAATTTTTTTATTATTATTTTTTCCACTAATTGAATCATTTTTTTACTATAATACTAAAACTAAAAAATAACTTTCGATACAACCAAAGTAATGGCTTTATGCCGACAACCATCTTAAAAACCTTCCTGCGTAAAGTATTCTCTGGCATAAGATTTTTTATTGCGTATGCCAAGATGTTTAAATTATCGTATGGGATTATAGTTCTCGGACTGTTATATCCCGGATACGTAAGATAAAAATCCGCGCCACCAAAACCCGCATCACGCAAAAGTTTTTGATAACCTTTTGTGTTATATGTATAAGTGTCATAATGTCTGCCTTTCCTCAAAAACATATACCAATTCGCGATAAATCTTGGCATATAACTCGTAAAACGCAGTCCGCTATGGTCAAAGCCCTTTAGATACGCGAGTGCGAAACGATTTTCAATTCCAATATAAAGATAACCTCCGTCTTTAAGCAAATTTTTGCATATTTTTAGCGCGATAATTTGAGCTTCGCGCGGATTTTTAAATTTATCACTCGCGCCAACCCATTCCAAAATTCCGTTCATAACAATTAAATCAAAAGAATTCTGCTTAAACGGAATGTCAAAAAGGTCTGCAACCATAACATCAATATTATCAAGACTCTCTTTTTCCGCCAACTTTTTTAAAAATTTCATCCGCAAAAACGATAAATCAAAAGCAACAACTCTTTTTACAACTCTCGCAAGCGGAATTGAGTTACGTCCCATACCGGCGCCGACATCCAGAACGATAAAATTTTTATCAATCGGAATATTAAATCTCCAATCAGCGTGATTCTCTTCAAATGTAAAGTCAAATTTGCTTTGATAATTCGCATTGAACGCGTCCCATCCTTCATCTTCCAAAACCTTAAGCGCTTTTTCTAATTCTTCTTTTGTGGCTTTACCCCAATAATGGTCTTTTGAAAAAAATGGTATACCATCAACAATTTTAATGTAATTTTTAATATCATTCATAAATCTGCATATAAACAAATTAAGATAAACTCCGGAAAATATCCGATAATCTCTCTGCCATTTTTTCTGTGGAAAATTCCCCCTCAACTCTCTGGCGCGCTCTTACGGCAATTTCTCTTTTAAATTTGTGATTATTCAATAGTGATTCTATCGCTATTTTAATTTTACTCGGATTATAAAAATCCACAAAAATTGCTTCTTTTTTGTCTCTGATATAGTCCGTCAAATAATCTTTTCTGCTTACAATAATAGGCAAACCGTTTGCCATTGCGTCTAATAGAACAGTTTGTCCGGAACAATCCGCTCCGTCCCCAAAAGAATCGTTATGTGTTATCAAAAGCAGTATTTCAGCTTCCTGATATTTTCTATTAAGCTCTGGGAACGGTAAGTCATAAAAAATTTTTATATTTTTTGGAATATCATTTATGTTTTCAAGATTTCTCCTGCTACAAACAATATGGAATTCTTTATTTGGTATCAAAATCGCAGTTTCAATAACCGTTTTGTAATCTCTACCGTTATCACGACCAACAGAAAGAATATAATTTTTTCTGCCTTCATATATCGGCTGATAGTATTTAACATCAACACCCAATGGAACAAAAAACACCTTGTCTTGTAAAAAACTAAATTGTTCTTCCAAATATTTTCTTTGATTATTAGACAAACAAACAACAGTCGTGACTGATTTTAACAGCCAGAGAATAATCTTTAACTTGAAAGGATTATTTCTATTAGAAGCAAGCACGCGAGTTAGGCCAATATTTAAAATAACAAATTTAGCGTGGCTATCAAAGATTTTTTTCCAAAACAGAGCATAAAGAAGCGATGAACCAAATACAATATCATACCTACGCGTCAAAAAAAATGATAAAAAATGCTTCAAACGAAAAAAGCCAAAATCAGGCATTTCTCTGTAATCGGCGTTAATCCCAAATTTACTCAAATGATTTAATCCGTAAAATTGGGTATCGGGATAATCCCTACCTATCTTACCGTCAAATCTTCTTTTTCTTTTACCTGAATATATATATAAAACTTTCATAGAATCTATATTGCTTCCATATCATTATTGACGGTTTCGGTATTTAAAGATAATAAATACGACCTTCTAAAAATCAAAAGTTTATATACAAAAAAGCTCTCAATCGCAATAATCAACCCTGAAATAACTTGAACTAATATTATACCATATTTCAACGTATTCCACAAAAAGATAAACGGTAAGTTCAACATATAAATGCAACGCTTGGTAAAATATCAAGCGTATGACAAAAAGAAAAAGATTTAAGTATTTTGATTTGAAGGAGCGAGAAAAAATTGAAAAATTTTTAAGAAGAGGGCGAATCTTGAGATGGATTGCTTGGGCGCTTGATCGAAGTGTCAGCGGTGTAAGCGATGAGATTAAAAAGAATAGCGTTAAGGACGCATACAATGCCAAGAAAGCGGAACATAAGGCTTATGTAAAAAGGCAAACATCCAAACGTGATTGTTTGAAGGTGACGATGGATGCAAAGTTGAAAAAGTTTGTGATTGAAAGCATTAAAGATGATTAGTCCTCCGGAAGGAGTATCGGGAAGATTAAAATATGTTGAAAAAGGAATTAAATACGCCAGTTTTAAAGCCATCTACAAATTTATTGCCAGTCCCCACGGCAAACAAATTGAAAAACATTTGTTTTCCAAAGTGGTAAAGAAAAAACATGGAAGAAAACGAGGTTCTTCTATTTCTATCGACGGCAGAATATTTATCAACCAAAGGATCAAAACAGGTTGAAAAACGCTTGGAATTCGGTCATTTCGAGGGAGATTTCATAGAAAGCGGCAAAGATGGCAAAGGTTCGTTGTTAGTGCTGGTTCAACGCAAAACAAGGATACCCGTTCTTGGTGTATCTTGAAGACCGAGGCACCGAAAATGTGAACCGGTTGACGCAAAAAACGCTAAAAGATATTCCAATTAAAAGTCTGACCATTAACAATGATATTTTATTTCAAAAACACGAGGAACTTTCAGAGTTAATTAAGGCGACTGTTTTCTTTTGTCATCCGCAATCTCCTTGCGAGAAAGGCGCCGTCGAAAATAGAAATAAGGCTATTCGGCGATATGTGAAAAAGAAATCTGATTTGAGTTCTTTCCCTGAAGAATATTTTAAAATGGTTGAAACAAAACTCCGAACATGATTTATGAAGTGTTTAAACTTCAAAACACCGCAAGAATATTTTAAAAAAGAGATATTAAAAACAAAAAAACCACTGGTCTGTGATATGATGAGAGAAATATTAATAGTTAATTAGTGTTCGGATTCGGGGGTTAGAATAGTATTTTTATATTTATAGGGGCTGTATTTTTTTCAATATCTTTAATCCCGCGTCGGATAATAAAATTTATCAAATCTTGAGAAAAAATACTTCTGCACAGATCTATGGAGTTTTTTGCTATTATTTTTCTTACATCAAACTCTGCTATCTTTTTGAGTGCTTCAACATATTCTTCAACAGTATCTGCGTATAACAGATGCTTTTCGTCTTTGAAAGGATAACCAGCAATTCCGCGTTCGGATGTAATCGTGGGAATACCGCGACATAATGGTTCAAAAATTTTTTGCTGCATACCGGCACCAAAAAGTGATGGAATGAGAGCAATGTCCATATTTTTTACAAACTCGTCCATATTATTTACATAGCCGTGATATATAATCTTATCACTAAAAAATTGCTTCATATTATCCGGCATTTTGGCTCCAGTAATATTAAACACAAATTTACCTGGCATTTGGTTTTCAATTTTTGAAGCAATTTTTTTAATAATAAATTCCAGTGCCGCCATATTATGCGACACATTATAAGTAGAACCAGCAAAGAAAACATTTAATTTTTCTTTAGGTAATATTTCCGGCCCTTTGCCGATATATTTATGCAATCCCCTTAATGGAAGATTGGCAATATTTTTTGCGCCTAAATACTTATATATTTTTTCTTCTTTTGGAGTTATGGAAAACAAAAAATCAGACCGACACACTGTTAAAATTTCACTAATACATTTGAATAAAAATTTAAATATATTGAAAAAAGAATATCCGTCTTCCTCCAGAAAATGAACGGGTTCAAAATTAATAGAGCGAGTAATGATAGGAATATGATTCTTTTTTACTATTTTATAAAGTGGCCATAAGTAGGTGTAATCAAAATAAACATAATCTGGTTTAAAAGAACTCATTTTTTCTTGAAATATGTTTTTTATTTCCGGATCAGAGTACTCAAAAGCCGCGCCGTCTATAAATAGAGGGTTCTTCATTCTCAAGAATAATCTCTTTATAAATGATTCGTCTCCTCTGTCTGCTCTATAGATAACGGGAAATATCGGAACTCCTATCTCTTTGCCGATTCTGACGGACTCATCGGCCTTATCCTGATTTTGTACTTTAGTAATGACAACTACATCAAACCCATCTCTTAAAAACCATAGGATACCCTCAGATCTATCGTCGTCACAGGCACCCTTGGGAGGAAAAGGAAATCTCGGAGTAACTATAATAATTTTTTTATTTTTTATATTCATTATTTTTTTCCAATAATTTTGATAAAATATATTTTAAAAACGATTTTGTATTTAAATATTTTTCATAAACATCTCTTGCCGTTTTCTGCATACGCACAAATTCATCATTGTCTATTTCACTATAGAAACGGTTTACAATCGCGCAAATATCTGTCATATTTTTATAATCAACGAATAATACAAATTTTTTATAATCTATCATATCTTCAAGCGGCAAAACACAATCAGTATCAACAAAAAGTGGCACGCGTCCTAAGCTCAAAATCTCGTAAAAACGGCAAGATATATTCGCATTTCCTCGCACAGCAAGAGAGAAATCGGAGTCAATGATATTTTCTATATACTGTTTCCTGGCCTCTTTCACGGGAAGTTCTATAGTAGATTCGTGTGAGGAGTAAGATTTTCTAACAATAAATCTTTTTTCCATCTTATCACATTTTTTAAGAACTCTGATAACTTTTTTTCTAAAATAAATTCCGTGCTTGTGAGATTCAATATTTTTATTAAAAGTTATAATTTTTTTTATATTTATGAAAAAAATTTTTATCAAAAATTTCAAATTTTGCCAATTATTTTTAAACTCGGCAAAACCACAAAATCCCACGATTGGGATAACTTTCTTTTTGCTATACTCTATTCTGGCATATTGCGATAAGTCTTCTATAAAAGTTGGCATGACAATTACATTATCTTTCTTTCTGTGTTTGTATTCGGCTATTCGAAAAATAATCGCCTCTGAGATATTTATTTCCTTATCTGTAAAATCACTAAGATCAAATATTAAAAGTTTTTTATTATGTTCTCGTGCAAGAAAAAGATGTTCGTCAAGATATTTCATGTCAGTCTTTATAACATCAAAATATTCATGCGGGAGAAGTATAAAATCAGCATCCTTAATATTTTTTACAAGATTAAATGCCGGGGCATTAAATGCACGGTTACCCAAATCCGCAAAAAGACGCTTTTTATTAACAAGCTCCCCCAAATGAGGATATAGAACTGGCAAATATCTTTTGCCGTTTAAAAATCTCCCTGTTATGAAGACATTAACCATATTATCACATTTATATAATTACTTTATATCGCTTTGCCCATATTTGAAAAGTTAAAATTGCCCATAAAATTGTAAAGTTATATTCTTTACCAGTTCTGTGATCTTCTAAAATTTTTTGAAGTTCACTCCATTCAAAAAGCACTGCTGTTTTATCATAATAATTTTCGGATAAAATATTTCGAACCATTTCATATATCTTTAGACTTCTTAACCATTTAGCTCCCGGAGAAAACCATCCGCGCTTTGGCTGACTTAAGAGAAATTCTGGTATACGATCCTTAAATGCCTCTTTTAAAATAATTTTACCCGCATTAAGATTGACTTTATGTTTTAATGGAATTCGCGAAGCGTACTCAACCAACTCTTTGTCCAGAAAAGGCACTCTTACTTCAAGTCCGGAGGACATAGACATTTTGTCTATAAGCATTAATGAAAAATCCACCAGCCAGCTTTTTCTGTCTGTTTCCATCAATTTTTCTGTTCCTACTTCTGACAAAAAATATCCTGCTTCAAAAAAATTTCTAGTTATTTTTTGGTCCAAAAAATCTCCCTTCACCGCATATTGTAGAATATTATCTTTCTGAAACATAAAAAGAGCAAATCTGTCTATACCGGATGAGATGTTTAATTTTTTTGCTTTTTTGCTAAAACACGACACTGATTTCCTCACAAACACAGGCATAATTTTCTGCCAATAATCAGCCGCGAGCGACATTCTGTATCTGTCATATCCCCCGAAAAGCTCGTCTCCCCCGTCTCCTCCCAGCACGACATCTACTTTATTTTTGGCAAAGTCAGCAATCTTCATCATAGCAAGGGCTGTCGGATTTGATATTGGTTCATCTAAATGCCAAACCATTTTCTCAAACATATCCAACACATCATCAGTATCAAGCAATATCTCGTTATGATTGGTACCGTAATGTTTAGCGGTACGGCGTGCCAAATAAAAATCCTGATTAAATTTTTCCGCCTGCTCTTCGTATAAGAGCTTAAAGCCAACAGAGAAAGTGTCCGTGTTATCGTGTATCCGAGAAACACAATCCAATATCACACTTGAATCAATTCCACCCGACAAATAAATTCCGAGAGGTCTGTCTGACACAAGTTGGCTTCTGACCGACTCCTCCACTTTTCTCTCAAGCTTCAACGCTATCTCTCTCTTGCTTCCTGACAGACGGCTGCCTCTATTAACGCTCCAATAGACATCTATATCAAGTTTTTGACCTTTGAGCACCACGCGGCTTGCCGGCGGAAGCTTCTTAATTCCTTCAAACATCGTCAACGGCTCTGGAACATACAAAACTCTTAGATAATGATTAAAAGCTTTTCTGTTCAAAATTCTTGGCAAATTATGCTCTAAAATAGCTTTTATTTCTGAAGCAAATATGAAACGCTTTCCGTCCCAAAAATAATAAAATGGCTTGATGCCGACGTGGTCGCGCGCACAAAAAAGTTCCTGCTTTCTCTTATCCCAAATTGCAAACGCAAACATTCCATTTAATTTACAAACTACATCCTTCCCCCATTTTTTATATCCAGCAAGAATTACCTCTGTATCGCTTTTGGTCTTAAACTCGTATTCTCCCTCCAATTCTTTTTTTATTTCTTGAAAATTGTAAATTTCTCCATTAAAGACAATTACTAACTCTTTTTCGTTATCAGACATCGGCTGATTCGCGTTTGATGATAAGTCAATAATACTTAGCCTATTATGACCAAGAGACACTCCTTCATCAATAAAAACGCCAACTCCATCGGGTCCTCTGTGGGAAGTCGTAATATTCATACGATTAAGTAATTCTCTATCATAGAAATTGAAACCATTAATTGAACACATAATTATGATAAAAAAAGATAATAGTTAATATTTTTAATTTCGATCTTTTACTATATACTTGGTTTCTAACTTCTAATGCAACAATTTAAAGTATACTTCATTAGGGGTAAAATAACCAAGCGACTTCCTTGGTCTGTTGTTTAGTAAATTTTCAACTCGTCTAATTTCCTTACTTGTGATT
>Ga0209542_10006791_pt1 | contig 22115 bp, 15 predicted proteins | sample RifCSPhighO2_01_FD_184028 | JGI IMG/M metagenome (GOLD analysis project Ga0209542, IMG submission 184028) | Soil microbial communities from Rifle, Colorado - Rifle CSP2_plank highO2_0.1 (SPAdes) (version 2) | ecosystem: Environmental > Terrestrial > Deep subsurface > Rock core/Sediment ... | reverse complement strand
TTTTATAGCGATATCCTGCCGATTGTGACAAAGGCGATAAATATATTATTAGGTAAGAAGTAACACGACACCAATATACGAATCAGGACGAATGACACTAATGGGGAATTTAATTCGTGTAATTCGCTTTCATTCGTGGAATTTGTGTCGAGATCTATGGATACCAACGCTTGTGAAAAAACTCTAGGGGTGGTGTTTAAAAGCAAAGAGCTATTAAAGACCGCTTTTACCCACCGCTCGTTTTTGAATGAAAATCGGAAGGTTAAACTTGAACATAACGAACGCATGGAATTTTTGGGCGACGCAGTTTTAGAATTAATTGTTACGGAATTCCTGTTTGCAAAATATCCGACAAAACCGGAAGGGGAATTGACAGCTTTTCGCTCTGCCCTCGTCAATGCCAATACACTTTCGGACTTGGCGCTCAAGCTCGGTGTGAATAATCACCTTTTGCTGTCGCGGGGCGAAGCCAAAGATACCGGCCGAGCAAGACAATATATTCTAGCCAACACTTTTGAGGCGGTTGTGGGCGCGATGTTTCTGGACCAAGGTTATGATATGGCGAAAGAATTCATCGAAAGAGTGCTTTTACCGATGACAGATGACATTGTGGCCAATAAGCACTGGCTTGACGCTAAAAGCCATTTTCAAGAGAAGGCGCAAGAAATCGCCAGTGTTACTCCTTCATATAAAACAATCAGCGAAATCGGACCCGATCACGACAAAAATTTTACCGTCGGCGTTTATTTAGGTTCGGAAAAGGTGGCTGAGGGCACAGGTCGTTCAAAACAAGATGCTGAACAAAGCGCGGCCGAAGCCGGACTTAAGGCGAAAAATTGGAATTAAAAAAAACACGGACACATGCGCCCGTGTTACGAATCTTCAAGCTGGTTGTCAAAACCGTTTCGCCAGCAAACTTCGAGCTCAATCAATCTGGATGTAAATGGCAGTTGCTCCTGAAAGTAGGGGTTTTCGTCGCGACTGCCGAATTTTGCCCTAGTCTCTTCTCCTTCGCAGTAAGCTTTCCGACATTCCCACTGTCGTTGCCAAAAATCTGTTTTCCAACCTTCCTCGTCAAACCAGACCGGCCCTTGATCTTGGGGAATTCCATCATCGTAAGCTTGATGAGCGCGGGAGGACACCTCGTGCCTTTCTTTAATTTCAGACAACATTCGTTCCAAACGCTCTCCGACGATTCCTTGTTTTGTAAAATTTTCCCGCCAGCGAGCAAGCTTAACTTGCAATGCGATATTCATAAAATCGGGTCTTAATGTACTTACTAATACGATTATACATCTTTATCTATAGACATCAATGACAAAAAATGTTAGTTTGTTTCTAGTGAAGTTCAACTTAAATTTCGACTTAGTTCTTATGAAAATTCGTGACTTAACAATCCTGCAAACATCAGGATTAATCATTTTCCTAGAGGATGAGTGGAAGGGTTTTGCCGAACGCGAAAATTATTCCTACTCTTATCCCACGGATTTCGCGATCAACGCTTTTATGAGGCATCTCGTTGAATACTGGAGGGGAAATTTTCCGGACATAGATTTGCTCAGTATCAGATTCACACCCGAGGAAATTTTCTGGATGTGTAAGGTTTTCTTCGAGAAAAGGGCTTACCTTGTCGCCACTAAGGAAGCTGAACGCGCGCTAGCTACAGTTTAACAGTGAGGTGCTCCGGCATCTCTTTTTTCTTTACCTGAAAATGCTATAATTTTCTCATTCTTAAATCAAGAATCTTAATTCTTTAATCATCCTATGTACCTAAAAGGCTTAGAAATTTCAGGTTTTAAATCGTTTGCCAAAAAAACAGAGCTTTCTTTTACCGCACCGATTACTTCGGTTGTGGGTCCGAACGGTTCCGGCAAATCAAACATCGCCGAAGCATTCCGATTTGTCCTTGGCGAACAATCTCTTAAATCAATGCGCGGAAAGAGGGGCGAGGATTTGATTTGGAACGGTGGTTCGGGCGGTGTCGGAAAATCAAACCGCGCTTCGGTAAAAATCATTTTTGATAATTCAAAAAGACTTCTAAATGTCGATTTTGATGAGGTTTCGATTGAACGCGTGGTTTACCGTGATTCGGTCTCTGAGTATTTGATTAACGGCACAGTAGTCCGGCTTAAGGACGTCGTTGAATTACTCGCTAATGCCCATATTGGCGCTTCAGGACACCATATCATCTCTCAAGGCGAAGCCGATCATATTTTACTCGCTAGTCCGAAAGAAAGACGGGAAATGGTTGAAGATGCCCTTGGCCTCAAAATTTACCAATACAAAAAGCGCGAGAGTGAAAGAAAGCTCGAAAAAACCAATGAAAACATCGCCCAAGTCGAATCACTCCGAAAAGAGATAACTCCGCACCTTAAATTTCTGAAAAAACAGGTTGAGAAAATCGAAAAGACTTTGGAACTCAAAGATGAATTGAAACGATTGTATAAAGAATATGTGAGGCGCGAAGCCCTCTATATCGAATCCAAAGAATCTGAGCTGTTGGTTGAACGGAAAGAGCCGGAAGAAAAATTAAAAAAACTTGAGCGCGAACTCGGGGAAGTGAAAAAAACTCTGTCCGAATCGCCGGGTCTCGACAAGAAAAGAGGCGAGCTGATTTCAATCGAAAGCAAACTAAACGAAATTAGAATAAAGCGAGACGCCCTTTCGCGCGAATCCGGCCGATTGGAAGGCGAGCTTGGCGGGATGAAAAGAATTGTTGAAAAAGCAAAACGGGACGCTGAGCGTTCCGATGATATTGTCGTGCCAATTTCAAAAATCAAAGATTTGGCCGGAGAAATCGAAAAAGCGGCCGAAGGCGGAGAGAAGACGGAAGATTTGGGAACGATTCGAAGCGTTTTTTCAAAAATCAAAGAACTAGTCAAAAGTTTTATAGAAAAGCACCGCACGGCGACTTCGGGCGATATCGCCAATTATGAAAAAGAAATCGAGGTTTTAGACGATAAGCATAAAGCGCTTGAAGGTGAAATAAACGATTTGAAAAAATCTGAAGAATCTCTTTATAGCGATTATAACGCCATAAAATCGGCAATCGAATCGGAAAAAGATAAAAGCCGTGATGCCGAAAAGCGAATGTTTGAGTTAATGGCCGAGCAAAAAGAAACTTATGCCGCGCTCTCAATCGTCAAAGACAAAGCCAATAAGATATTGTCGCTCAAAGACGAGTTGGAACGGGAAATTAAAGAAGGGGCGATGTTTGTCGGACGGGATATTTTTGAATATAAAAAAATGGAGACCGTCGATGAAAGCGGGAAAGCTGTAACCATGGAAAACGTAAAAGCCGAGCCGAGAAATATCGCCGATGAGCGTTTGAGGCATATTCAAAAAATAAAAATCAGGATTGAGGACGCGGGCGCGGGCGGGGGCGATGATGTGATGAAAGAATACAAAGAGGTCAGCGAACGCGATGCGTTCCTTGAAAAAGAACTTTCAGATTTGGCTCAATCGTCCATATCGCTCCAAAAACTTATCGATGATTTGGACGAAAAATTGACGATAGAATTTAAAACCGGTGTTTCAAAAATCAATAGCCAATTCGAATCATTCTTCACTTTGATGTTCGGCGGCGGCAAGGCGGCGATTCGGGTAGTTGAAGAAGTTAAACAAAGAAGGAGAGTTGATGTAGATATTGAAGATGAAGACGGCGCGCTTTCAATGCTCGAAGGCGGCGAAGAGGAAAATCAGAAACCGGAAGTCGGGATAGAAATCGATATTAAATTACCGAGAAAAAATATCAAAGGCCTAGAAATGCTCTCCGGTGGAGAAAGGGCTCTGACTTCGATAGCTTTGCTTTTTGCCATCTCTCAAGTAAATCCTCCGCCGTTTATCATTCTAGATGAGACCGATGCTGCTCTCGATGAAGCCAATTCCCGAAAATATGGCGATATGATTGAAAGTCTCTCAAAACTATCTCAGCTTATTTTGATTACCCATAATAGGGAAACTATGTCCCGCGCCGGAGTTTTGTATGGCATTACGATGGGTAATGATGGGGTTTCAAAGCTACTATCTGTAGCGTTCGAAGAAGCGGTGTCAGTCGCCAAATAATCCGCCGAAATGGATTATTTGGCGACTGATTCACAACTTACAACCTACAACTAAAAACCAGAAAAAAGTCCACCTTCCGAGTTAAGTGGACCTAAAGCGCGCCCTGAATGGAGTCAGGGCTACATCAACTGCCCGAGTGGCACTCCTAAGCTCAGATAAAACCCTGCTTACATCGACGGGAATATTTTTTGTCAGACGTTCACCGATTACTCTGGCGCAAGTCTGACTCACATTTGAACCGTACTGATGGGCCAGAATGTCTAAAAACTCATCGAGACTCTCATAGGGTTCGAGAATGAGCCAAGGTGGGTCTGCCCTCCGAAGTTCTTCCGGCAAGAGGCGTCCAATTTCCTCCTGAATCTGGGAACGTAATCTTTCCCGAACTTCTATCAACTTCTGACGGTTTCGATTATCGAGTTCCGAGATTAATTCCTCGATACTTCGCGACTCGATTGGGCGGTTATCGATATCTAGATTGTTCATAAGTCGTGTTTAATTGTGCTTCTGTGCTGATGGAAATGATAACAAATTGAAAAGAAAAAGCCATCCTAATTTGGACGGCGTTTAGCGGTGGTGACGTTCCGGAGCAAGTGCTGGAGCGCGGTCGGAAATCGAGAAGAAGGTGTTTTGCGCAAGTTTTGGCGGCCATGATGAATGACTTGTTGTCACTATCCGACGTGCCCACTCCTCGGCGTGGGCTAATCGCCTTAACCATTTCAGATTTTTTCGTTCTCGCTTAGTCATAAAAATTGGAGCAATTTGCCTTGTTAAATATACGCCAAAGAGTTAAATTATCAACCCTGTGAAAAAATCGAGTACGATTTTCGCCTTTGGCGAATTTCACAGGGTCAAGAATTACAGAGATTGCGTGTTTTTCGATGTTATGTTAATCTTTCCGTCATGTTAAAAATCAGATTACAACGCGTTGGCAGAAAGAATGTCCCGAATTTTCGGGTTGTTTTGACTGAATCCCAAAACAGCACTAAGAGCGGAAAATATTTAGAAATTTTGGGCAACTACGACCCTGTCCACAAAACCAAAGCATTGGACGGCGAAAGAATAAAATACTGGATTTCGAAAGGCGCTCAAGCAAGCGAAACCATGAATAACTTTTTAATCAACGAAAAAATCGTTTCTGGAAAAAAAGTCAACGTCCTGCCTCTAAAAAAGAAAACTTTTAAACGAAAAGAATTGAAAGCTAAAGCAGGCGAGAAGAAATCGGCCCCTGCCGCCGCTCCAGCCGGAACACCGGCTCCTGAAGCACCTAAGACTGAAGTAAAAGCGCCTGAAGCGGCTCCAGAGGTAAAAGCTACCGCTGCCGAAACTCCTAAACAATAATTAGAAATCGGAAAAATTCACCTTCTGTCCTTAATTTTTCTGATTACAACTTTACGACAAAGTGAAGTTTTACTTCTTTAAAAACATTGCGGAGCATGGCTGATGCGAGCATAGCAATTCGCTAGCAAGCGAATATGCGCGTTTTTTAAAAGCAAATCTGAACGATATTTGCTTTTTTATATCTTTTTGATATAATTTTTTTAGCAGTAGCCAAAGAGCGGGTGACCGCGAGTCGAACTGCAAATTTACAAACAGCAAGACACAAAGATGGAATCAGACGTTACATTTCTTGAATACGTCATCAAAGGTCTCGTTGATAATCCGAACGATGTAAAAATCGCCCGAACTGTCGATGAGATGGGTGTACTTCTCACTCTCTCCGTCAATCCTGCCGATATGGGCAAGGTAATCGGAAGAATGGGTAACACAGCTAAGGCCATCAGGACATTACTTCGGGTTGTGGGCATGAAAAACAATGCTCGCGTCAACTTGAAGATCAATGAGCCGGAAGGTGCAGCTCCTCGTGCACCGCGTGTGGACAAGACCGTTGATGAATCTCTTGAAGACCTCAAGATATAGTTGAAAAGTTTTAAAGTTAGTAAGTTTTTAAGTTACTGACTGCACAAAAACCGCTTCAAGGCGGTTTTTGTGTTGCTTTTTCTTATACGCCAATTTTTACTATAGCAAAAAATTGGCGTAGGCCTTATATTTCCGCGCGTACACCACTAACCGTCTATGAGCGGTATGCAGGTAGGTTGACAGAGTGTTGAAAACGAGTAATGTAAAACTCGGATACAGACAAACCTCAACGTAAGGAAGATGCGGTTATGGAAACAAAACCAATAAGGTTCGTTGTTACCGGCTCAAAAGGCAAAATGGGAAAAACTCTCGTTGCTTGCGCCCAAGCGAGACCAGCGGAATTCGAAGTCGCTGGCCAAGTTGATATGGGCGACAACCTTGGTGTGATCGGACAAGCTGATGTTGTTGTGGATTTCAGTTCACCCGACCTTACTTACGATCTGACAAGGTTATGTGTTCACAACAAAAAGCCGATCATCATCGGCACAACCGGACAAACTGGCGAAGAACCTGCACGAATCCGTTGGGCAGCCGAATGTGTTCCAGTCGTCAAAGCCACGAACTTCTCGACCGGCGTCAATACGCTGTTTTGGCTGACACGCAAAGCGGCTGAAATTCTCGGCCCCGGTTTCGACCTTGAAATCGTCGAGACTCACCATCGGATGAAGAAGGACGCGCCAAGCGGTACGGCAAAGTCGCTGGCAGAGATTCTTGCGGAAGTCCGCGGAACGCAGCTCAAGGAAGTTGCGCGTCATGGTCGTCAGGGAATTGTCGGTGAACGTACCACTACGGAAATCGGCATCCATGCAGTCCGCGGTGGCGATGTCGTCGGCGACCATACGGTCATCTTTGCCAGCATCGGCGAGCGAGTCGAGCTGACTCATAAAGCTTCGAGCCGGGAAACCTTCGCGAATGGCGCCTTGCGTGCCGCGCAATGGGTCGTTGGGAAGCCGCCTGGCCTTTACAGCATGATGGATGTTCTTGGCCTCAAGTAGCCAATCGCTCTTACCTCGACCATCGGGAGTTCCGATAGTCTGCCCGTTCCGGATGTCACATTCGAGCGGGTTTTTTCTTAAGAAATTTTATTGGGAGTCTAATACCTCGTAGCTCTGCTACGGGGTCGAGACGGAAAATCAGTATCGGCGGAGCCGATTCCTATTCCAAAAAAGTTTCCCCGATGCCGCCCGGCCTGACTACTCCGTCAGCTCTGCTCTTGAGGATAGGACGGGCGGCAAACTTTATTTAAAATGTAAAAAATATATTACTAATTATAATTATGCTATAGCATTTTTATAATAGGATATTAAATTCTCTGTTTCTTGCCCGTTTTTGTTATAAGTTATATGTTATTAGTTATAAGTTAAAAACATGCGTTTTCATATCATCACATTATTTCCGAATGCTTTTGACTCCTATTTAGGCGAGTCGATTTTAAAGCGGGCGATAGAAGGAATTAAGCCCCGACGCCCGAAGGGGTCGGGGTCCCGACCGCAAGCGTCGGGAAAGATTGAGGTGAAATTTTACAATCCTCGCGATTTCGTTGTTGATAAACATAAACGAATTGACCGCGCTCCATACGGCGGCGGCCCCGGCATGGTTATCCAAGCCGAACCGGTCATAAAGGCGGTTGAAAGTTGTAAGTTAAAAGAGAAGAAAAGAAAACCTTTAATAGTATGGTTATCACCGAGCGGAAAACAATTTGATACAAAAATCGCCAAAAATTACGCTAAAAAATATTCTGACATCATTTTTATCTGCGGACGATACGAGGGAATAGACGCAAGAGTTAAAAAAATCTACAAAGTAGAGGAAATTTCTGTCGGCCCATTTGTCTTAACCGGCGGGGAATTGCCAGCCATGATCATCATTGATTCTGTCTCTCGCCAAATCGAGGGAGTGCTTGGCGATATAAACTCTCTTGAAGAAAACCGCATCGCGAGCGCCGATGTTTATACCCGTCCTGAGTCTTTTAAATATAAAAATAAAACTTATAAAGTTCCAAAAGTTCTACTCTCCGGGCATCACCAGAAAATCGATGAGTGGAGAAATAAGAAAAAATAACACTTTCCACCAGCTTGACTTTGCTTGAAGAAAAATTAAGCTAAGTATAGTGCTCATAAGAATAAGGTTCGATATGGGAAAAGAAACATTGTCGGATTTCACAAAGGGCGACCAGGTGACTCTTCAATGCTACAACTACGGGTGCGGGGGAGTTCAACTTGGCGCACAACTTGGAATTGAGGGCCCGGTATTCCCGTCATTTACCGGAGCAGGAAGGTTCAAATTTGAACCCGGAACAAACGCCCGATCGTTTGTTATCGTTGCCAAGGTAACATGTCCGGTCTGTAAAACCTCCTTCTATAAAGCCATCATGTTTATGAACGGACACTATCCGAAACCGACGATATTCGGCTATGATCCCAAATCCGATTGAACGTATCTCAAGATTTTCTCAGCCAACTTAAAAGTTGGCTTTTTTAATTATCCACAGTTATAAATGAGTAAGCTTGACATTACAACCGAGTTGATATAGGCTATTCGCTACCTTCCGCAAGATTGAGTCACGAGAGGAAACTCAAGATTATTAGGCCCTGGTTTTCGGACTTAAAATCTTCTTGCCTACAATAAATAAATAATAAAAAGAACAAAAATAAAATCACCTATAAAAAGAGAGGTGACTTGTTTTTTATGTATTATAAAAAATTTATAAACTTTTAATATTTTAAAAAATAACTCAATGAAAACCACCCAAGTTCACGGAGACGTAATCAGCGGTTCGAGATTTCCAAAAAAGCATTTTGGGGCCTATAAGACATCACTCGCCAAAATCCCAAACTTGGTTGAATCTCAAGTCAAGTCATATGAATGGTTGATGAAAGATGGGTTGAATGAAGTTTTTAAAGAGTTCAATTCGATTAAGGACTATTCGGAAAAGAAATTTGAATTCAAATTTCTTGAAGCCACTTTATCCGAGCCGAAATCCGATGAATATCACGCCAAAGACAATAAACTTTCCTATGAAGGGACATTAAAGGCTCGAGTCGAACTTTTAAATAAGACTTTGGGGACGAGCAAAGAACAGGAAGTGTTCTTGGCGGATTTTCCGATAATGACCAATCATGGGACATTCATCATTTCAGGAATCGAAAGAGTCATTGTGCCTCAATTGGCCAGATCATTCGGTGTATTTTTCACGAGCGACGAAGTAAAAGGCAAGCGCTGTTTTGGCGGTAAAATAATTCCGTCACGCGGCGTTTGGATCGAGATTGAAACCGACTATGACGGCGCAATCTACGTCAGAATCGATCGAAAGAGAAAATTTGCCGTCTCTTCACTCCTTCGAGTTTTAGGCGCCGATACTGATGATAAGATCAAGGCTTTATTTAAAGACAATCCTCATGCTAAATTCCATATTGATCAAACCTTGCTTAAAGATCATGCTAAAACAGCCGATGATTCATTTTTAGAGATCCATAAACGCCTTCGTGACGGAGAGATCGGCACAGTGGATAATGCAAAAGAATTCATCAAATCGATTGTGAGCGTTGACCGTTACGACATCTCCAAAGTCGGCCGCTTTCGTTTCAACAAGCGTTTTGGCAAATCGACCGAAGGCAAAGAAGGTGACCGCCGAACGATCAACCTTGAAGATATCGCTACGATTGTCAATCACGTCATCAATTTAAATAACACCCCCGACGCCTACGAAGATGATATAGATCACCTCGGAAGCCGCCGAGCCCGGTTTGTCGGAGAGCTGCTTCAGCAAAAAATCCGAGTCGGCATGACCCAGATCAAGCGCAATATCCAAGACCGAATGTCGACCATCGATCAGTCTATCACTATGCCGATGCAATTCGTTTCGCCAAAACCGCTTCAGGCTCGCATCAAGGAATTTTTCAATACCAACCAACTTTCCCAGTTCATGTTGCAAGAAAATATCCTTTCAGAAATGGAGCATCTCCGCACCCTTTCCGCTCTTGGTCCCGGCGGATTAACCCGCGAGCGAGCCGGTTTTGAAGTCCGAGACGTCCACCCTTCGCACTACGGCCGGCTCTGTCCTATCCATACGCCCGAAGGTCCGAACATCGGTTTAATCTTGCGTCTTTCCGTTCATGCCCGAGTCAACGATTTCGGCATGATTGAAACGCCGTACGCAAAAGTGGAAAACGGCAAAATCACAAAAAACGTCTCGTATTTTAACGCCTTGGAAGAAGAGAACTTTAAAATTGCTCATGCCGCCACGCCTTATGATGAAAACTTTAATATCACTTCCGATGAAGTCGAAGTTCGCATAAACGGCGTGCCAAATTTGGTTAAGAAAGGCGAGGTTGATTATATAGACGTCAACACTCTTCAACCATTTTCAATCGCCACTTCGATGATCCCGTTCCTTGATCACGACGATGCCAACCGCGCCCTCATGGGATCAAACATGCAAAAACAAGCCACGCCTTGTCTTATCCCCGAGGCGCCGCTTGTCGCGACCGGCATTGAAGAAAAAGCGGCTCGCGATTCCGGCCGATTGATCTACGCCGAAGAAGAAGGGGTGGTCAGTTTTGTCGATGCTAAAACAGTTGTCGTAAAAAATCCCAAAGGCAAAGAAAAAGAATACAAACTTGTCACTTTCAACAGAACCAACGGTTTTACCGCTTTTCATCAAAGACCGTCGGTTAATCTTGGGGAAAAAGTCAAAAAGGGCGATTTGCTTGCTGACACTTCCTCGAGCGATAACGGCGAAGTGGCCCTTGGTCAAAATGCCTTAGTGGCTTTCATGTCGTGGTCCGGCTCAAATTACGAAGACGCTATCATCATTTCCGAGAGGCTTGTAAAAAACAGCAAATTCACAAGCATTCACGTCGAAGAATTCGTCGTAAACGTCCGTGATACCAAGCTCGGACCTGAAATCACCACGCACGATATCCCGAACGTCGGCGAGATTAAACTTAAAAATCTGGATGAAGACGGAATCGTTAGGATCGGCGCGGAGGTCCGCCCGGGAGATATTTTGGTAGGAAAAATCACGCCTAAAGGCGAAACCCAGCTTACTCCCGAAGAGCGGCTCCTCCGTTCTCTCTTTGGCGAAAAAGCTCGCGACGTCAAAGACACTTCGAAGCGAATGGAAAACGGCAAACGCGGCCGCATTATCGGCATTAAAATCTTTTCAAGAGAAAAAGGCGATCGATTGGAATCGGGAATAATCAAGCGCATTCATATCGAGGTGGCGGAGCTTCGTAATATTTCTCCCGGCGATAAATTAGCCGGCCGGCACGGGAACAAAGGTGTCATTTCCAAAGTTCTGCCGATTGAAGAAATGCCTTATATGGCGGACGGCACGCCCATCGATGTCATTTTGACGCCGCTTGGCGTTCCAAGCCGTATGAATTTGGGCCAAATTCTTGAACTCCATCTTGGAATGGCGGCCAACTCTTTGAAATACCAGGCGATCGTTCCTCCTTTCGTAGGCGCCACAGATAAAGAAATCAAAGATGAATTGGTGAAAGCCGGAATAAAAGAAAACGGTAAAATGACTCTTTATGACGGCCGGACTGGCGACGCGTTCAATCAGGAAATCGCAGTCGGCTATATGTATATTCTTAAACTTCATCATATGGTTGAAGATAAAATACATATGCGCTCAATCGGCCCTTACTCATTGATCACTCAACAGCCTCTCGGCGGTAAGGCTCAAGGCGGGGGACAGAGATTTGGAGAAATGGAAGTCTGGGCGCTTCTTGGTCATGGCGCCGCTTATACCTTGCGCGAAATGCTTACCGTAAAATCTGACGATATCGTCGGCCGCTCAGCGACCTTCGATGCGATCGTCAAAGGCCTGCCTATCGATGTGGCAAATTCACCGGCAGCCTTCAACGTTTTAGTGAATAATTTAAGAGGTCTCTGCCTGGATATCGGTTTAGCCAGAAATGAAAATATTGAGGATTTGGAAAACGAGGCTCCGCCCGGTCGACGGCCGCGAAGACGATTAGCAGGTAAAACAGCTAGAAATTAATATGAACTCAAACCTTGCAAAATTTATAAATTCCGAAAACGACTTCACAGCTGTTTCGATCAAAATGGCTTCGCCTGAGCGCATTCTTGAATGGTCTCACGGCGAAGTGACAAAGCCGGAAACGATCAATTATCGGACTCAAAGAAGCGAAAAAAGCGGATTATTCGACGAAAAGATATTCGGTCCGGAGAAAGATTACGAATGTTACTGCGGTAAATATAAAGGCATTCGCTATAAAGGCATCGTCTGTGAAAAATGCGGCGTCGAACTGACTCGGGCAATCGTCCGTCGGGACAGAATGGGCCATATTGATTTGGCTACGCCGGTCTCTCATATCTGGTTTCTCCGAAGCTTGCCTTCGAGGCTCGGGCTCATTATGGGTATGAGTGCGGCTGATTTGGAAAAAGTCATATACTTTGCCGGCTATATCATCACTAAAGTCTACATCGAAGAAAAAAATCGCCTGCTTAAAGATTTGGATTCCGAATTCAAAGCGAAAGTAAAATCATCCGGCGACGAAAGGACAAAAGAAGCTTTGAAGGAAAAACTGCTGGAGGCTAAAAAAGAAATCGAGGAAGTTTCCGAAGGTTTGGTTTTGGATGAAATCCAGTACCACTCATACTCGATGAAATACAGCACGCTATTCGAAGCCGGTATAGGCGCTGAAGCAATTTATAATATTTGCCGCGATCTTGATCTCCATAAACTGCTGGCGCAGCTTGAGAAGCAATACGAAAGCGCCGGTTCAGGTGAACGGGAAAAAATCAACAAAAGAACGTCCCTGCTCCGAGCCCTCATCACTTCGGGCCAAAGGCCGGAATGGATGTTCATTTCAAGAATTCCGGTTATTCCGCCCGGGCTTCGGCCGATGGTGCCGCTTGATGGCGGACGCTTTGCGACCTCTGATGTAAACGATCTCTACCGACGGGTCATCAATAGAAACAATCGCTTGAAAAAATTGAGGGAGATCAGCGCGCCCGACGTCATTCTTCGTAACGAGAAAAGAATCCTCCAAGAGGCGGTTGACGCTTTGATTGACAGTTCGATAAGGCACGGCAATGCTTCCGCCGGCGCTTTGACGGCAGCTCAAAGACGCGAATTGAAATCGCTTTCAGATAATCTAAAAGGCAAGCGCGGCCTTTTCCGCCAGAATCTTCTCGGTAAACGCGTTGACTACTCCGGTCGTTCGGTCATTGTCGTCGGCCCTGACCTCAATCTAGACCAGTGCGGTCTGCCGAAGCATATGGCTCTCGAATTATTCCGCCCGTTCGTAATCTCCGATTTGATAAAAAGAGAGCTGGCTTTCAATATTAGAGGCGCCAATAAACTCATCGACGAGGGTATTCCTGAAGTCTGGGCGATTCTTGAAGAGGTCATTTCCAATAAATACGTTCTGTTGAACCGGGCTCCGACTCTTCACCGTCTAGGCATTCAAGCTTTTCGGCCGACTCTGGTCGAAGGCAACGCCATTCATGTCCATCCGCTTGTTTGTACCGCGTTCAATGCCGACTTCGACGGCGACCAAATGGCCGTTCATGTTCCGCTCGGCGCCGAAGCCCAGCTCGAAGCTAAAGAAATAATGGCCTCTGACAAAAACATTCTTAAGCCGGGAAGCGGCAACGTTGTGGTTTCAATCGACAAATTGGACATTATTTTAGGTTGTTACTGGATGACCAAGATTGTTCCGGGATCAAAAGGCGAGGGTCTCATTTTTCCGAGCACCAATCAAGCGATCAACGCGTACGATTTCGGCGTAGTCGATTTCCGCGCGACAATAAAAGTCTTGCCTTCCGACAAAACAAAATACCGAGAATTTAAAAGTGAATTATTCGAAACTTCGGTCGGTCGGCTGTTATTTAACAGCATCTTGCCATCAGATTACCCATTCATAAACAAAGAAATCGACCGGAAGAAAATGGGCGCCTTGGTCAACGATTTGATAGATAAATACGGCTTAATGAATGTCCCACCGATTCTTGACCGCATTAAGAAATTCGGTTTCAAATACGCCACCGTTTCCGGTGTAACTTGGGGTATTGATGATGTCCTGATTCCGAAAGGCAAGAACGAAGTCGTGCTTAAAGCTAAAGCTGAATCTAAAAAAGTCGAATCCCAATTCAACGACGGCTTGCTTTCAACCGAAGAGCGCCTCCGAAAAAATATTGAGATCTGGCACGGCGCCAAAAGCGATATCGAGAAATTGATTCCCGACACTCTTGACAAGAACGGCTCGGTCTATGACCTGGTTTATTCCGGCGCCCGAGGCTCATTCTCCCAAATCACTCAAATGATCGGTATGAAGGGCCTCATTCAAAACACCGCCGGCGAAACAATCGAATTCCCAATCATCTCTTCAATGAAAGAAGGCTTGACGCCGATTGAATACTTCATTACCACTCACGGCTCTCGAAAAGGTCTGACGGATACCGCTCTAAATACCGCCAAGGCCGGCTACTTGACCCGAAAATTGTTCGTGGTGTCGCAGGACCTTGTCGTATCTGAAGAAGATTGCGGCACAAAAGAAGGCTTGTCGATTTCAAAGGCGAGCGCTTCGGGAATCGAAACACCTCTAGCTAAAAACATAAAAGGCAGGGTGCTGTCTGAAGATGTACAGGATTCTAACGGTAAAATTATTTTAGAGAAAGGAATATTGTTAAGTAAAAATGACGCTCAAACGATCGAAGATTCAGGAATCTCGGTGGTTAAAGTCCGCTCACCTCTGACTTGCGAATCTGCAAGGGGGATCTGCGCCAAATGTTACGGCTATGATTTAGGTCGCAATCAAGAGGTTGGTTTGGGCGAAGCTGTCGGCACGATTGCCGCTCAAGCTATCGGCGAGCCAGGTACCCAACTTACGATGAGAACCTTCCATGCCGGAGGCACAGCATCGGTAGGCGGCGACATCACCCAAGGTCTGCCTCGCGTCGAAGAGTTATTCGAGAAGCGTTCGCCAAAAAATCCGGCTCTTGTCTCTCATGTTGACGGACTAATCACCGATATAAAAATCGAGGGTGTTGAAAAATTAATCGTTATTTTGCCGGAAATCGAAAGCAAGTCAAAATCAAAGAAAAAGAAATCCGAAACCGAATACCGCGTGACTTATAATCGCACGGCGCTTGTTAAGGTCGGAGATAAAGTCAAAAAGGGCGATATTATAACCGACGGATCCGTCGACCTGGACGAGCTGTTTGAATACGGCGGTCGGGATAAAACTCTGGAATACATCGTCAGAGAAGTGTCCAAACCTTACGAACTTCAAGGAGAATCAGTTTCCAGAAAGCATATCGAGGTCATCTTGAGACAAATGTTCTCAAGAAGGAAAGTTGTAAATCCGGGCGGAACCACTTTGGCCATCGGCGACGTTATCGATCAGTACACTCTGGATTCGGAGAACGAAGAAGCTAAAGAAAAAGGTCTGGAATCGGCAAAAACTGAATCGGTCATAATGGGTATTTCGGAGGTCTCGCTTTCTCGCAAGAGCTTCTTGTCAGCCGCCTCGTTCCAGCATACGACTCGTGTTTTGGTCGCCGCCGCCACTCGAGGCAGTCGAGACCCTCTCCACGGTCTAATGGAAAATGTGATTATCGGCAGATTGATTCCGGCCGGCTCAGGTTTTGAAGGCGGACCAAAAGCCAAAATGATCGAAACTCTCAAAGAAAAAATGCTTTATGAAAATCCTGTTCCGGCCGAAGGGGAGGTGTTGGAAGGCCAACCCTCATAGGAAATTTCTAATTGCTCTAATTATTCTAATTTCTAAATAATACAAGACACCCAACGTCAAATAGTTTTTCAGTCTCTATTTTAGGTTTAGTGTTTAGAATTTAGGGTTTAGATCAATTAGAAATTAGGTCAATTTATTTTTTGATATGTCTAGCCCTACCAATGAAATAAAAGAAAAACTCGGCATCGTAGATGTGCTGAATTCATATCTAAAACTAGAAAAATCCGGTAAAAACTATAAAGCGCGCTGTCCGTTCCATAACGAAAAAACACCGTCTTTTTTCGTATCGCCCGATCGCAATTCATATTATTGCTTCGGCTGCGGCGCCAAAGGCGATATTTTCTCCTTCGTCGAACAGTTTGAAGGCGTTGACTTTATGGGAGCGCTTCGAATGCTAGCCGATAAAGCGGGAGTCGCTCTTCGCTTTGAACCAAAAGAGAAGAAGGATGAGAGGGAAAGACTTTTTGACTGTATGGAAGCTTCCACCAAAGTATTCGAGGCAAATCTGTTTGAAAATAAAGAAGCTTTAGATTACCTGAAAAATCGGGGATTGACCGACGAGACGATTAAAAATTGGCGCTTAGGGCTTGCGAAAGATGATTGGCACGACTTGGAAACACGCCTTTCATCGAAAGGTTTTCGAAGTGACGAGATGCTCCGGGCGGGAGTTATAAAGAAAGCCGAAGGCGGAAAAATTTATGACACTTTCAGAAACCGGATTATTTTTCCGATTTTCGACACTACAAAGAGAGTTGTGGCATTTACAGGCAGAATATTGAGCAATGAAAAAGATGTCGCAAAATATTTAAACAGTCCGGAAACGGAATTGTTCAAAAAATCCGAAATCCTATATGGATTGCATGCCGCAAAAAATGGCATAAGACGCTTGAACTTCTCGATATTGGTCGAAGGCCAGATGGATCTCTTAATGTGCCACCAAAGCGGATGGGACAATGCCGTAGCCACTTCCGGCACCGCTTTGACCGATAAACATCTCGAAATCTTGAAAAGATTGTCTTCAAATATCATTATTGCCTATGATAACGATCTGGCCGGGGAAAAAGCCTCGCTAAGAGCTTTCACCACGGCTCTCCGGATGGATTTCAATGTCAAAGCCGTCAGAATGTCCGAAAGCAAAGATCCGGCCGATTTGATCCTCAAAGACAAAAATGAATGGAAAAAGGCGATAAAAGAAGCCCGGGACATCGTCTCGTTCGCTTGGGAAAATCTTCTGGATGAAAAGCTCACTCATGACAAATTCATCGCTAAGTTCCGCAAAGTTATAGTGCCGCTTTTGGCCTCGATACCGGGAGATTCCGAAAAAATGCGCTTGATTTCAATGCACCAGATTTCCATAAAAACCGGAATTCGAGAAGAGCATCTTTTGGAAGATATCCATAAAGCCGAATTGGTCATTCAATCCGAAGACGTTCCGGAGAGCAAACAACCCGAGAAACTTTCGGGGTTGGAATCGGGCGCAAGCCCGATAAGGCGATTGTTCGGCATGCTGTTTGCTTCGGATAAAATCGGCCTCGAAGGAGTAAAATTTACAGATTTGGAAAAAGAAATAAAATCAATATCCGGAGATTTTTATGATATCCTTAGAGATAAATATTCTAAAGAAAAAGAACGCCTGCTTTTTGAAACCGAAACTTTGTATAGCGGGGGAGTCTACAAAAAAGAGCTCGATGAGCTGTTAAAAAATTTTGAAGATGATATTTTGCGGGAGCGTTTACTCATTAAAATGAGAGAGTTGCAAAAATTTGAATTGAGCAAAGATGAAAAAGAGGTCAAAAGACTGCTTGCCGAATGCCAAGAAATAACAAAAAAATTATCAGCTTTAAAACAATCATAAAACACAATGGCCAAAAAAATAAAAAAACAAAAGAAACCCGCCAAAGCCAAAAAAATCAGGCATAAAGCTTCAAAAAAGACCGCTCCGAAATCTAAACCCAAAACAAAATTTTTGGCGCCAAAACCGCTCATCAAAAAAGCCAAGGATATGGAAAATCGGGCTAACCGCCTAATCCATAAGGGCAAAGAGCGCGGCTTTGTGACCTATGACGAGATTTTGAAAGAATTTCCAACTATAGAAAATGATGTGATGTTTTTGGATGATCTCTATGCCAAACTCTCCGGCGCCAACATCGATGTTCTGGAAGGCGGCGGAATTTTAGACATCAGCGATGATTTGGCCAAGGGCACGATAATGAGCCGAGGCGGAGACACGGCTTATGATTCCATTCAAATTTATCTCAAAGAAATCGGCCAATACCCTTTGATTCCGGCAAGCCAAGAAAAAGAATTGGCTAAAAGAATTGAAAAAGGCGACAATGAGGCCAAAAGCCTTTTGGCCAAGGCTAACCTTCGCCTCGTAGTCTCTATTGCCAAAAAATACGTTGGCCGCAGCCCCGACCTCACCTTGCTCGATCTTATTCAAGAAGGGAATCTCGGATTGTTCAAGGCGGTTGATAAATTTGACTGGCGGAAGGGTTATAAGTTTTCGACTTACGCCACGTGGTGGATAAGACAGGCCATTACCCGCGCTTTAGCCGATCAAAGCCGAACGATTCGCGTGCCGGTCCATATGGTGGAAACTATTGCCAAATACAAGCAAGTTGTCCGAAGACTTTCCCAAGATTTAGGCCGCGATCCTTTGCCTGAAGAAATCGCCGTTGAGATGGGTCTTGAAGTGGAAAAAGTCTATCAAATCGAAAAAATAAATCAGGATACGGTATCGCTTGAGAGTCCTGTTGGCGACGATAGCGACGACGGCAAATCAACGCTCGGCGATTTTATTGCCGATGACAAAATCCTTTCGCCCGACCAAGAATCTTCCCGCCGAATTTTAAGCGACCAAGTCCGAGAAATTCTGAGCGAACTTTCGGAAAAAGAAAGACAAATTCTTGAAATGAGGCACGGCCTTCTCGATGGAATTACTCATACTCTTGAAGAAGTCGGTGTGCAATTCGGCGTCACCAGAGAGCGTATCCGCCAAATTGAAGCGAAGGCTCACGAAAAAATCAGACAGCATGAGAAAGCTAAAAAATTGCAAAGCTACTAATCAGTTGAAAGATTAAAGTTTTAAGATTTAAAAAAGTAAATACTTATAATTTCCTATGGTGAGTTATAAGTGTGAAAAATATTTAAGAAAAAACGCGACGTCCTGAAGGAAATCGCGCTAGTTGGACCCGAGTAATCCGGCTCCGGTGATTGCAGCCGGTATGCCGAGAGCCATCAGTAAGTTGGAGGTTCGCTCGCTCATCATATACGGCCTCACAACAAGAATGACCAACAGACATAGGACTCCGATGAATAACAGCGCCAGGCCGGCAATTTGCTTGTTCATATTTCAAAAAAGAGCTTTGATGAGTAGCGCGATTGAGAAGGCGACCGCAAGATACCAATTGACCATCCTCAGTCCGCTTTTGAACACTCGGTCGTCACCGACAGAACCGTAGGGTCCTGAATGCAAGGCGGCCCCAATCGTCATGAAGGCCTTCAATCCGATTGTGCCGACGGTAGCCATAACCATAATTGCAGCTATGTTCCATTGGATATTGGACCAAATCAGTCCGACCATTCCAAAAAGCACCAACAACACCAGCATCGTCCAGTCGAATATCTTTGTTTTCATGATTCCGTTTCTGTGGTTTAACCGTTTTTTCTGATAAAAGAATAACACAAAACTCTTACTACCACAAGAGCACCCCTAAAGGGACTTCCCGTTTTGTAAAAACGTAGGGTCGCCTTCAATTTCTAATCTTTCTAATCAAATTCTCAATTTTTTGAATACCTACCCGTATCATATGCGACCGCATATGATACGGGTAGGTAAACCTATTGCCATCTTAGTTAATATTTAGTGATTTGGATCAAATATTTAGGTCGCACCACAAGAGTACTTCCAATTTCTAATCGCTTCGCACCACAAAGGCACTTCTTATTTTCTAATTCGCTACGCTCATAAGAAAACAATCTCACTCGAGAAATTTAGGTCGCACTTGAGTTATAATGTTTCAATGCCTGAAACCGTCTTTCAAAATGCCTATAAAAAACTCAACTCGGCTCAAAAGGACGCCGTGGACACTATAGACGGTCCGGTCATGGTTATTGCCGGGCCTGGAACGGGCAAAACGACCATTTTAACGCTCCGGATAGCCAATATCCTCCGATTGACCGACACACCGCCAAACGGCATTTTAGCCATCACTTATACCGATGCCGGCGTCAAAGCGATGCGCGACAAGCTCCATGAAATAATCGGCAATCGCGCCCATGATGTCCGCATCCACACTTTTCATAGTTTCGCCTCCTCGGTCATCGCCGAATATCCCGACCACTTCATTCATATAAATGACCGGAGGCAATTGACGGATATCGAGCAGGAATCGCTCATAATTTCCATTTTAGAAAATCCAAAATTCGCCAAACTCCGGCCGATCGGCAAGCCCGATGCATATTTGTATGCAATCATCAAAACGATAGAGGACGCGAAGCGGGAAGCTCTGACGCCGGAAGCCGTCAAAAAATTCGCGAGCGGGGAAATCGAGAAAATAAAAAAAGACGAGTCCTCGATTTCAACTCGCGGCGCAACCAAAGGACAGCTCAAAGCCGAAGCCAAAGAACTAATCGAAAAATGTGAACGGACAATCCTTTTTGCCGATATTTACGACCAATACGAACAAAAGAAAATTGAAAGCAAAAAAAGAGATTACAGCGATTTAATCATTGAGCTTTTGGTTGCCCTCCGGAGGGACGAATTGCTGCTCCGATTGATTCAAGAAAGATTTCTATACATCCACGTTGACGAACATCAAGATACGAATGACGCTCAAAATTTCATCGTTGCCATAATCGCCGAATTTTTCGAAACGCCGAATATTTTTATTGTCGGCGACGAAAAGCAGGCGATTTACCGTTTTCAGGGCGCTTCGGTGGAAAATTTCCTATTGCTCCAAAAGCGCTGGGGAGCGATGAAAGTAATCTCTCTAGACACCAACTACCGATCGCATCAAAGTATCTTGGATGCCAGTTTCTCGGTTGTTGAAAACAATTATGATGGCGATGAACATAAAAACTTGCGGGTTTATTTAAATTCAAAAAGCGCTCACAAATCCCGCCCAATCGATATCGTAAAAAGCGAAGATTCAAATGGCCTTGAAAAATATTTGGTGAGCGAATTGAAAAAAATAATCGAGGAAGATAAAAATGCCTCGGTGGCGATAATTGTCCGGCGAAACCGAGATTTGGATAGGATAATCCGATTACTTGAATCGGAGGGGGTCAGCGTCACTTCAGAGCGGAGTATTGATATTTTCAATCACCCCGTCGGCCGATTATTTTTTGATTTAATTGAATATTTAGCTGACCCAAGCCGAACCGACGCTTTGGCCAAAACGATAATTGCCGGTATGTGGGGTATGGATTTTGAAAGCGGGGCTGAAGCAATCCGTAGTCTGAAAAGCGGTAAAAAAGCTGATTTCCTGTCTACGAGCGCACAGGCAGGTAAAAAAATTATCCCGAATTTGAGTTATATTCAATCGAAACTTTTGGATGATTCCCCGGCCGGTTTTATTATCCATATAGCCGAACAATCCGGCTTCGTAAAACTTATCGCCAAAGATCCTTCTTATGTCCATGTTTGGCGGGGCATCGTGGCCCTTTCCGAATCGCTAGTCAGAGAAAACGACATTCAAGATCCGCCGACTCTTTTGAAATCAATGCTTGCTTATCGCGCTTCGGCCGAATCGCGTTCGGTAAAAGTCACCGTTGGCGCGCCGGACACAGCCATTAAAGCGATGACCGCTCACGGCAGTAAAGGCCAGGAATTCGATTATGTTTTCATTCCCTACGCTACTGAAGAAGCTTGGGTAGGACGTCCGCGCGGTTCTTCATTCGTCTTGCCAAAAAAACAAGTGACCGATAGCGATATCCGCGATTTACGTCGGCTTTTCTATGTCGCTCTGACTCGCGCTCGAAAACACGTCTCAATTTTAGTACCCAATGAAGAATCCGACGGAAAAATCCTGTCGCCAATCCGCTTCATTGAAGAATTTGATAAAAAACACATTTCCGAAAAGACTTTACCGAGAACAGAAATGGAAATATCGAAAGAAACGGCAAAATCGCAAAATAATGAAAATAATTTAAAAATGGTTGATTTGGCAAAACATGTTTTATTGGAAAAAGGTCTTTCGGTTACGGCCTTGAATCATTTCCTGAAATGCCCTAATGAATTCCTTTATCAAAGCATTCTAAAAATGCCTCAAGCGCCTAGCCCTTCCGCTGAAAAAGGAAGCGCGATGCATGAAGCGATATCGAGAGTTTGGAGATTGAAAGAACGAGAAACCGAAAATATAGAGAAAACTTTAAAAGAAACTGTTTTAGAATATCTTGAAA
>Ga0209542_10006787_pt1 | contig 22132 bp, 15 predicted proteins | sample RifCSPhighO2_01_FD_184028 | JGI IMG/M metagenome (GOLD analysis project Ga0209542, IMG submission 184028) | Soil microbial communities from Rifle, Colorado - Rifle CSP2_plank highO2_0.1 (SPAdes) (version 2) | ecosystem: Environmental > Terrestrial > Deep subsurface > Rock core/Sediment ... | reverse complement strand
AAAATAGCTTCCCGCAGTCACGGCCAAAGCCAGAAGATAGGGGAGCGCGAGTACAAACGCGCTTCTGGATTTAGCGGTGACTGGGATTTTTACGCCAGAGGCGAGGCCCAGATCAGCGCCGCTCTCGGAGAGAGCGACGACCGCGAGTTCAGTGCGAAAATCATTCTGGCTGGTTTTGGAGATTCTAACAGACGCGGCTTCATCAGGCCGCAAATACATTTGTCCGCTGTGAATCTGTACATCTTTTGACTGACTCGTAACAGAAATTTGTTCTATCTCTGTGCCGAGGTTGCGCAAGAATAAAATTTGTTCATTATTTTGCCTGTCAAATACGATTCTGTCCGGGGAAATGCCAATAGTAGCGTCTGTTACAGAAAAAATTAAAAATTGAAAAGTCAAAATGTAAAGTGACAGTGTAAAACGATAAAATTTTACATTTTGCATTTACTTTGCGGTTGCCCAGAAGATAAGCGTGCCGTTTTTATGTCCCAGACTTTGAAAATCTGACGGCACGCGCAGCGATAAATTAACATTTTTTTCCGAATGCGCATTCACTGGCGCGGAAAAACTGCTCCATTTATCCAGCACCTTCCAGAATACCCCGCAGCTTGCTGCGGGGATGAATGGCTCAATATAGCCTTCCTGCGGGGTGCAATACCCCGACAGGAAGGTGCTGGATTTATTGCTTTCAATGTAGAGACCCTGATGGAAGAGCGGGTCAGCGTTGGACAAGGCAGTGGTAACGTCCAGGTTTACATTGCCGCTGTTGGTTAGCTTTACAGGTCTTGCAGGAGAATTGTCGCCGGGGCGCAGCTGGCCGAAATTGACCGAGGAGGTATCCACGCCAAAAATAATGATGGGCGGCCGGTTGGGATTTGCGGTGGCTTCCGCAGTCTCGCTGCTGCTCGGGATAGGGTTGGTAATTTCCGCGCTCAAAAGCACGCTCGCGGAGGTCTGTTCTCCGGCGGGAAGATTAGCATTAATATTCTCCGTGCCAGGACCAGTGTCATTGGGTCCGCCGTAAAACCACACCACCTGATCGTTTGCTGACAAGGCATAATGAGCAGTGCTGATTCCCGGTTTGCCGCCGTTAACTGTGTACATCCAGCCGTTTAAACCTGATTCCGCGATACCAGCAATGCTTTGAATGTAGATGCCGAATGGCGTGTTTCTGGTTTGGTGCGCGATGCCGGATTTGGTGATAGTTTCAAGAGCGTTAGCCGCCCCTGAAATATTGCCTTGATGAATAATGCCTGATGGTCCGTGGATGGTCACGAAAATTTGCCGCTCGTTTACTGGATTGCTTTCCTGTGCCGGGGACTCGGTGTCGGCAGGCGGAGGAGTGGTCGCTTGCCCGATCACCGGATAATATTTGCTATTCAGCGCGATCAAGGCATGAGCAGTGAGAACAGTGCTGTTATCAAACGAACCATTATTTTCCATAAAGGCCGCCAGGTATTCAGCCGCGCCAGAAGGCAAAGGTTTGTTTGCCGCGCGGTAAGCAGGCACAACCCACGATGTTGAATATGCGTCTGCGCCTTGTCCGGAAAAATGTGAAAAACCAGCGCCGGTATCGCACTGTTCCAAAAACGCAAACCCGCGATTGATGGTATCCGAGTTTGAGTTTTCTCCCGCAGAGATTAGCGCCATGATAGCCATGGCTGTAAAATCGCTGTTGGGCTGGCCGTCCACGAAATGACTCCACCCTCCATTGGGATTTTGTCCTGCTTTTATAAAATCAGCCAGAGCCGCGCGAATCTCGGGTCTGGCGTTCGCGCTAGATAAAGCAAGCACTCCAAAAATATCATCGCTGAGCAGGCCCGGAACGGCAGGATTCGCGATTTCCGTGCCATTAAAATAGCCTGACAAGCGGCTGACCAATCGGTCAGAATTCGCGCCCGCGGCCGAGCGGGCCAGTATTTTCCGCTCGATATCTGTGGGGGTTTGCCCGGGATCGGTTTCAAGAATGCCGAGATTCACGCCGTCGAGCGAATTGGTCGCGGACAAGGTTATCACTGACCAATCGGTCAGAATTTGCGATTTTAAATAATCCACGCTGCTGTTTGCAAGCGGCTTGCCAAAGCCGCCGAATATGACCGCGAGCGCAACGATCATTGAAACTGTTTTTGATTTCATGTGCTTGGATTAAAAATAAATCCAGCACCTTCCTGTTGGGGTATTGCACCCCGCAGGAAGGCTATATTGAGCCATTCATCGCCGCAGCAAGCTGCGGGGTATTCTGGAAGGTGCTGGATAAAAAATCCTCTCCAAGAAAAGAGAGGCGAGAAAATAAAAAACGCTCTCTTCTGCTCGGAAGAAAAAGGCAGATATATTCTCGGGGAAGGTTTTCCGGCTAAACGGTTGCGGCACAGCGGAGGATATCCACGGGTGGATTGCCTCACTTACCCTTGTCCTGAGAAATTTTTGATTTAAAAAAGTGCGAGTGAATGCATACTAGACTGGGGATAAAATTTTGTCAATTTTTTCGGGGATTTGATATTATCAAACTAATCTGTTTTATCCAGCACTTTCCAGAATACCCCGCAGCTTGCTGCGGGGATGAATGGCTCAATACAATCTTCCTGCGGGGTGCAATACCCCAACAGGAAGGTGCTGGATTTATTGAATTAACGAAAGAAAATCAAATTGTCAGAAGAAACCAGCCAAATTGCAAGCAACGAACCTCACGCACCCCTGCCTCCGGCAGCTCCTGCTAGTTTACCTCCGCCGCCCCTGTCTGCCGCGCCGGCTATAGCCCGAAAAGACTCATTACAGATTTGGGACAAATTGATCAGAGGCCTCATTTACGCCTGCGTTTTTTTGCTGCCCCTCATTTTTACTCCGTGGACTTTTGAGGTTCTAGAGCTCTCCAAACAAATGCTTTTGTACGTGCTGGTTTCAAGCGCGGCAGTGCTGTGGCTCCTCAAACTCTTGGTAACACGCAATTGGCGGTTTGTTAAAACTTCGCTTGATTTGCCGATTTTGGCGCTTCTGGCTGTCTATTTGCTCGCTTCGATATTTTCAGTTGATAGGATCAGCTCGTTTCTGGGGCCGTATGGCATTTTTTCCGGTAATTTTTTTGAACTGCTCTTCCTGGTTATTTTCTATTATCTGGTTGTGAACAATTTTGACAGCCCTTCCCAGCTCAAGAAGTTGTTTTCTTTCTTTTTTGCTTCCGTGTTTTTAGCCCTGGTTTACGCGGTGCTGCAGTTCAGCGGGTGGTTTGTGCTCAGGGCACCGTTCGCCAAGACTGGTTCGTTCAACACGATCGGGACGCTAATTTCCGCCACGCTGATCGCGGCTTTCGCGATAGTTTTATCGCTCGGGTTCAAATCTAAATCAATTTTTCGATTCCCCAACGGTAAGCTGTGGCGTTTTTTGCTGGGAATCGCCGCGTTTGTGATTCTGCTTACGATTAATTTTTTCTATGCCTGGGTGGCTCTGCTCGCTGGGCTGCTTTTGCATCTGATCTTTTCGTTCGCATTGAGCCGCTTCAGTTTTAAAAGCATTGTGGTTCCGCTTGCGCTGGTGATCGCGGTGGCTTCGTTTTTGGTGCTGCAAACTATTTTCCAAAAATCGTTTGGCAACGTATTCAAATTCGAGCTGCCGCTCCAGCTAAGGCTTGATTACAGCACTGCCCTGCCAGCGATCAAAGGAGCGGTTTTTGACAAACCCATCCTTGGTTCGGGTCCCGGTACTTTCAATTACGTGTTTTCGCAGTATCGCGATCAGGCTTTCAACCTTTCCCAATTTTGGACAGTACGGTTCGACAAGGCTCCGTCCGAAGCCGTTGAATATCTGACAGGCACCGGTATATTGGGATTTTTGGTATTTGAAGTTTTTAATCTCTTGTTTATAGCGTACGCCATCATGTTCCTTCTGCAAAACAGGGAACAGTCGTTTTGGGCAATGGGGTTGGCGCTGTTGTCTGGATACGCGGTGTTGTGGGTCTCCCACTGGTTCCTGTTTTTCAACACGTTCATGGCCTTCAGTTCTTGGTTTACCATCGCGGTGTTCATGACTCTTTCGAGATTCGCGTCCAAAGAACAAATCAAATCATATGATTTTTCATTCGCGACCTCGCCGCGGCAGACAGTCAGCATCGTGTCCGCATCCTCCCTCGGACTGGTGCTGATTGTGGTGTTTATGTTTTTCAGTATTTCGGTGTATGCCGCTGATGTCTCTTTCCGCAAAGGCTTAAATGCCGTGAACAAAGCGGAGACTTTTGATGACGCGGAGATGCATTTTGAGAACGCTACCAGAATGAACAGATTCCGTTCCGACTATTTTCTGACTTATGGCGAATATTTGTTTGGAAAAGTTAACAGAGAGCTAGAAAAAAAGAATCCCAACATCGTCGAGATCCAATCGCTTCTGACTCGTTCTATCAACACCGCGCGAACAGCCGTAACCCTCAACCCGAACAACGGACAGGCCTGGGGCCGGCTCGCCGGACTCTATGGTTACGCAAGGCCGATGATCGCCGGCGTTGATAAATTTATCATCGATTCCCTTACGCAGGCGGTAGAAAATGATAAAAGCAATCCAGTCTTGTACACTGACCTTGGTCAAGCGTATCGATTGACGGCGCGCACGATTGATCCTGCGATTCTGGGCAAAGGAGTGGATAGTGATCTTGATGGACTTTCCGATGAACAGGAGCGCGCCCTGGGTTCAAACCTGGATGACCGTGATACCAATGGCAATAGTGTTACCGATGGCAACGAGGTTCTCGCTGGTTTAAACCCGGCCGCCTCCGGCCAGCTGCCTGATGGCTTTTTGTCTAAATATGTCAAAGTCAGCCAAGACGGACTTATCAAAGCCGAAGAAGCGTTCCGCAAAGCTATCGAGCTCAAACCTGACCACGCCATCGCTTATTATCAGCTCGCCCTTTCTATTGAACAGTCAGGAGATGTCCCGCGCGCCATTGAAACATTGGAAAATGCGCTGGCAAAGCTTCCGAACAATCTGACATTCAAATTTGATTTGGGACGGATGTATTTCAACACTGGCCGGGTAGATGAAGCCGCGCGGCAGTTTCAGGAAATTCTCGTCGCTGCTCCTGGCCATGCCAATTCGAGATTTTCGCTAGCCCTGTCGTTCGAACGGCTGGGCCGGACCGCGCGCGCCCTGGATGAATACCGCAGGGTCCTCGAGCTTAGTCCCGGCAACCAGAATATTAAGGCCAAAATCCGGGAACTCGAAGCGGCGGTGGCGCCCCGGAGTAGCGGCACGAGCCAGTAATGTGGCGTAATTATTTGTTTTCGAGGCAGCCTTGACCGAAGGTCACGGCTTTGCTATTATTTCCCTGATATATTCTTAAGCAGACAAAAACATTCGCAATCTGGTCCGCATCAATGAGAAGATCCGCGCTGTCCAAGTCCGCGTGATTGACGAGGAAGGAAATATGCTCGGAATCATGCCGACGGCAGAGGCTCTTTCTAAAGCAAAGGATCTGGGCCTTGATCTGATCGAGATTTCTCCCAAGGCCAACCCGCCGGTCGCGAAGCTTCTGAGTTTTGATAAATTCCGCTACCAGCAGGAAAAGGCGATACAGCAGCAGAAAAAGAAGCAGAAAAAAGTTGAGATAAAAGGAATCCGCCTGTCAGTGCGAATCGGACAGCATGACCTCGAGTTCAAAGCCGGCACGGCAGATAAATTCCTGACCCGCGGTGACAAGGTCAAGATAGACATGCTCCTGAGGGGACGGGAAAAAGCGAATATAGATTTTGCGGCAGAAGTAATTAAAAATTTTTTAAGCGCCGTAAAGACTCCCTGCAACATCGAACAGGAACCAAAGCGGCTCGGCAGTTTTATAACCGTAGTAATAGCGCCAAAGACCTGATATATTCACCCACCAAAATTTTTGGTTTGTGAATCAGCAATATAGTTCCCAAGAATATTATAAATTAGTTAAAAATCATTAAAGAAATTTAGGCGGGTAAATGTACAAGATCAAGACTCACAAAGGAGCATCCAAGAGAATCTGGAAAACCGGCAGCGGCAAGCTGATGCACCGCCACGCGGCCCGGTCGCATCATCGTGGCCGGAAGAACGTGACTGAAAGCATGCGCCGCAAGCAGAACGATTCTGTTGCGGATCAAAATCCGCGAGTCGGCGAATTAATTCCCTACAACTAAGCTATGACCAGAGTAAAACGAGGAGTTCAAAAAAGAGCTCGCCGCAAGAAAATAATCAAACGAGCCAAAGGTTTTGTCAGTCACCGAAAAACCAATTTTCGGGCAGCCAATGAAGCTTTGATGCATGCTGGCAAACACGCGTACATCGGCCGCCGGCAAAAAAAACGCAATTTCCGAAGACTGTGGCAAATGCGCATCAACGCTGGTTCGCGGGAAATGGATTTGTCTTACTCGAAACTGATGGCCGCTCTCAAGAAAAATCAGATCGCGCTGAATCGAAAAATGCTTTCTGAGATCGCGGTCAGATATCCTGAAGCGTTCAAGCAGATTATCGCCACCGCCAAAAAATAGATTTGATGCCCTCCCGCTTAGGTTGCAACCCTTGCCAATTCGCGGGATTTATGCTAATTTGTGGAGACCGCCAAAAGCTCGGAAGGAGGTTTTGGGGAGAGGGGGCAGTATGAATACCGTAGCGAGTCTGCGCAGCAGAACGCGAAGTGTATACCAACTGTGACGAAGGGGCTGACAAGCTTCGACAAAAGTTCTTTGAAAAGCGATCGCAAGCCAGAGCACGCAATCATCTCTGTAAAAACTGTTGCAATCCACAAATGCCAACACATTTGTCAGCAAAGTAAAGAGCGCTTTCGCGTTCAACTTTGCTCCAGCATTGGCTTAAATAGCTGATGCGGTCAAACGGGCGACACCGATAGCCCCGGCGACCTATCATTTCGGTTAGATTATCCATAGGCCGCGTGACTATGGCTGATCGAAAAGTTACCACGATCGTCCGTCAGGTATTTTGTCGGTTTAAAGCCTGCCCGGATTAAATCCGCCAGCCGGCGGAAATTAAATCAAATAAGCTTGTAGACATTGCTTTTCTAAATTTTTGGACGCGGGTGCGATTCCCGCCAGCTCCACACAATTAAAAATAGACTCTTGCGAGTCTTTTTTGTTTGCGCTAAAGAGCCAGCAGAACCTGCATGGTGACGATAACCAGATACCCAAAAAGCAACAACGAACCTTCAAGGCGGGATATCACTCTTTTGGTAATAGTGAAAATGAAAAGCATGCCGCTCAATAAAAGCAGCGCCGGCAGATCAAATGTGATCCATTGCGCTGATAGCGTGATTGGAGCAATCATCGCTGTCACGCCAAGCGTTACCAGGAGAGTGAAAATGTTGGAGCCGAGAGTTTCGGAAACCGCGATTTCTCCCATGTCCCGTTTTGCTGCTTTGTAGGCCGCCATAATATTTGGTATTGACGGACCGATCGCGCCGAGCGTAAATCCGATAATCAGCTGATTTATTTGAAATCCTTCAGCGATATCAATGAGCTGACTGCCAAATATTTGAGCCCCGGCGAGCAGCACGCCCACACCAAGCGTAAACGAAATCCACCCGGATTTGATTTTCCCAATATCAAATCCTAACAGATCAAGAGAAACCTCGACTTCTCTGACATCCTGGCTGCGTTCTTCGCTTGTCTTTTGTTTTTCTTGCAAAAAGACATTGATCATATAGGTCACGAACAACAGCACAAACGCAAAACCTTCCGCCCTGGTTATTTTTCCCTGCATACCGACGGCCAGTACCAGTATTGGCACAATGAGCGAGAAAACCCCATCGCGGAGAATGAGATTTTTTGTAACCTTAAGCGGCCGGATGATCGCTGACAAGCCGGTCATGAGGCCGATGTTCACAAAGATTGATCCGAGGATTACGCCGAGCGTGATATCAGAAAAACCTTTGAGTGTCGTGTAAACAGCGATGAGAATCTCTGGAAGACTGACTGCGACTGAAACCAGAATAAGGCCGATCGATACGCCGGAGACCCCCAAGCGCTTAGCGATAGGAATAAGCGAATCGGTGAGCCAGTCCGAACCTTTACCGATCAGGAGAATGCTAACAAAGATTAGCGCGACACTATAGATCATATCCATATAGGCATTATAGCAACTGCTTTGTTAAAATTAGAAATTTAGTATAATGAAAAAAATGTTTACCAAGTGGTTTATTTTATTAATGATATTAGGAATCATCTGGCTGGCCATCATTGGCTCCTTTGCCTGGGCTTTGGTTTATGTGATCAATTTTCCGGTTAAGCACCCGCAGCGAGCGCTGGAACTGGAAACCAGGGTGATTAGTTTTTTCGAGCAGATCACTTTACCCATCAAACTCGCGAACCTGTCGAGGCTAGAACCAGACAAGGAGCTTTTGATGCCGGTTTACGGCCGCCGAGTTTCCGAAATAGCTGATACGTGGGGCGCGCCGCGCGGTGAAAACGGAGAACGCAAGCATGAAGGCCAGGATATTTTTGCGCCGCGCGGTACGCCGATTTTTTCCGCGACGACCGGGTACGTCACAAGAATTACCGGGGATAAAATTGGCGGCAACTCGGTCTACGTGACTGGCACCGGCGGCATTGATTACTATTACACGCATCTTGACCGCTTTCCTGAGGGGCTGTCTGTCGGTGACAAGGTGACAACCGATACAGTCATCGGGTTTGTCGGCAACTCAGGCAACGCAGAAACCACGCCCTTTCATCTTCATTTCGGTGTTTATGTTACGCCAAGGCAAGCCCTGGACCCGTTGCCATTGCTGATCAACCGATAGGTTTTTCGCTGTTTTTTTGGTAGAATACTGTCATGTCAGTGCTCGCCAAAAACAAGGAAGGGTATTTTAACTACACGATCGAACATACGCTTGAGGCTGGCATCGTGCTTGCCGGACATGAAGTCAAAAGCGCCAAGACCGGCGGCGTTTCCCTCAAAGGTTCCCACGTGACAATCCGCGGGAACGAAGCAGTACTGATAAACGCGCATATTCCTTTATATAAACATTCCGCAGCCATACCCGGTTATGAACCCACAAGGTCAAGAAAGCTCCTGCTTAATAAAAAAGAAATCTCCGGGCTGATCGGCAAATCCAAAGAACAAGGCATGGCCGTGATTCCGCTGGAGCTTTACGAGAAAAGAGGGCTCGTGAAAGTAAAACTCGGGATCGGTCGAGGAAAAAAGAAATATGACAAGCGCGCCAGCATCAAGAAGCGCGAGGATGACCGAAAGATTGCCAGAGCCATAAGAAGCAAAATATGATCGAACAAATCAAGCCTAAACTCAAAAAAATTATAAAAAAGCGCTATCGGGTCGAAAGAAATGATGTACACGTGGATAAAGCTATTGATGGCGTAGGTGCTGACTACTACTCTAAAGAAGCCTTTTTATTGGCAAAGCAGCTTAGGAGAAAGCCATTAGACATTGCTAATGAGATTGCTGAAGATTGGAAATCATCACAGCAGTATAGCGTCGGGTCGAAGATGGAGGCGAATGTTGCGGAACCCGGTTATCTAAATTTCAATATTGATGATGGGCTGCTTCATGAAAATTTAGCTGATATTTTAAAACAGAAAAATAAATACGGTCATCCCAGAGAAAAAAGAGAATTAAAGGTTCTTATAGAGTATTTTCAGCCAAACATTGCAAAGCCATTGCATATTGGCCACATGCGCTCGGCCATAATCGGGGATAGTTTATTCAGGATTAACGCGCTTTGTGTTGACGAAATTGGATCAGATACTCATATGGGAGATTGGGGTACACAGTTTGGAATCTTACTGTATGCTTATAAGAAGTACGGTGATGACAAAATCATAAAGACAGATCCGATAAACGAACTTAATAAATTGTATATTAAAGCTAATACGGAAATTGAAGCCAAACCTGAATTGCGAGAGCTTGCGAAAGCGGAGTTCGTAAAACTTGAAAAAAATGATAAAGAGAACCGCAGATTATGGCAACAATTTGTGAAATGGAGTGAGGAAAGATTTTTTGAGATATATGACTTACTTGATATAAAAAAGCATAAACATAATTGGCCAGAGAGTTTTTATGAAGACAAAATGCCCGCTGTTGTAGAAAAATTGAAAGCGGCTAATTTGTTGAAAGAATCCCAAGGGGCACAAGTGGTAGATCTATCTGAACACAACCTGGGAACAGCAATTATTATTAAATCCGACGGCGGTACTACCTATCTTTTAAGAGATTTGGCAACATATCTGTTTCGCAAGCAAAAAGGTTATAGTAAACAGCTTTATGTAGTTGACTCGCGACAAAGCCATCATTTTAATCAATTGTTCAAGATTTTAGAATTACTGGGCGAGCTTACACAAGACGATGCCGAACATATTGATTTTGGATTCATGAGTTTGCCAGAGGGAGCCTTGAGTACCAGAAAAGGTAATATTATAGAATTGGAAAAACTCGTAAATGAGGCGATCCAAAAAGCGAAAAAAACAATACAGGACAAAAATCCCCAGCTGGAAAATAGTGATAAAGTGGCAAGGCAAGTGGCCATTGGAGCTCTCAAATATTTTGACCTTTCTCATAATCGCCATTCTGATATTGTCTTTACTTGGGAAAAAGTTTTAAACTTTGAGGGAAACACCGGACCTTATATTCAGTATACGCATGCAAGGTTACACAGTATTTTAAGGAAGGCTCACGAGATGCCGTTGACCAAGAGTTTTGAATTCAAATTTGATATAGAACGGGACTTGTTAACCTTCTTAAGTATTTACCCGTCCCTAATTCAAACGGCGTCATTCAAAAGTGAACCCAAGGTACTAACGGATTATTTGTTCGGCTTGGCATCAATCGCCAATAAATATTATCAAGAAATAAGAATTCTCGAAGAAGAAAATAAAGCGGTGCGTAAATCCAGGTTGGCTTTAATTCAAGGAACGGTACAAGTATTGAAAAACGGTTTGGCGCTCCTCGGCATTGAAGCACCGGAGGAAATGTAATGCAAGATAAGGGAGATCAGGGTTATAAGGGTAATCGGGACGATGCAAAAAAAAAGGCCGGTTACGAGTATCTGCTCGCTTACAAAATCACTGTACCGATCTATGATCTGACGGTACAGTTTTGCAGCAAGTACATTCCAAAGAACAGCCGCACCAATGATCAGATGGTACAGGCCGCCCGCTCTGGTATGCAGAACATCAGCGAGGGCAACCAGCAGGAAGGAATGAAAGGTTACATAAAACTCTGCGGGGTAGCCCGAGGTTCACTAGAAGAGTTATTAAAAGATTATCATGCATACGCGCGGCAAAATCGCCTCGGCCTTTGGCCGAGAGAGCGATGCATAAGGGAGATCAGGGAAACAGGGGAGATATGGAAAATCATAAAAGCAACGCCGACCCTCCCCGATATCCCTGCTTTCCCCGATCTCCCCAATAGCCCGGAGCATGCGGTTAATATGATGATCACTCTGATCAACCAAGCGAACTATCTGATCGATAAGCTCGTCGTCTCTCTGAAAGAGTGCCACATGCGCGTTGGCGGTTTGACAGAAGAACTATATAGAAAGAGAAAGGAGTATCGAGGTGCGAATCGGCATTGATCTTTCGGTGTTGAAGCAATCTCGCACAGGCATAGGGAACTATGCCTTTAATCTTTCCCAGGCCCTACCCAAGCGGGGGAGCGGGCACGAGTTTATTTTTTTTGGGGGGCCAAAAGGCGCTATTCCTTTTTTCAGCAGGCACGTCTCCTATGCAAGACAAATTCAAAAAGAAAATCTTGATGTGTTTCACGGACCGGCGAATGTCTTGCCGTTGTTCTATTCTGGTAAAAGCGTGATTACTATTCATGACCTGGCGATTTATAGACATCCGGAATGGTTCCCGAAGGGGCAATGGCTTGCCACGAAACTGATTGTGCCGGCAACTATTCGAAAAGCCAGCAAGATCATCGCGCCATCGCAGGCAACCAAAAAAGATCTGATAGAGTTGTTTAGAGTTCCCGGTGAAAAAATCATCGTGATACCTCATGGGGTGGAACCCCGATTCTTTAAAGAATCGGGAATTTCTAATTCTCAATTTCCAATTCTCAATCAATTTTCAATGTCAAAATTTTCTAAACCATACATACTTTTCGTAGGCACACTGGAACCGAGAAAGAATATCGAACGAATTGTTGATGCGTATGCTGATCTACCGAAAGACATTTTAGAAAGATATGATCTCGTTTTAGCCGGCAGGAAAGGTTGGAATGATCGGGATATTCTATTGAAAATTGGCAAGGAGAAAATAAAAGTTCTGCCGGATATCACAAATGACCAACTCCCGGAGTTGTACCAAAATGCCGCCCTGTTTGTTTACCCATCGCTTTACGAAGGGTTTGGTTTGCCGATTCTTGAGGCTATGGCTGCAGGCGCTCCCGTTATAACCAGTAATACATCGAGCATGCCAGAGGTGGCAGCGGGTGCGGCAATCACCATAAACCCATTGCACACTGGTGAGATCTCCGGGGCAATAGAGAAAATTTTGAGAGATCCCGCTCTAGTCAAGCAGCTTTCAGAAGACGGGGTGAGCCGCGCACGGCATTTCACCTGGGGTGAAACGGCAAAAAGGACTCTCAGTGTTTACGAATCCTTGAGCTAAATAGATACAGAATATCCGAGATCACGCTTAGATAAGCCAAAAGCCGGATAATGTACGTCATTGCGATCCGCCGCAGGCGGAGAAGCAATCTAAACCTATGTCAGAAAAACAATTTTGCATCTACATTTTAAGCAACAAAAATAACACAACGCTCTATACTGGGGTAACCAGCAATCTTAAAGCTCGGGTTTGGCAGCATAAAAACAAGTTCGTTGAGGGCTTTACGAAGAAATACAACCTGAGGTATGTGAAGATGCATATTCTGCCATTTCCAGGGAGAAACAAATAAAGGGCGGTTCGAGAGAAAAGAAGGTACGATTAATCGAGAATTTCAATCCGCTTTGGAAGGACTTGTATGACAGTCTTTGAGATTGCTTCGCTGCGCTCGCACTGACGCATTTTTTTTCTCTAAACCCCTTTACAAGGGTGTTTTTTTCTGCTATAATATATGTAGTGAAAGTCCGAGACTTGGCTAAAACAAGCGAAATATCGGACACACGGCAGCTCAGAGGTTTTGGCTCAAAAATAAGCTAAAAACTCGAAGCTCGAAACCAAAATAAAATTCACAATCCTATATCAAGAATGGTTGTTCTCAGCCCTGTGCTGAGACTTTGCTTTTTTTAGGGTTGTGAGCTCGAAGACCCGCCCAAATTGCTACGCAATTTCAGTCGGGCAAGAAATAAAAATGAGTCTCGCAAACGAAAAATTAGTCCCAGTTGGTGAACTCGCCCAGCGTTATGGTTATAGCAGGGATCATTTGGCGTACCTTTGCCGGAGAGGCGAGATGCAGGGGGTTAAATCCGGGCGAACCTGGATGACTACAGAAGAAGAAGTCCAACGCTACCAAAAGGCCATTACCGAAATACAGGTCGAACGCTGGGATAAAATGTCCAAAGCCCAGTCGCTGCCTGAGACCCCAAAACCCATGGTTGTCAGATTCCAGCCAACAAAGCAGTTAGCAAAGGCTCCTGCGCCCGTGGGGTTAGCGGGTAAAAAAGATCTGCTGCCGAAGCTGCTTTTTGATGTCGCGGTTTTCTCGGAGCAAACTCTGCAAATCGTACTGGCTCCTCTGCGCACTCTTTTTGAACTCCTGAATTTTCTTTTGAGAAAAGCGCATACCCTTCCTGATCTGCCAGCCAAAATACTGCGTTCGTTCGAATTCGCAACCGAGCCGGTAACTGCGCTCTACAAAAAATATGGCTCCGGAACTTCTCTCTACCGCATCAGCAAACAAGCGCAATGGTACAGACAATCATACGCGTTTGGTTTAAGCTTTTTTATTGCCGTCACGTTTACCTATTCTATCGCGAATTTTGCCGGAGTGCCGGTCAACAACATCGCTCGTGAAAAAGTCGCCGGCGTTTTTCACGAGATGAATGAAAAGAAAAAATATCTTGCGTTTGAAAACGCGGCTTCTTGGATACAAAATACTGCTCAGGGAGAAAGCCCTCGTGGCGCGAAAATTTTCACTACTATCAGAAAGTTATTTAAACAAACCTCGGACAAAGTTGCTGGCTTGTTCACGGACAGTCAAAAACCGAAAATTGTTATTGACACTCCTCGTAAAGAGCCGGTGAAACTTACTGCTCCTACCCTCGTTCTGCTTGAAACAAAAGTTGTCGAAAAACAGGTCGCTGTTCCCGGACCGCAAGGGCCAGCGGGAGAAAAAGGCGATAAAGGCGAACCTGGCATCATTGCGAGCGAAACGAAGCAACCCCGAGAGACCCGCCCGCCTGGACTTCGCCCAGGCGAAGTCGGGCAGGTTGCCGCTCCGCCCCCTCAAGGTTTAGTTGCGGGAATATCGAACGCACCGAATATTCCAGCTCCATATCCTATCTACATTGTCGCCTCGCAGGACAAAAATCTTTCCGGCACCACTGGTGATTTCCGCTACCTTTCCGCGCAAGAGGGCAGATTGGATATTCTCACCGTCGGCAACAGCGCCTCCACCACGGTCATCGCTTCCAACTCTGTGAGCACGGGCGAGATCAATGTGCGCGAAAGCCTGACCTTGGGCTCGATTACCGGTTCGGCGCAGTGTCTGCAGGTCAGCACCATCGGTCTTGTTGCCGGTTCTGGAGCGGCTTGCGGATCTTCGGGAACACCAGGCGCGTGGGAAACCCTGTTTGCCAACGCCCTGACCCCGACTTCCACCACAGCCGGTATTTTTGTGAACGCTTCATCTACCTTTGATTCGACCTTGCGGGTCAATGGCAACCTTACATTGTCTGGCATAACCGGTTCTACCCAGTGTCTGCAGGTCAGCACCATCGGTCTTGTTGCCGGTTCTGGAGCGGCTTGCGGATCTTCGGGAACACCAGGCGCGTGGGAAACCCTGTTTGCCAACGCCCTGACCCCGACTTCCACCACAGCCGGTATTTTTGTGAACGCTTCATCTACCTTTGATTCGACCTTGCGGGTCAATGGGGCTTTGTCGGTAACAACTACTATCGCTTCTTCTACAATCGCTCATTCTCTTTTAGTAGACGGCACTACCTTGGTAGTCAACGCCAACGAAGGCAGGGTGGGGATTGGGACAGCGAATCCTGGCTACAAATTGGATGTCGTGCACGCAACGAATGACACGTATGCGATTCGCGGTTGGGGCTCAGCCGGTTCGGCGAGCGGTATCTATGGATTTTCTGAGAATACCGTCGGGGTTTATGGTGGTATCGGGGGCAGTGGGGGAATCGGCGTACTAGGTGACGCGGTAAACGGCCGTGGGACTGGTGGAAAATTCCAGCAGATCGGTACACTGGGCGCTTCCTACACCGACCCCACGCTCTGGGCTTACAGAAACAGCGTCTTGGCCGGCAATGACCTAACAGGAGCCGTATTGAGGATTGAGGATACCACGGCATCGACGGGAAGGCTTCTGGACGTCATCAAGCAAGGGACCTCGATGGTCGTCATTGATAACAACGGCCTCGTAGGCATCGGTGTTTCTACTCCCACCTCGTCACTATCTATTCTCACCGCCAGCGCTTCCACCAACGGCCTCACCATTGAGGCCACCGCCAGTCAAACCGCGAATCTTTTTCAGCTTACGAATGCCTCCGGTTCCTTCCTTTCCGGTTTCACTGCCGCCGGCGGCTTGCTCATGAACATTTCTTCCACCACAGCGCTGAACATCCAAAGATCAGGCAATCGCATTTTTACGGTAAATACCGCCACTGGCGATTATGCCACCTCTACGTTTTTTGGTGATTTTCAAGTGGCTTCCTCTACGGATTCGGAAACCACCCCGGTTTTCGCCATCCGACCATCCAGAATCGCGGGAGCCCAGTATGCCACCTCGACCTTTGCCGGTTCGGTATCAATCGAAAACGGCGCTTTCCTCCATGAAGCAGGCAGTGGCATCACCTCCATTGACAATCTCCAGATCGGCTCTCTCAATTTTGATACGGACGCAGGCACCCTCTCCTGGGCGGACATGCCGGTTACGTCGTCTTCGGCAAGCGGCGTAATCAACAGCTATTCAGCTATGCTGGACGGCAATCCGCTTCTCACGATTTATGGTGTTTCCGACGGCGCGGGGGGCTTGAGCTCTATGGGGGTAGGCATCGGCGCCACTAGCACTACAGCCATGCTCACGGCCTCTACAACCAATGAAAGCACCACAGGCGTTCGCATTGTCCTTTCCGGCTCTTCTCCCACAGCCAATGCGTTTGAAATCCGGAGCGAGGCCGATACCTTCCTCTCCGGCTTCACTGCCGCCGGCGGCTTGCTCATGAATATTTCCTCAACCACAGCGCTCGCAGTGCAGAATGGCTCCGGGACAAACCACTTCGTGGTGGATACCAGCTCTGCCACAGCGACATCAACCTTCACCGGCGGTCTTATTGCCGACACTACGACCCTCGTAGTCAATGCCAATGAGAACAGGGTGGGGATTGGGACAGCAAATCCAACGGTAGCATTGGATGTAACAGGCAATGTCCTAGTCTCCGGCACTGCTGCCGCCACCGTCTTTCTTGGCGACTTCCGTTCAAACGGCGCCGGAAGCGTGTCATGGGTGAAGTTCGGACCCAGCGGCGACGATGATAACGGCCTCTACTTCCCCGCAGCGAACACCACTGCCGTCGTCACGACGGGCGCGGAGCGAATGCGCATAGACTCCTCCGGCCTCGTAGGCATCGGTGTTTCTACTCCCACCTCGTCACTATCTATTCTCACCGCCAGCGCTTCCACCAACGGCCTCACCATTGAGGCCACCGCCAGTCAAACCGCGAATCTTTTTCAGCTTACAAACTCTTCCGGTACTTTCCTTTCCGGCTTCACTGCCGCCGGCGGCCTGCTCATGAACATTTCTTCCACCACAGCGCTGAACATCCAGGACGGAAGCGGTAATAATGTGTTTACGGTTGATACCACACAGGCCTCAACCAATTCCGGAATTGACATCACTGCTGGAGTGAGTCAAGCAGGGAATCTTTTCAATTTTCTCAATTCCTCGAGCCAGTTCCTCTCCGGCTTTACGGCCTCGGGCGGCCTGCTTATGAATATTTCCTCCACCACGGCCCTGGAAATTCAAAACGGCGGAGTTTCGAAATTCAGCTTCAATACCGCCAGCGGCGGCTCCATCCACGCCTCCTCCACTGTCACCACTGAAAACTGGCTGACCGCCTCGTCTTCCACCATCACCGCTGGCGATTTCATCAAGCTTGTTCCCGGCGGATCGTTTACAGGCAATGTCTTCAATGTTCTCACTGACGCCGGTACTGCCATATTCCAGATGCCGTCCTCTGCCACTGCCACCACCACCCTCAACACAGGCATTAACATTGACTCTGATACTCTGGTAGTCAACGCCAACGAAGGCAGGGTGGGGATTGGGACAGCGGCGCCGAATTATAGTTTGACTGTTGCAGATGGGCTCATGGCCTTAGGCACAGCATCCAATGATGCAGAGGCAAGAGTCTATAGTTACGGAAACGTGCAAATTAATCTGGACGACGACAATGATGGTACGAACCGTTTTTATATACAAAGCGGTGCTGATTCAGTGATTTTTCAAATTCGCGAAACTGGCGAGATCACCGCCTCCTCCACTGTCACCACTGAAAACTGGCTGACCGCCTCGTCTTCCACCATCACCGCTGGCGATTTCATCAAGCTTGTTCCCGGCGGATCGTTTACAGGCAATGTCTTCAATGTTCTCACTGACGCCGGTACTGCCATATTCCAGATGCCGTCCTCTGCCACTGCCACCACCACCCTCAACACAGGCATTAACATTGACTCTGATACTCTGGTAGTCAACGCCAACGAAGGCAGGGTGGGGATTGGGACAGCGACGCCGAGTGGAGTATTGCAAGTGATTGGATCAAATGGTGCTGATGGTGCTACAAGTGCTGAAGTTGGATCATTAATTTCTTTGACAACAGGTAATGGAGGATCGACAATTGTTGTTGGTGCGGGTGGCGCAGGTGGTGCTTTCACCCTGACCACTGGCAATGGCGGCAATGGGATTTCCGGTGGTTCCGGCGGCAGCGGCGGAGACATCACTCTCACTGCTGGCAATGGCGGCAGCGGCGGATCAGCTGGCAATGGCGGCAGTCTTGTCTTCAATCCCGGAGCTGCTGGCAGCGGCAGTGTTGGCGTAATTAGATTGGCTGACATTAGAGGCCTCGTAGGCATCGGTGTTTCTACTCCCACATCGTCTCTATCTATTCTCACAGCGAGTGCTTCCACCAACGGCCTCACCATTGAGGCCACCGCCAGTCAAACCGCGAATCTTTTTCAGCTTACGAATGCCTCCGGTTCCTTCCTTTCCGGTTTCACTGCTTCCGGAGGCTTGCTCATGAACATTTCCTCAACCACAGCCCTCGAGATCCAGAACAGCGGCACATCTGCGTTCCGGATTAACACCGGATCCGGCTCAAACGAATATGCCACAACCACGGCCTATGGATATTTCCGCGCCGCACTCCCAGGCGTAACAGACGGAACAGTGTTTAGCGTGGATCCCACAACTGGCGTCACCTCTGCTGATTCGCTGGAGGTCGGGGCCTTTAACCTTGGGGACAACGGGGGACGAGTCAGCTGGATGGACATGCAGGTTACAACGACTACCGCTGGCCTCATCATGAGCTACACCGCGCACCTTGATTCTGTTCCCATGCTGACCTTGTATGCGGAAACCAACGGCTCCGGGTTCACCCGAACAAACAGAGTCGGCGTTGGTACCTCCACTCCGCTTGCCTTCTTTGATGTCTCTACCACCACCGAAGATACCCTCATCCTTGGCATGAACAAATACACTGGCGCCAACACCCCGCTTCTTGATCTCCAAAACAACTACGTCTCCCGGTTCAAGATCAGAAATGACGGCAGAATCACCGCCTCCTCCACTGTCACCACTGAAAACTGGCTCACTGCTTCATCAAGTTCTCTGACCTCTGGCGATTTCATCAAACTGGTCCTGAACAGCACCGGCTTCACTGGCAATATCTTCAACGTCCTCACCGATGATGGTACTGCCATCTTCCAGATGCCTGACAGCGCCACTGCTACCACTACCCTCAACACTGGAATCAATATTGATTCTGACACTCTCGTGGTCAATGCCAATGAGAACCGCGTGGGGATTGGGACAGCCACCCCAACCTCGACATTGCATGTCGTGGGAAACATCAAGGCTACGGGTTGTATTTTAGACGGAGAGGGTAACGTGGGGACGGCAGCATGCGTTGACGTAGCGGAAACTTATAAGGTGAGCGGTGATATCGCGGCAGGAGAAGTCGCGGCATTCTCTGGAAATGGCGCGGAAATCGCGAGATCTTCCACAGCTTACCAATCTGGATTAGCGGGCATTGTTTCAACTGCCCCAGCGCTGGTGATCACCGGTTCCGAAGTGGTCATGCGCGGGGAGGAAAGCTATGCCTATGCTTTTGGCAATGCTCCCCTCGCGCTCTCTGGAAGAGTTCCGCTCAGAGTTACCAATGCTAACGGCGCTATCCAGGCTGGTGATCTGCTGGTCTCGTCTGATATTCCGGGCGTGGCCATGAAATATGATCCGGAAAATCCGCGAATTCCTCTCCCGGAAAACCAAACATTTATAACCACCATCGGGGTCGCGCTTGAGGATTTCGACGCCTCTTCGGGGACTCTGTTAGCGTTCGTTAACCTCGGCCATCAGAGGCTGACACTCTCCGCTAGTAGTGATTTCTCTCAGCTGCTGGCCGCGAACGTTTCCGATGATGCCAATAGCACACTATTTATCAAAGCTGCCAGACTCGCGGCAGAATCCGGCCAATGGAGTCTGGATGATACTGGCAAACTCGTAACCAAAGAGCTCGAAACGGAAAAATTAAAAATCGCCAGCGACAAGACTGTCGGTTTTGGACGCATCAAGACAGGCACCACTGATGCAAAAATCTCCAATACCAATGTCACGGAAAAATCACAAATCTTTGTGAGTTTTATGTCTGATCTGGCCGGGCGGTCCTGGTATGTGGCGGAAAAAGATTCCGGCACCGGGTTTACGGTGAGGCTTTCCGGCAACCTGACTTATGACGCGGATTTCAGTTACTGGGTTGTCGAGACAGATCTTGATTATGAAGATTTTGTAGATAGCTTTGAAAGTCCCGTTCCTCATGGGGAGGGGGAGGATGCAGGGGAGGTCGTGGAACCACCCTTCTCCAGCCCTCCCTCTCAAGGGGAGGGAAGTGAAGAGGAAACTCCGACCTCAACGCCGGAACCAATTCAGGAAGAAACTCCCACCAGCACAGAGGAGGCGGTTGAAATTTAAATGATGCGCAAGCTTCAAACCATTTTCTTGTTCGCGGCCATAGCCGGCTATACGGTTTTTCTGTCCGCCCCGGAAACAGGGCAACAGAACGTCAGCGATGTTGTAACCACGGACAGTCAGGAACAGACCAGGATATCCCTGCCTATGGTCGAAGGGACGGGGCAGGTCGCAAAAGTAGTTTTGCCGGGCGATCCGCCGTCCCCGCCGCGATCCACCCTTCCACCTGCCCCGTCCTCCAATATCCTCACTCCCGGCGATCCGCGCATCAGAGGCGGAGTGACGCTTCGCGGCGGGGACGGCTCTGATCCGGGGACATTCACCGCGGTGCAAAGCGCGGTCGGCCAGGGCGATACCGGGAGCGGGAGCGTGTCAGCCAGTCTCACGGGCGTTTCGGCCGGCAATCTGATCGTCATCTGGCTGGGCCACGAGGATGGAACCGGCCTTTCGGGGCTGGTGCATCCCGCGCCGACCGTTACCGATGATCTGGGCGCGCATTTGGTCAGGGCGTCATTCCGCGAGCAGAGCAACCACTATGCAGGGTTTCATTATATGCTGTCTGCCAACGGCGGGAACCGCACCTTTACGGCAAATTTTGTTTTCAACCAAAGCTATAGGCGGATGCTGGTCTGGGAGTTTTCTTACAGCGGCGGGGCGGTGCGGTTTGACGCGGAATCAATCAACAGCGCCTCGTCCGGGACAGCCATCACCTCCGGTGCCATTTCCACGACCTATGCCGATGCCGTGGTGTTTGGCGCGGAGTACAATCACTCGGGCGACACCAAAACCAGCCCGACCATCAACGGCGCGGCCGCCACTGCCATCGTTAAGGACTCGCCGGAACGATATGCCGCGCTGTGGTATGTGGTCCAGACATCAACGTTTGCAGGCGGCAATGCCGCCGTAACGCAGAGCAGTAGCACTGTCTGGTTCGGGGATATTATCGCCTTCAAGCTCGCCAAAACCGAGCCGGCTTTAAAAATCAGATAATGAATGTTCCGATTCACCAAAATAATATATATTTATGATAATAGTAAGCAAAAGTATATTCCATTATAATTCTCGCGGTTCTTTTCTGGCGCTATCTTGGCGTTTTGGGGAAGAAACTTGGTATACTGATACTGGTTAATATGAAAAATTACCCGTGTATCCCAAAGAATATTAAACTCTGGTTCGCCAGGTTCGCATTATGTAATTTATATGAAAAAATCCTCTCTTGAATCCATCGTGCCGATTGGCGTCATCGCCTTATTGCTCGGCATAGTCGCCCTGGGCGCGTGGGCGTTTTTTGGCTCCTCGAGTCCGTTGTCGCGGGTCGTGGGGGAGAAAGCGCCGTATGTGCCGAATTTTCCTGATCCGCAGACCTTTGAGGGGCAGGAAGGTGACAAATTTGTTTTTCAATATCCGCAAAAATTCAACGTCACGACTATCCCGATAGAAGGCGGCGGTAAAAAAATCCTGGTGGAGTCAACCCAAGCCCGGAAAGGATTCGAGCTGACTATTCTGCAGTTTGATGAACAGGAGCGTTTGACTTCAGAACGCATCAGGCAGGATATTCCTGGGATTGTGATTGAAAACGAAAAATCAACAAGCGTTGGCGTGGAAAAAATTCCAGCCCTGGCCTTTAACTCTACTGACGAATACATCGGTCCAACCTACGAGATTTGGTTCGTTTATCAGGGCAACCTCTATGAAGCCCTGACTTACCCGGAATTTGCCAGCGAAATGGAAGAGATTTTGAAAACGTGGACGTTTAAATAATGTAAACTGCAAAAATCAAAATGGAAAATGACAGTGTAAA
>Ga0209542_10006786_pt1 | contig 22134 bp, 33 predicted proteins | sample RifCSPhighO2_01_FD_184028 | JGI IMG/M metagenome (GOLD analysis project Ga0209542, IMG submission 184028) | Soil microbial communities from Rifle, Colorado - Rifle CSP2_plank highO2_0.1 (SPAdes) (version 2) | ecosystem: Environmental > Terrestrial > Deep subsurface > Rock core/Sediment ... | reverse complement strand
CAGCAAAACAATTGCTATCTAAAGTGTCTGAGGCAATTAACCAAGCCAGGAGTAGAGAGACGTAAAGAAAAGAAACTAATATGATCACCGCCACTTTAGATACCAATGTACTAGCTTCAGGTATAGTTACTTTTCATAAACTAACTCCACCAGCTCAAATTCTCAAAGCGTGGAGAGCAGGAGAATTTCAATTAATTACTTCCGCCCATATTCTGGAAGAGTTACAGCGTACTCTGGAAAAATCTTATTTTCAGCAATTTATTACTTCTCAACAAGTGGCCGGTACGATCAGTCTTTTTAAAGAAGAAGCAGTAGTAACGCCAATTACTAAAACTGTGGTAGGCGCTGCCACCAGTCCAGAAGATGATCTAGCAATTACTACAGCTTTAAGTGCTAAATCAGACTATCTGGTAACTGGAGATAAACCGTTTCTGAAAAAAGTTGGTCCAACTTATCAGGGAGTAACGATTGTTAATCCAAGTGATTTTATTAAGAAGCTTCAGATATCAAAATGAAAATAATTATTTGAAAAATATCTCAAATCCGGTATAGAAACGTTGAACGTTGAATTTGTCTCGCAATTTTTTATTTTCTTACCTTTTCTAAAGCTTTCAAAAGTGGAATTTATTATAACTTGATTTTTACAATCTTCAATTAATTATCAATTATCATAATTTGGATATAGAAAAAATAATTGTATAATATCTACTAAAACTATGTCTCCTGTAATTACTAAACTTAATAAACTAATTAATCCAGTAAGTTATCTTCAAATAAACTTACGGAAATCTGAATGTAAAGATGCCATGGATATTAAGCCTGTGGATCTTCACTTGACAAGTCTATATTAAGTAGGTATAATTTAGGTATTAATTAGTTTTAGCAAACTCTATGCAAACATCTCAAGTACAACTAAAAGTTAGTTTGTCAGAACAATTGAGCGATCTATTAAAAGGAAGAGCACAACAATTAGGAGTGCCGGTTACTCAACTGGTCAAGTATATAATAATTAAAGAAGTAGAAAAAGGAGTATATCCGATTTTTACCGCTTCGGACCAGCTGGAAAAAATATCGGAAAAAGCGCTTAAGGAAATAGATCAATCTAAAGTAGTAGATGACATCGATGGTTTTTTTCAAAGTCTATAAAGTCGATATGAAAATAAGATTATCAACTGATGTCATTAAAATCCTGCAGAAGATTAAATATAAAGAACCTAAATTAGCTGCGCAAGTTAAGAAACAACTGCAACTTTTTCAAGCATATCCACAGCAGCCGTCTCTGAGAACTCATAAATTATCCGGGAAGTTACAAAATCGCTGGAGCATTTCAATTACTAAGAATATCAGGATGGTGTATATTGTTTTAAATCAAGAAGAGGCTTATTTTATTGCCATAGGAACGCATGATCAAGTTTATAGAAAATAAATTTATTTTTCTTTTTTTGAAAGAAGGTGAAAAAGATGAAAGGATTTATTGAATTTATCCGCGAGCAGGGAGTAATGGGGCTGGCGGTTGGTTTTATTTTAGGCGGAGCCGTCTCCAAAGTAGTCGCTTCTCTGGTTACCGATCTTATTAATCCGATTTTAGGGTTAATTCTTGGGGCCACCGGCAATCTGGATAAGGCCTATCTTTCCCTGGGAAAATCCAAGATAATGTGGGGAAGTTTCCTCAATGCCACCATTGATTTTATTGTGATTGCGCTGGTTGTTTACTTTGGAGTCAAACTTTTAAAGCTCGATAGACTGGACAAAAAGAAATAAATTACAGTTGAGCTTTGTTATAATAACAGGAGTTACGCAGATTGTCCAACAGCATATAAATTTTTTAAATACAACCCTCTGCTGACATTCTGAGAAGTAAGCCTGAAATACCAGTTATCCTGCTCCCAATCAGCGCTAACAGTAAATCCCTTACCTAAACATATATCAGGAAAGGCTATTCCGAACTGAAAAAGACAATTTATTTCTAGATAATTTTCTGCATAACGAGGTTGACAAATGTGTATAGTATCGAGTAGTATATATACACATAAGGAGTGTGAAAAAAATATGGACGTCTCCGATTCTACCACTATTCGCATCAATATCACCGTTCCCAGGTGGCTAGTGGGTGAGCTTGAGCGGGAAGTGCCGGAACGGGGGAAAAGCGGGTTTATCTCGGAAGCGATTGAAGAAAAACTCGTTCGTAAAAAACGGGATAAAGCGCTTAAAGAAGTGGCTAATCTGCCTCCGACATTCAAAGATATTGCTGATGGGAAAGAGTATATCAACAAAATCAGAAAGGCAGAAGATGTGCTACGCCGTACTCGGCTGGGACTATGAAAACATATCTAATTGATACCGATGTCTTCATTGACTTTTTCAAAAAGCGGAATCAAGCAGTACAACTGATAGAACACCTAAGCACTTTGGGTGATTTCTTTGTGTCTGTCATCACGGTTGCCGAACTGCGATCGGGGTGGACTGGAAAAGAAGGTGTGATCTATCTTCCCAAGTTGTACGATATTGCCCAAGTCATTCCAGTCACCAAAGAGATCGCCGAGAGCGCCGGTGAATACAGACAGAGATATGCTCAACAAGGAAAACGACTGCCGACTATAGATTTACTCATTGCGGCAACGGCTATCCTTCGTTCCTGTTCTCTTGTGACGCGAAATATCAAGCATTATCCAATGCCAGAACTCGATCTTTATCGGGAAATATATTGATAATTTTACCGCATTAGTTTATCAAAATAAACTATACTTATCGCAATTGAAATTGTGATAAGTATAACGTACTCTAACTTGATTGTTGCTCATTAATATTTACCAAAATCAACTAAGAGTGGTATATAATAACTCCCATTATGCAAATCCAAGACCTGCCGGATGAAAACACCTGGCGGTTTGTGGCAATCTTAAACCATAAGATTGAAACCGGCCGGTTATTTAATGCTTTGGGACACGTGACCGCAGGCTTATCCGGTGGAAATAGCGGAGACATCGAGATGGGCTTTTTGCAGTATCGGGACAAAGGCGGGGGAGTGCATCCAAATATTTCCCATTTTCCTTTTATTGTGCTTAAGGCTGATAATTCCAATCAGATTCGCACTGTCCGACAGGAGGCAATTAGACGTCAGATTCTTTTTACCGACTTCACCAGTACGATGACTGTCGGTACTTCACAAGAGCAGTTGGACGTCACTTTAGCAACCATGGAGCCGGATCTGGAATATTACGGCATTTGTCTGTTTGGCCGGACCCAAAAACTTCGCCAGTTTACTAAAAAGTTTTCAATATTTTAATCCTACTTTGCAAGAAATCCGATAGGTTATCAACTTAGGGAAGAATAGCGATCTCCAACGCTTAATGTTGTTTATGTTCTTTACAAAGACCGCTTGAACTCGAAAGAAAAAAACCAATTCGAGAGCCATCTGGTAAAGTAGCAATGATATTGTGTGGTTGTTCAGAATTATCTGTAAAATCTGTGGCGGAAACTGGAATCATTACCGTTGATAATTGAGGAATTAAATCAGCAAGTCTCCGTTGAAATTCTTGAAAAGTCATAACAGCCTCTGTTGTATATCTGAGTTGTTTACTTAATAATCTTGCTATAGCTTTAAAGGGTGGAATTTGGGCGAAAAATGACCGGGCATTTTCTTTTTCGTAGAATTCCAGTAGGGCTTCCTTAAAGTCAGCTCGAGGTAATTTTTTCTTTTTTTTACCAGTAAGCAGTTTTATCACATTTTGTTTTATATAAGTTGCACCTTGAGTATATGGGTTCCCTTCATTATCTTCATAGGAAGACAATGTATGGTCAACGGAGCCAGATGCCCCTGCAGTTTCGTTAAGGAATACAACATTGCTTTTTATCATCGCCAAGATCATAGCGTCTACTGTTTTACTTATCTTTTCATCAAGATAGACAATGTTTTTTTGTCTTTCTGAAAAGCCTAATGCTTTCAACACATGGTCTTGAACATAAGGCGTAAGTAACACTAAACCACTAGCTGGTAAATCGGATGAGTCTACAAGCGTCTGAGAGAGATTATATTTATTCGGTTCTCCTTGTGGTGGCTGTATACCTAAAGATTGAAAAACAGATCGAACAAAATCGGCTTGAAAAAAAGATTCATCAAAAGTATTAACTACCACATCTCCATGAAGGGGCCCTGCAAAAGGGCAATGATCTACACCAATTGATAATGGGATTAGTCGTGGAATCAATTCATCCGGTAAACTGGGTACAAAAATTTCTAAATCATATGGACCATTCGGATTATCATTATATTGAAAATTTAATGAACTTATTGGCGATGATTTCTTGTCTGTCGCAGCAAACCAGTTTAAGCGATTTTGTTGCAAAGCCGAATACCAAAGTTTTAAAAATGATGGAACGGTTGTTTCAGGAATGAGTGTTTCGTAACGAATATTCTGAACTAGTTCCGCATGAGAAATAGGAATTGGAGTTTTTTCTGCCACGGAATTAGTATATCATATTATAGGCCGCAAGCTTGAATTCCTTTTCACTTTTCGTTATGATGAATCAATGACTCATTTACCAAACCGCGTTTATCTGCACCGGAAAAAAATCAACAAGCGTTTTCCCAAGAATCCGCGCCATTTTGTCGACCGGCTGGTGTTGATAATGGCGGTAGTGACCCCGCTGATGACGGTGCCTCAGGTGCTGCAGGTGTGGGTGGATAGGCAAGTAGCGGGTTTATCGCTTGCCACCTGGGGGACATACGCTTTTTCCTCGCTTCTTTGGCTGATCTATGGCGTCAAGCATAAAGATAAACCAATTGTGCTGGTCAATGGATTAATGCTTGTCTGTAACTTTTTGGTCACGGTCGGAGTGATCTTCTGGCAATAAGGTCAGGAGTAAGTAGAAAGTAGTAAGTAGCTAGCAAAAATAGAGATTTATGATTTAAGAATGAAATTTAAACTTAAAATGTCAAATGTTTAAGCCATAACTAAAAACTTAAATCTATTATTAAGTTTTGAGATTTAAGATGTGGATTTGAGTTTTGACATTTAACTTTTAAGCTTTATTTATCGGCAACTGCAGCTCAAAGATCATCTCGTTTTCGTTCATCGGGTGGTTAAGTGAGGTCAGCCAGTAGAGCTCCAGGCTGGAAAAGGGGAGAGAGGAGTTAAGCTTAAAACCCTTCAAGCGCCGGTATTTGACCAGCTCCTTCCACAGCAAGGAGATCATTGCCCCCGAGCCATAATGCATGTGGCTTAAGGCGCGATAGCCAGGGATTTGAGCGGTCTTCACCAACTGCATATTTTCTTTTTTAATTGTCATTTCCGCGTTTTTAATCACCCCGATCGTCAATTTAGCTGATTTCGGGTTATAGTTTTCTTTGGCAAACAGTGTCAGATAGATGGCATTTTGGGGAATCGCCTTAAAGTACGATTTGAGCTCCAGAGCGTAGTCTTTAATCTTAGCGTACGGGCCTTGTTTTTCCAGATAATAGATGAAAAATGGTTTGCTTTTTTTGACCACCGGATCAACCAGGGTTTGATTTTCCTTCAAGTTGTGATAATAACCCTCAAGATCAGACAGGCTTTTTTGCAGGCTCTTGATCTCTTCCTCAATCTGCGGCTTTTTAAGAAGAAACAACTGCTCAAGCGTCTGGTTTTTTTGAAGATATTTTTTAATCTCCGCCAAAGTAAAGCGCATCTTGGTGAGAAGAAAAATTACCTGATAGTCAAGAATCTGCTGAGGCTGATAGTAGCGGTAGCGGGTTACCGGGTCAATTTCCACCGGTTTCAGCAGACCCAGCTGGTCGTACCAGAGGATAGTGCGTTTGCTGGTGCGCGCCAGGCTGGCAAATTCACCAGCCGAAAGGAGAGAACGAGTCATAATTCGAAATAAGTGGAAATTAATAGAAATATATGGAAATTACCTCCCTTTGTTGTTCCCCTCCAAGTCTTGGAGGGGATAAGGGGTGGTTATTTCTACCAGTTTCAATCTATTTCCATAAATATCTTCTTTTATCTTCTTGACTCTAACGTTACGTTATAGTTTATAATAGCACAAAAAGATTAATTTTCAATTGAAAATTGGCATTCAATGTTACATGTTACAAGTTACAGGTTACATGTTAAAAGTTATCTAATGAAAGAATATGAAAGATCAAACTAATAAGAAGGATAAAAAAGGCAACACTCGAGTCGCGGTCGTCACCGGTGGGGCGATGGGGTATAAAACGGGCGGGCCGTCAATTGGCGGGGCAGTTGCCATTCAACTGGCAAAAGACGGATATAAAGTGATTGTGGTTGATCGCTTGAAGCAGGCTGGTCAACGAACGGCTGAAATTATTAAAGAAAAGGGGGGAGAGGCGCTGTTTTTAGGCTTAAACGTCACCAAGACCGACCATGTCCAGAAGATTGTCAGTACGGCCCAAGAAAAGTACGGTGGTCTAAACTGTGTGGTCAACTGTGTCGCTCGCTATAGCGCGGGTATGGCCAAAAACGTGGCCGAGATCGTCGAAGATGAGTGGCAAAAAACGTTGGACGTGAATCTTGGCGGCTATTTTAAGATGTGCAAGTACGCCATTCCATTGATGCTTAAGTCCGGCGGGGGAACGATCGTCAACATCTCATCCGGGGCGAGTTTTCAGTCATTACCCAACTTCAGCGTTTACAGCGTGTCAAAAGGTGCCATTGATGCGCTGACGCGGTCCATGGCGGTTGATTTTGCTCCCAAAATCCGCGCCAACTCGGTTTGCCCGGGATTTGTCCGGATCGAAAATTCGGAAAGAAACCGGACTCCGGAGGAGCTGAAAGCCTGGTATCAATCAATTGCCGAGGGCTATCCAATGAGGCGGGTGTGTGAGGTGGAAGAGATCGCCAATGTCGTGGCGTTTCTGGCCAGTGATAAATCATCCTACATCAACGGCCAGTCGATCCATGTTGACGGCGGCTACGGCATCGCCGACAGCCATCAGTTTTAAGTTGATTAATCTTAATCTATGACAGTAACAACTAATGAAGCGGCTTTATCAGGCGATGCCTATGACAGTATCGCCTTTAGAGGTATGAGCGCTCAGTATTTAGCTCAGATAATAGTTGAAGTAACAACATTGTCGCAACACGGCGACATTTATCCTCCGTCTTTTGCTTTGGCAATGCAACCACAGTTGGAAAATGGATTATCTTTACAACCTCATGGACATGATGAAGGAAGAGTCTCACCAGCGGAAGCAGTAGCTTTGCGAATATTGGCAGATGAGGGAGCGGCGATTGCTCAGAATATGGGGAGAGGTGACAAAAAATATAAAATGATCCAAGAAATTGTCGGAGATCCGGGAGTGATGGATGTGGTTGATGGCATGGCTAATTTAGGTTACGGGCTACTCAACGCAGTCAGTATCAGAGAGAAAATATTTAGGGGAGAAAAACTGACTGGAAAGACAATCGGTGATGCGTTGAATAGAGAGTTAGTAAATAGATTTAAAATTCCATTTGAACTAGATGGAATGAGCGTCAGAAGTAATGTAGTTCTTGCGGCCAGGGAAATGGCGGGTGAAACAGTCGAAAGGGATATCAGAAACATGCGCGAATGGGCAAAAACCGAGTCTGATTTACAGTCAAGAATGCAAAGCCATTGCCACGGTATTGAGCTTGGAGCCAGAATCTATCAGCAAGTTTTGGGAATAGCTATTCAGAGAGGATTACCAATGACATTAAAAAAGGAAGCTTAAGAATTATGAAAAATAATACTTTGACTGCTCTCAATGGAGTGCGGGTAGGTCATGCTTCTGATACGAAAATAACGCAAGGATGTACCGTTGTGACCTTCGACCGGCCATTGAATGTCGGCTATGTCACTAAAGGCGGACAAGCGTGTACTTATAACACCAGCATGTTGGATTTGGATAAAAATGGTTATTTAAGGCATGGTCTATTTATTGCTGATGGAGGACACAAAGGATTAGAAACGACCGCAGAAATTTGTCGCGCTTTAAGAGAAAAAGGAATAGGTTGGAAGACAAAAAAAACTACCAATCCGTCGATTTCCGGAGGTGTTATTCAGTCATTATTTTTTGACTCCAATGATTTCAATTTGCATTTGGGATACAAAGCCGTACGAAATTTGTCATGTGAAGCGGTAAAGTCAGGGAATGTGGGAGTTGGATTAAGTGCGACAGTAGGTAAATTTTCTTGGACAGAAAGAGGAGAATGTTTAGCTATGAAAAGCGGTGTAGGATCAGCAAGAGTAGATTTAGGTGGTGGGGGAATGATCTGTGTTTTAACGGTCGTGAATGCATTGGGTAATATAATCGATTCTGGCGGTAATATTTTAGCCGGTAACAGAGATGATAATACTCAACTAAAATTTAGGACATTTGAAGGGATGTCTCATTTTCTAACCGGCAAATTTTCCAACACGACTATCTCCATTATTGGGACAAATATCAAATTATGGATACTTCAGCAAGATTTAACCAGGATTGCGGATACCGCCTTTCATGGCCAAGTAAGAGCAATTAATCCCGTTGGGACATCTCTTGATGGTGACATGGTATTTGCTTTTTCGACACAAGAAATCGATATGCCCTATACTCCTTTAGGGAAAGAAATCGGGAATGAAAATGGCGAATGGTGGAAACTGAGTGTCGATATTCTTGGACAGTTAGCAGCAAAGGCAGTGCAGGAAAGTATTTATGACGCTTGCCGGCAAGCGGAGACTGTTAAGTTGTCTTTCGCCTATAAAGGAGTTATTCCCTCGATGCATGATTATAGATAATTTGACACAATAATTTAATTTCACCTGGGCGTAAGCCCGCGGGACTTCACTCTTCAAAAACCACAGTATCTGGCTTTAGGAAGATAAGCAACTTCGGGAATAATCCGCGGGTGGGTTTTTTCTAATTTTTTTAAAATTTCTGCGGCACCTTCGCCGGTTTTGGCAGTATATATCTTTCCAGCCGCTAATATCACATGCTTACCGCGGTAGCGGGGGTTTTTAAAAATATCAGTCATGGAAATGTTAGTTTTCATGATTACATGATAGCAGATAATACGTCTATTTTCAATTATAAAATCTAAAATCTCAAATTGCAAAACCATAATTAGCAACTTATAATCATCTTCAACTATGACCAATAAAATCAAACCAATTCTTACCAAAGAATTAGTACGAAGGTTTTTAGCCGAGCATAATTTGATGGCTGTTGCTACCTTCGGTAGTTTTCCGTGGATTGCTAGCGTTTACTACACCTTTGACCGTGATCTGAATATCTACTTTTTAAGTGATCCCGCTACTCTTCATGCAAAACAAATATTACAGAATTCCCAGGTGGCAGTGGCGATTGCGGCCAGCCGCCAGGACATCAATAAGCCCAAAAGAGGACTGCAGCTGTCCGGTGTCGCCAAGCAGATCCATGGTTTGGCCAAAGTGAAACACGCGCTGCGGCTTTGGAAAAGAAATCTGGACGTGGTCGATCCACAACTAACAGTTAAAGTAGTCAAGTGCAGTATGTTTAAGATCACACCTAAAAAAATTAAGCTGTTTGACCAAAAGCTTTTTCCAATTCCCGATGGTCAAGAGCCGGTGTTGGAGATGTAAGTTTTCTTGACTGATCTTGGAAAATCTGCTATTATCAAGCTATGGAAAAAGTTAATTTGTCGACTAAAAAACTGGGCCAGTTTTCCGGCAAATGGGTGGCGATTGATCCGTTAAAACAAAAGATTGTCGCGGTGGCCATCACCTTAAAAGAAATATCTTCTTTTGTCAGCGGAAAAACTGAAAATAAACATAAAATTAAAGCCGTTGCTTTTAAAGTCCCCAGGAAAAATGAGGGGCCGTATGTTCTAACCAATCGATTCATCAACTAATGAATTATCCCTATCAAAAAGATATCTCCGGCGCCCATTATCCGCTTATCGATTTGTTGATTTCTTATAAAAATAACAGCACGCGGCTTTTTTCTTTAGTTGATTCCGGAGCCTCAATCTCCATTTTCCGACCGGAAGTGGCGCTGATGCTTGGCTTAAAAATTGAAACCGGTAAAAAAATCGAAATGGGCGGGGTTGGCGGGAAAATTTCCGGCTACCTTCATCAACTGCGGCTTGATATTGCCGGTAAAATATTATCGGCACCGGTGGTTTTTTCACACCAATATGAAGTCAGCTTTAATCTGCTGGGTAGAGAAGAGGTATTTAAACACTTTCAAATTATTTTTGAGGAAAACAAACTGCAAACCAGGTTTGAAAAGTAGGACTTACTAATGATTTGATTTCTAACCACTCGCACTGGTATAGGACTTTAACGCAAACCGCCAGAACCAGCGGGAGAAAAGAAACAGCCCGGTGGTAAAAAAGATCAGCAGCGCCAGATCCCAGCCCAATGGCCGGTGAAGCAGCACTTTCATCGGCACCGAGATAATCAAAGTCAGCGGAAAAAAGACCAGAAAAAAAGTGTAGGGCGTCTCCAACACCAGTTCTTTGGGAAAGCGGCCTAGAGAGGAGACGCTGTACATCATGTCAACCAGGTTGGACAGGCGTGGCGACCAGATCATCAGGGTGGAAACAGCCAGCCACAGCGAATAGATCATTATCAAGGCCACAAAGATGATGGTTAAAAAAAACAGTATTTGCCCAAACGTGAGTGTTAGATTGAGATAGTTGGTTAAAAAGACGTAGGTGGCTACTCCGGCAATTCCCGATCTGATGAAGTTGGCATAGCCTATATACTGCAAGCTAATAAGAAACTGAGCATCAAGAGGCTTCAGAAGCAGCGAGTCAAGCAAGCCGTAGTCGACATGATAGGAAAATTCATCAAAGTTGCGGGAAAAAAGCCCATGAAAAATGCCGATGAAAAAATTGTACCCCAATGTCAGGGCGATCAGTTCATACTGAGTCCAGCCAAAAAATGACTTTACCCGGTGGGTAAGTGTCAAAATTGTGATCACTGAAAAGCCGCCCCATAACAAGCTAACGAGCAGGCTGTAAAAAAAGTTGCTGCGGTAGGCCAGAAGCCGCGAAAAATTTAGCTTCAACAACATTATGTATACTTTAAGATGATGAAACATATGATAACTAATTTTCAATGTCCAATTTACAATTTTCAATCAAATCTCAATTTTGTAATTTTCAAATTGAAAATTTACTTGCTAATTCTACTGTCCCACTGCCGTAAATCGTTTGATGCCGGCGCCAAACACCAGTTTATAGGTTAAAAAAAATACTCCCAGCCAACAGGCCTGAATAGCGAGAATACTGGCCAGTCCATACAGGCTAAACTGGCCAATCAGCGCCGACAGCGGATAATAGATCATATATGGGAAAGGGGTCAGCTGGGCCACTAGCTTCAGCCAGGAAGGGAGCAGATCAAGCGGCACCAAAAATCCGCAAAGAATTAACGTCACCACTTCGGCAAACTCAAAGATCGCCCGAGTCTCAATCAGCCAAAACGCCAGAATCCCCAAGAGCATTTTATAAGTGAAAGACAGTAAATATGCCAGTACACAGCTTACCAGAGCTAAAACCAGAAACAGCGGATCGCTGACAAATTTCAAAGATATCTGAAAAATATTGGACAAAATTATAATCGCCACAATTCCATAACCGCCCTGAAGTATCCGGTAATGCATCTCTTCGCTAAACCTCATAAAGTAATAGGGGATCGGGCGAAGCAGATATTTTACCAAAGCGCCTTTTTGAATATCCATAACCGCGACGTCTTCTTCCTGGTGGGCCATGAGGGTGGAGCCTCCCAAAACCAAAAGCAGATAGTAGGTGGAAATCACTGTTAAATCGATCCCCAGTTGATTATCTTTAGCCGAGGCGGTCCAAAATAAAAGAAGCATGAACGGGTTAAAAAGCGACAGCAGAAACCACACCAGGGAGCGCGTCCGGTGCTGGGCGATGCTTTGAAAATGCAGTAAAAAGATGCGAAAAAGACGCATAAAATACAATTTTCAATTACCAATTTACAATTTTCATTCAATGACAAATGTCTCAATTTGAAAATTGAGAATTAAAAATTATGTCCATTTTCCCTTATTTTCTGGTAAACATCTGCCTGATAATCTCTTCAATCTCCGGCTCTTCGATGTTGACGTCCACGACCGGCAGTTTGGCTAATAGCTCGGCGGCTATTTGCCGCGAGTTGGCAGACGGGACCATGATTGTCACCTTGTTGCCTTCGCTGGATTTTATCTGGCCGTAACTTTGCAGGATATTCAGATCTACGCTTTTACTTAACAAAAGGGTGATTTTTTTATCTGTCGAAAATTTTTTGACAATATCGTCCAGCCGGCCGTCAAAGACGATCTTGCCGTTATTAATCACAATTACCCGCTCGCAAAGTTCTTTCACGTCTTCCATATAATGGCTGGTCAGAATAAGCGTGGCATTAAATTGGTGATTGTATTCTTTTATAAACGTTCGTAAATTTTGTTGCATGACAACATCCAAACCAATGGTCGGTTCATCCAAAAAAATGACTTTAGGTTGGTGGATCAAAGCGGCGATCAGTTCGCACTTCATCCGCTGGCCCAAGGAAAGGTTGCGTACCGGAATTTGAACGACATCAGCTACTTGTAATATTTCAACAAGCGACTGCAGTACGCGTTGGAACTGTTTTTCAGTGATCTGATAGATCTCTTTATTTAATAAAAACGTTTCCATTGCCGGCAGATCCCACCAGAGCTGGTTTTTTTGTCCCATTACCAAGGAAATCTGCTGCAGGAAAGTTTTTTTCCGATCAAACGGCCTAAAACCGAGCACATCAATTTCCCCTGAGGTGGGAAAAAGCAGGCCGGACAGGCATTTAAGAGTAGTGGTTTTGCCGGCGCCGTTTGGGCCGATAAAACCAACCAGCTCCCCCTCCTCTATAGTAAAGCTGACCCCGTCAACCGCCGGCTTTTCCAGGTATTTCCGGTGAATCAGCGATTTTAAAGCACCGGCCACACCCGGCTCTTTATACGGCACCTGAAAAGTCTTTCGCAGATTTTGGACAGAAATAATCGGCATATCACATTGTAACAAAGTTCCCGCTTTTTTGATAAAATAATCAAATGGCAAAGGTGATTTCCTTCCTGAAAAACGACAGGGTATTATCCTTTTTGAGAAAATATCCGCTGTTTTTGCTTCTTATTGTCTCCGGAGCGTTTATTACCTTATCGGTTATTTTCCCGATCGGGGATTACCGCTGTTTTTCCGGGGAATGCGGCGCCGGATTTTTGCCAAGCTACCGCAGTGACAGTTTCTGGCATCTGGCTTTGGCCCGTTATGCTTTCCATAGCTTGCCGTTTGCCAATCCGGCCCAAACCGGCAGCCCGCTTCAGGGCTATAATTTTCTCTCCGACTTTATTATTTATCTTCTATCATTCAGCGGTTTATCGGTAGTGTTTATTTATGCCAAAGTCATGCCCTTGGCTTTCCAGTTTATTTTTCCCTATCTGCTGATCCGTTACGGTTTGAGTAAAAGCAAAAATCCGTTTTATATTTTCAGTCTGCTTTTTTTTGGCTACTTTGGCAGCTCTTTTGCCTATCTTCTAACCCTTTATCATAACGGTAATATCTACGGCAGTTCGTTCTGGCAGTATCCTTCGGTGCTGGCTCTCCAGTCGGGGAATATGCTTCATAACATGCAGTTTGCTAACTCATTGTTATGTTTGCTGGCGGCAGTGGCTTTTTTGCGGGAAAAGGTCAGCCCAAAAAAATTGTTGGTCATCTGTCTGCTGATTTTTTTGGCGGTTGGTTTCAAGCTTTATGGCGGAATATTAGCTTGCATTATGTTTGGAGTAAAGGAGTTGGCCGATTTTTTTCAGCAGAAAAAAATACGTCAGTTTATTTTTCATATCGGAGCTTACGTCTTTACTTTTCTGCTGGCGATAGTTGTTTTTTACGATCCGTTGCACTCGACCGCCTCTGGGGCAATTTTTAGCGCTGCCCCACTTGCTTTTAGCCAAAAGATGATCGAAGAACCGCGCCTGTTATATCTTAAAAATCTGACCAATGCCCGCTATTTTTTATATGCCCAGCATTCATTTAGTCCGCGTCTTCTGGCCATTGAGCTTTTTAGCATCTTTTTATTTTTCCTTTTTAATTTCGGCAGCCGTTCGCTCGCCTTGATTGCCGCCATTTTCCAAACCATCAGGAAAAAACTGCCGGTAGAAGATGCGGCCATTTTGTCGGCGGTGGCCGTGGCTTTTATCTTTCCGCTGGTTTTTGTGCAAAAAGGTGACTGGTACAACTCACTGCAGATACTGTTCTTTGGCGTATTTTTAGCCAATTTTCTGGCTGCCGGTTTTCTTTTTGACCTGTGGAAAAAGAAAAAAGTCTGGTCAATGGCGCTGGCAATAATCATCCTCTTGCTGACTGTACCGACTAATCTTGACCAGATCCGTTTTTGGTATGAACGGCCGGATATTATAACGACCGATGAACTGACGGCCTTGCGTTTTTTGGACAAACAGCCCCTTGGCACAGTGCTGGTACCCAAAGAAGAAGGAGATCTGCGCATCACCGCCTATAGCGGCAAGCCGCTGTATGTGGGGTATCCGCAGCTTTTGTGGAATACTGGTATCGACTACCAGGAGCGTATGACAACTGTCAAAAATATCGCTTCGCATGATTTAACTTCTCTGGACTTCACCTATCTTTATCTGTATATCCGAGAAAAAGACCAGCGGGCGCTATTGCCTCTGTTTAAAAAGAATCCCCAGCTGACTCTGATCTACCGAAATCCGCAGATTGCTATTTTCCGCAAAAAATAAATCCTTCTGTTACCTCTTGCTACTAAGATAAATAGCTCGTTCTAACGATTTTTATGTCATTTGCCTTAACAATTCATAAGGCTTTTTATTTAGATAACCCACCATTAATTCGCCTGTCGGTAGGTCTCTGGTTACGCCAACGGTATTTGGTTGCAGCAAATAATTATTGGGCGCTTTGCTGGCAAAATCCAAAATCTGTTCTCTTACCGCATAAGGTATGCAATGAACCAGCGTATGGCCTTGGTGGGCGATTAACTGTTTTATTTTTTTACCATTAGCGTATCTAATATCTGACTCTAGTGGATCGGGGAGAAGATTAGCGGTGTAAGGATAGACAGAGTCGCGCAACTGTAAATATTTAATGACTAAAACATAAGGCAGTTGACCATTAGCGATCAATTCCAGAAGAGTTCGTGCCGGTGGTTCAAACTGACGATCGATTTTTGATCCGAGAAAATATTGATAAGCGGCACTGGCAAGCTGGCCATTATTTTCTAATGCCATTAGAAAACTATCAAGATGCCCTTGGCGTTCCATAGTAAATAGTAATTTACTATATAATTATATCACGATTAAGATGGAAAAATAGATCAGTTTTAGGTAGTCAGGTAAATTAAGGCGGCAATCTGCTGGTACTCTTTCATCAGCTCCGGGCGTTGGCTGAAGATCACCGTATCGACGTTTTTTGCTACCGCAAGCTCGATGAGCTCATCGACAATATCGTCACTTTTTTGCATCGCGCGCTCACAGATTTTGCATTCCTCAGGGCTCAGACTGAGATAATGCCTTTCCGGACAGATGTAGCCTTCCTGCTGCAGATTTTTGTCCACATAAAGGGTGGTGAGAAGTCCGCGGTTTTGGGCATTGATCACCTGTTCCAAACCCTCAACCAGTCCATGTTGTCCACGGGCCTGGATTACCTCGCTAATGGCTTCCTGTTCGTATTTATTTTCAAAATCCACCAGGGTTTTTTCCACCAGAAGCCGGCAGGAATTGGCGTCGGTCCACTGCAGGGGAGAGACCGCCACCTCTTGAAGCAAACGCTCGCGGACTTTGGGATGAAGCTGACGGATCAGCTGTTTGGTAGTGGTTTTTTCATGACCAATGACAATCAGGAAATCAAAAGCCTGGTTGGTAAACTGCCGGTAGATATAGTCGTCAATTATTTTCAGATGGCGTTTAAGCTGGACCAGGTGGTGGAGCTGGACTTTATTAGGCCGCGACTTATCCACCTCTTCATTTTGCGACTGGGTGGGGATGTGGGTGATTTTTTCACAGTTACCCAGGTTATAAAGAAAAAATACCGTCCGGTCAATATCGAGCTTAGCTACCAGTACTTTTTTCTGCAGCTGCAGCATCGCAGTCAAAGGCGCGGTATAGGGGCTGTTGTCAATGACCAGTCGATCGGGTAAAAGCGGAAAGGGCAGTTTGATCAAAGTGGCAAGTTCATTGGCTGATTTGAAAACCACCAGACTCGGAAATCTTGTTGTCGCCGGCTCATTTGTCACTAGTTCTTTGACATTTTCCAGATCCTGCTCCAGCGACTTTTTTTGGTCGTGGCTAAGCGACGGCAGATAGTTTTGCTGTCTTTTTACCGCCTCATTTTTGAGACTGTTAAACTGGGCAACATTCATTTTGGGATCACGGTCGTTTTTTGGCATACCTGAGTTCAGGTAGACGGAAACTACCGGACCCAGGTACTTGGCGTTGGCAATTTTATTAAGAAAAGACTGGTTGATCATCTTCAAATCGGTGTATTTCAGTTTACGGTCGTTTAACGACTCCATGGAAAAATTGTAGGCAATAACCAAGACAATTACAAGATATCACACCGTGACAATACCATTTTCTTGCCAAGTTCTTACACAAAACATGGAACTGATAACATGTAACATGAAACATTCAATTCTTAATTCATCAATCATGAATCTTTTACTGTTGTTTATAGTTAATGGATTATGGTTAGTTGGTTATTTATACACCTTGCGTGAGCCGCTATGCCCGCCAATATCAAGAAGAATTATCACCAGCTGTTCTGAAGAATCATAATCCCAGATAATTCTCATATCTCCGGTCACCCATGAACTCCAGCGTACACCGTGGTGAGGAGTGTTGACTTTGTGTGATCGAAGAGACTGGCCATGAGGATCTTGTGAGAGTTTTTGCAATGTTTTCATCACCCGTTTCTTGATAACTTCATTATGCTCTGTGATTCTCTCGTAGTCCATCTTAAAAGATCTGGCTGTACGAAGGGTGAACATAGTTATTTGATATCAAAAAATTTTTTCAGTTCTTTTTCATCCGAAGGATCGATATCTACATACCTGCCTTTTTCAATATCCTGCAAACTTTTCCCAATACGTTGGTCAGTTTCTGCATCCACCATCGGCAGATTGGCAATATCCTCTTCGACGTCTTTGACCACTAAATGACGAAGATACTCGGCAAATGGCACGCCGAGCTTCTTCGCTTTAACTTCCGCATGATAATAAAGTTGGGGAGAAAAGGTCACTAATTTTTGTACCCGACTGGTGACAGTAGTCATATGATTACATTAAAAATGTATATTATGCTTATATTTTAATATGTTTTAGCAAGATATCAAGGTCAATTCACTCTCGCAGAAACCCCTCTTCTATCGGCTTCCGCAGCCAATCTCAAGTGAATGTCGCGGGCTGCTTCATGGTTTCCGATCGAATTATGTCCGCCATTCGGGTTCTCCCAGTAAACCGCACCAGTTGCCTCTCTAGCCGCGCCCATGCCGGCAATATTCACCATCGTATCTTTTTCTCCATACTGCAGATATTTTGGGATGGTCCACGATGTGTCTTCGATTACCTCATCCCATTGGGACCTGCCTTTTTCTCCGATATGTCCCAAATACACCCGGAAAGCGTCTTGCCAGTTTTTTAACTTGGTGAAAAAATTCAGCGCCGGTATCTTATTCATAAGCTTAAAAGCTTGCTCCGGATTAGCAAGGCCCCCTTTTAATGCCCAGACAAAAGGGGTGGGGTACAGTTCCTTGTTGGTTCTGGTGGGAGCGCAAGTGATGATTGCATGATCTACCAGCTCCGGATATTTATTCATCAGCTGCGTTAATATTAAGCCTCCTAGAGAATGCGCCTCAAACGATCGTGGCGTTTTTCCGGTTTTAATCAGCTCTTTATAAAGCCAGTCGGCCTGTTTTTCAAACGTCTCTCCTTCGGCAAAATCCGGGCACTGGATATAACGGCAGCGCAGGCCCTGTTTTTGATAGAACTCAATTCTTTCTTTCCAAGTGGCCTCTACATGGCCGACTCCGCCTAAAATAATGATTTCCGGCAGATTTTTCATTGCTTCCGACTTATTTTCTACCGGCTGATAAACTCTTTCTACTAAACTTTTCGGGTCAGGCTGGGTCCTGGCGGCGCGGGCAAACTGCGACTCATCACCGGTTAAATCGGCTTGTAATGTTTCGGTATACGACTCCACATCAGGAGCCAGTGCTGTCACCACCGCTTCTGCCTCTTCGTCCGTAAATTCAATTTCCGTACTGTTTTCAGTCGGCGAGACCACCTTATGGGCGCCGTCTTCATAGATATGCGTCTGTTTTTGTTCTTCAATCTGTTTTGCTCGATCGGCAATATCGTCATAGCGAGCTTCGTCTTCCGGATCAGTAATCCATGTTTTATTTTCGATGGCATTAGCCAGATTGTCGGAAAATGCCTGGATCGGATCTTCGGCCGCCAACTCTGCGATAACTTTATCTTCAGATATCGATAACCGGGAAAAGCTGGGTTGGGGAGAGGAAGTGGGGTGAGCGGCCCGTTTGCCCAGGTGCTCGATCACTTTTTTTGCCACGTAAGAGTCGGGATTGGCAATGCCGGCGTCGGTCGCGTCTTGCACCAGCTTTTGATAGCCTTTTAGAGATTGAACATCCTCCAGTTTTTCCAAAAATACCTGTGCATGGGTGCTGAAGACCTCAAGCTGTCCGTTCACTCCGAATTTTTGCGCAATCACGCCTTCGTATCCGTTGATTTCTTGAAAATCGGTCTCCGTTAGCGCTGCCGTCACCGGCACCTCTGGCGGAGCGCTCATCTCCGTCGTGGCGACATCAGTCATTACTTCAGTCGTAAAAGACATAGATTAAATATAGCAAAACCGGTATAAAAAAACGCAGATCCATCTAAGCTATATCGCCATACGCCTTGGCCAGACTATCGATGTTGAAGCGCTTTCGGGCCTGATAGAACAATCATCATTTACTTGATAAAGTAGTAGAGTTGGGAAGAGACGGCTTCGGTAGTAGGCGGTCTAGTGCTTGCGATAAATGAAGTAGCTGTCAAGAGCAGTAACCCCAAACGCGGGATAAATCGAGGTTTATGTTTTTGATAAAGTTTAAGATTTTCAGACATAATCAAAATTATAACACGTTTTTCTTTTTCTCAAATATAATACCGGGAATTGCTGATAAGCGACTCTCAACCTCGGGAGTTGAAGATACTGTCAAAGCAGCCTAAAATTGTTGATCTAGAAAATAAAGGCTTTTTAGGTAACCGTGTAACTGTTCACAGTTCTTGACAAAACTATATTATTCTGTGTCATCCTGAATTTATCCTGATATTCATCAGGATAAGTGTTCAGGATCTGATCTTTAGTCACTTCTAGATTATCATAAAAGTAAAAACAGATGCTGAAACCCGCTTCGCAGCGAGGCGAGCAAGTTCAGCATGACAAATCCTGTGTCAAGAATCCTGAACTCTTACCCAATCTCACCAACCTTGCTATTTATTGATCTTTTGCTATAATCCTCTTTATGGAAAAAGGAAACCACCGGATACCAAGAGAAAATGTGCCTTTAGCCCAATGGTTGGATGCTCAACAGAGAATACAACCATATATACAAGCTGTTTTAGGAGGTAAGCCTTCAAGTGACTTATCTTGCGCTGTAAGATTGGCAATTACCTATAATCAAGCAAAGCTGGTAGTGAGAGAATTTTGTCATACTGGCGTACCACCTGAGTTGCCTTCTTTTTCTCTGGTTAAATAAAAGGCAATCTTCACTCTCAACTTTCAACCTCGGGAGTTGAAGATACTGTCAGAACTGCCCATATATCGCCAGCCGAAAAATGGTGGTTTGAAATGATTTAGCCCAGATTTCTCAAAATTTTTTCCACCTCTTTATCATTGATCCGGTGATACGGCCCGCGATGCGAGAGGAGAGCGCCGGAAAAGGTTTTGGGAATGTGCATCAATTCGTGAATCAAGGTCTTGATCTTTTTCCGCACCGGCAGTTTGTCAAACCGCTTGGCGTTGACTTCAATAATGTAATGGGGCGCGAGGCCGGCCACTTCTTTAAACAAGCGCGACATCCCCCAGATGCGGGCTACGGCTCGCGTTTTGGCGTCTAAGCTGCGGATGCAATGCACATAAGGCGCCTTGATGTGCTTAAAGTCCAGCCGGTCAATCAGCGCATCAATCTGTTGTTTGATATCGGGAGCCAGAGCGTAACGCATAAGAAAAAATAAATTCAAATCACAAAATTAAAAATTCAATTCAAATTCAAAAAACAAATATCTCAAACCCAATCCATTTATATTTTGAGCTTTGAGTTTGAATTGTTATTTGCCCTCCGATTCGGAGGGTTTGTCATTTGAATTTATACCTGTCGCAAATTCATTTGCGAGTGGTACATCGCTGGTATAGTGACGGAAATTAAGCTATTATCGCTTTTATGCAAGCCCCGTAGTTGTTGGAGTTTGAGGAGGACAAATTATAACAGAACCATGAACTGTTCTACCTTTCCAGGGAACCAGCTCGAGCATTTTTATTCCATCTGTTAAATCTCCTTGATCTGAACGGCTAAAAACAACATGACCTTTAGGGCTGATTTCAACAGCACAACCTTTTGCTAATGTGTTTTGTGCTCCAATCAATTGATTTAAATATTCTCCATCTGCCTTTTTCGTTCCACAAGAGGGAACCTTGTACGCCTTACCCCATTCATCATAAACACCGCTTTCTCCCTCACAACATAGAGCATAAGTTATTGCGGAGTTATCTGGATCAACATACAATCTTAATCTCGGCAGATTTAATACTTCGGAATAAAGAGGAACGTCAACTCGTTCAAAAGGATGTCCTTGATAACCCACAGGAATATGCCAAGCAGGAATAGAACCAATAGGTATATCAGAAAAAATATTTTCTAACGCAGCCACTAGATCATCACCAAGTAGAGTTACATAATAACCACCTTTTATCTCTCTTCTCTGACTACGGTCGCCAACGATTAGGTTACGCAGTGGTGATGGTTGTTTTTCGCTCATTAAAAAGATATTATACACGAACGTTTATGAAATGCAAATCGAAGTGTTACCCCGAGTTTCAACCTCGGGGGTTGAATGTACTGTCATTACCGTTTTTGCTGATCGGGGGAGAAATATTTAAGTTAAAAAGTATTAAGGTTACATGGTCATTAATCCACACGGTACATTAATTAGTTTTTTTCAAGTAGTTATTATTTATCTTTTAGTAACTTGAAGTATTTTTCATTAGAAATTTTTGCGGTTCGAAGGTTATTCTTAATAATGAAAATTGGAATAGTCTTATATTTGGGAATAACAATCGGACGAAGAAAACCCCGTTTGGTATAAATCATATGATCGCCTTTTGTTCTTTGATACGACCATCCGGCTTTTTCAAATAACTTGGCTAGTTTTCGATGATGTAACGGCTTAATCGACAGCATTTAAATCTGGAAGACAAATGGCTCAAAACTAATTTTCGGGAAAAATAATTTTTTATCAGTTGAAATACCAGCCTCTTTTAAAAATTCTTCTAATTTGTGTTGTTTTTTCACTTCATTAAGAGTGATTTCCAAAGCTTCTTTGACATTTTTTTTTGCTTCCTCTTCGTTTTTACCACAAGAAGAAATATCAAATTCAGGGATATACGCTACAAAAGGGGCGGTGGTAGACTCTTTTTCATATAGAATTTTGATAGTAATGGGAAATTGAATTGACATATATGTTTATTTTATCATAAAAATAGTAGTATACTCATCGTAGTTCATTTTGCAATAAAAAATGAACGTACGGAGGGTTATGCCAAGTCAGACTTGGTTATGCCGCTGAAAGATGAAGTGTTTTTTTGCAATTTCATCTGCAAGCGGTATACAACCAGTATTATATTTTTAACGTCTGTTAAATATTTATCTACTTAATAACAATTCCAATTACCTCCATATTTTCTTACCAAACAAAATTTTTCGCCACAGTAATAAGTTATTTGTAGATCTCGTGTGAGCCGCTATGCCCGCCAATATCAAGCGGAATAATAAAGAACTTTCAACCTCGGGAGTTGAAGATACTGTCAGAACTGCCCATATATCGTTAGCCGAAAAATGGTGGTTTAAAATGCTCTAGAACAGGTTT
>Ga0209542_10006785_pt1 | contig 22134 bp, 30 predicted proteins | sample RifCSPhighO2_01_FD_184028 | JGI IMG/M metagenome (GOLD analysis project Ga0209542, IMG submission 184028) | Soil microbial communities from Rifle, Colorado - Rifle CSP2_plank highO2_0.1 (SPAdes) (version 2) | ecosystem: Environmental > Terrestrial > Deep subsurface > Rock core/Sediment ... | reverse complement strand
ACTTCTGCTGATTGCAGTAAATCTTATTACTAAACTTACTAAAATATTTGGGAATCTTTTTAGCTAGCTCTAAACCTTCACTCACAAATTTTAAGTAATCTTCATATTCTGATTTCTTCTGAGGCATGGTATCACTCTCCTTTATTGCTTGCACAGCATAAAGGAGGCTATGCCTCCTTAACTACTTAAAATTTAGGAATGCACCAGAGCCTGTTTATATTTAAAATGCGTAATTGTTTAGCTGCCATAAGCTTCGTTCGAAAGGAAAATGCAAAAACCATTGGTTTGTGCCAAGATTCAGCCCAACGCTGAATCTCCCTAAATAAAGTTATTCGGAGATACTGAATCAATAGAAAACCTTTTTAATGACTTATTTCTAATTATTGTAGTATGTTTGTAAATAAAAAGAAGGTGGCTGTGCTTATAGTTCTTATAGTTGTATTAGGTATTCTATTTTATATAAATACTCCAAAAAAATGTGCAAGAGATTATGACTGTTTTTCTTCCAATGTTGTAAAATGCTCCAAAGCAAGTGTATTAAGCACAAAGGAAGATAATCTTTATTTTTACGAAGTGCTTGGAAAGAAGCAAGATAACTGCATAGTTAAAGTAAGATTGATGAAGCTTTCTGAAACTCAGTCTCATGATTTAAGGAAGGCTCTGGAAGGTAAGAGCATGAGCTGCAGTCTTCCTATTTCTCTTCTGGAGAGCAAGGATATTAACAGCATCGACAACTTGAATGATTACTGCACAGGACAGTTGAAGGAAGCTATACTGGAAGTTACGCTGCAGAAGATGTATGATGTTGTTGTGCAGAATATAGGCCCTATTGCCTCTCAGCTTAGGGGAGTTCCAGCCAGTAATATTACTTCTTAATAACATAGAATACTTCCTCTGGAAATTCTATTTTTTCAAAATTGAAATTTAGTCTTTTTAAAAGCTGTTCTATCCAACCCCTTTTAGGATAGTTCATTCTCTTGTTTTTTATACTTATATTTGAGAAAGAAACGACAAGGTAATTGCACTTTATTTTCTTTATAAGTTGCTCGCTGTTTTTGTGTCCTTTTACGTCTATGCTGTCTAAAATCTTGAATAAAAAGCACACATCTGCATAAGGAAAGTCTATACTCATCATGTCGCCTTTTATTATCTTGAAATTAAATTTGTTTTTCTGCAAGTAGATTTTTATTAACTCGCAGTCAGCATCAGTAAGCTCATTCGCATAATAAAAAACATCTTTTCCTACTAGATTATAGCTTAACGGATTCAATCCTGCTCCTAAATCAAGCAATGTTTTTGGTTTTCCTGTTATTTTGAAAATACTTTTGTAAGCTTCTTTATAGATTTTTGTTCTTTCTCTAGTTGAAGTGTGCGACATAATGCCTAATGAAGAATTTTTCCAGAATTGCCCGTATCTTTTGTTTAGCTCATTTCTTGTTAGCTTAACAATTTGTCTTTTGTCCTTTTCTTTTAGAGAATTTTTATCATATTTGGCTTTTAATTTTGGGTTCTTCATTAATACCAAATTAATAAATTTAATTACAAAATTATCATCCAGTCTTTCTAGTGGCTTTTTTTTCTTTATTTGCATAATAATTTCTTGTGTCATAACAAGTAAATAATAAATTAGTTTAATAAATATGTAGGCATGCCCGAGAGTGGACAAAACCGCCTTTACAGGTTGATCCCGGCCATTCCTCAATCCCGCTTCCCTGAAAGCGCTAATCATGATGCTTATGGTTGCTTTGTTCCCAACCTCACCAGGTTCACAGCAGAACCAGCCAATCAGGACAGGATATCATGGTAGCTGCCGGGGCCTGCAAAAACGACTTTGCCTCCTCTCAGGCTTCAGCTCTGCTATAGACCGTTTACAGTTACAGGTGCGGCCTAGACACCCAGCCTAGCCTACATTTATATCTATAATAGAATGTTTTTAAAGGTTTTTATGCACTTTATGAGAAAAATATTTAAATTTTATATCATGCCAAATAGAATATGGAGAAATCAACAATTAAATACCTAAAACTTACAACTGAAGTGAAGAATGTTCCTCCTGTCAGGCAGATCATAGCACAGCGAGCACTCCAAGGAGAAGAGCCTGACATGGATGTTGTAGACCCTAATCTTTATCTGCTTTACAATAGAGTTGAATTGCGAGAAGCTACTGCTTTAGAAAAAATTCTTAGAAGACCAGGAAGGGCGACTATTGAATTGCTGCTTGAAGGAGAGCCTGATAAAATAGCTGCTTTGGAGAAAGACGTAACAAGTTTTGTTGAGATTGAAGAGGCTAGACCTGTAGCAAATGCTATGCTGTTTGTTGAAGCTTATGGTATTAGCCTCATAGAATCTAATAGGATTGTTGAGAGGTATTGGGCGCTTTCAGAGTCTGGAGACTATGATTTTAGCACTGATATTCCAGAAATTAGGGATGGAAAGGAGAGATTGAGGCTTACAATTGAAGGCCCTGTTAGAGGTGTCTTGAATGAAGCAGCTTTTGTCTCTGGATACCTTGGCAATAGAGTTAGTTTACATCTAGAATTCAGCCGTGTTGAGACTCCTAAAGCTAAAGTAGTAGATTTATATTCAGTTAGAGATGTAGTTAGAAGGCGAAGAGAGTTAAGGATAGTTGATGACAATTATAGTGGTGAAGCTAAAAAATAAGTTATATTGCTTCTATTTTTATTCCTTCTTTTTTGAAGACGCTTCCAAATCCTTGTCCTATGTTGTAGCTTATTCCTTGCAGTAATTCAAGTATTCCCTTTCTTTCTTCTCTTTTAACAACATTTATATCTTTAATTCCTAGTTCTTGTTTCATTAGTTCTACTGCCTTTTCTTCATTTCCAAGTTCATCCACCAGCCTCAAGTCCAATGCTTCCTGCCCCAAGTAAAATTCTCCTGTTGCTACTTTTCTCACTTCATCTTCATTCATTTTTCTGTTTTTTGCAACTTCTTTTATGAAGTATTCGTGCACGAGTGCAAGTTTTTTCTGTAGTAGTTTTCTTTCTTCATCTGTTAAGTCTCTGTATGGAACTCCTATATCTTTTCTCTCTCCAGATACTAGTCTTTCGTAGTCTACTCCGTATTTTTCAAATAGTTTGCTGAACTCAAGATATGAACTTATTACTCCTATGCTTCCTGTTATGCTCATTGGTGATGCGATTATTTTGTCTGTCGCAGATGCAACCCAGTATGCCCCTGAAGCTCCTACTTCTCTTATTACTGCGTATTTTGTTTTATTTAGTGCCTTTACTGCATCTGCTATTTCTTGGCTTGCAACAACTGCTCCTCCTGGACTATTTATTTCAAAAATTGCTCCTTTTACAGTTTTGTCTTTTGATACTTCTTCTATCTGCTTCAATATAGTGTCTGATGACGCCCCGCTTATAGAATAAAAGCCACTATCTCCTCCGTCTACTGTTATAACTCCTTTTATTGGTATTATTACTATCTTGTCTTCAAAAGTTCCTTTTCCTATTATGTTTGCTGCTATGTTGGATGCTGCGTATATTATTACTAGTACAATTAGTACTACTGACCATTTGTTCATCTTACTAACATACCTCTTTCAACTACTTGAGTTCTGCTGAATACTTCAAATAGTCTTTGGTTTGTTCTTTTGAATATCATGTATAGCACATCAATTATTAGTACTAAAGTAAAGGGTTTTGTTATATTTCTTAGTATTGCTTGTGAAAGTGTTAATTCTGTTTTGTCTGTGCTTGTTACATAGATGTTCATTATTATTTTCCCCAAAGTTTGCTTTGTTTTTAATTCTAGTGCTGCAAAATAAAATATTGTGAATAACATAATTAATATGCTTACTGCTGCTATTTCTTTGCTTGATTCCCTTAATAGCAGGTTTCTTACATTGCTTTCAGAATTAATTAGTATAGACTGTAATGGCAGTATTGCTGCAATATTTATTGCTAGAACATCTATAATATAAGCTAAGAACCTCTTCCATAATGGCGCAGGATTTTCTTTGTTCATTAGTTTTACAGTTTTCATACATGATGCCTGTCTTGTTTTCTTTATATATTTTTTGAATAATCAAAAACTTATTAACTTAGACACTAGTAATTTATGACATGTTTGATATTAAAGAATCTTACGAAAGGCTTCTGAAGTCTAAAGAATTTCTTAATAAGGGTATTTTTTGCAGTGCATTCATTATCTGTGAGCCAAAAGATCTTGAAAATTGCGATTGGCAGCTCGATTTTTATGATAAGAAAGATGATAAAGTTACAAGTTATATAGTGTCTGAAAAAATAAGAGTGCTGGAGGAAAACTCTGATATGTTGAAAAAGAATAATAATATTAAAGAGATTAATATAAATAATTTGAAGATAAATTTCAAGAAGGTTATAAAAACAGTAAAAGAAAAGATCAAATCAAGAAAAGAAATTGTGACTAAACTTGTTATTATTTTGCAGGAAGACAAGACAACATTATGGAACATTAGTTCGTTTACTAATAATTTTAATTTATTGAATCTAAGAATAAATTCTAAGACTGGAAGGATTATTGAGGAAAAAGTTGTTCCTTTGCTTTCATGGGATACTGGCCAAAAAGTTTAATAGTGTTTCTGGATTTTAATAATTATGAATAGTGCAATATTGGATTTTATTGACAGAATGGAATTAGGAAAGCTATCAGATATGGAATCTATAAAAAGAAAGATTTCAAAAAAATACAAATTAAGTAAATTTCCATCCAATATAGAAATTCTAGAAGAACTAAACGAAGAACAAAAAGAATTATATAAAAGTTTTTTAATTACTAAGCCAGTTAGAACATTGTCCGGAGTAGCTCCATTAGCAATTATGACAAAGCCAATAGCATGTGCTCACGGAAAATGCATTTTTTGCCCAGGAGGGCCTAAGTCTTTTTTCGGAAATGTTCCCCAGAGCTACACAGGCAATGAGCCTTCAACAATGAGAGCTATTAGATCTAATTATGATCCTTACTTGATTGTGTTTAATAGGCTGGAGCAGTATACTTTACTTAATCAAATTCCAGACAAGACAGAAATTATAATTCAAGGCGGTACATTTTGCAGTTTCCCTAAATATTATCAGGAAGAAGTTATTAAGTATACATTAAAAGGAATGAATGATTTTTCTGAAATGTTTTTTAGAGATAATAAGTTTAATTTTACAAAGTTTAAGGAATTTTATGAATTGCCAGGAACAATAAAGGATAATGAAAGAACAAAAAGAATTCATGAGAAGTTATTAAAAATAAAAGGCAATGCAGATCTAGAAGTAGAGCAGTTAAAAAATGAAACTGCTAGAATAAGATCTACAGCTTTAGTTATAGAAACAAAGCCTGACTGGTGCAAAGAAGATGAAATTAATGAAATATTAAAATTAGGAATCACTAGAGTTGAATTAGGTATACAAACTTTAAAAGATGAAGTTCTAAAAATTACAAATAGGGGACATGATCTAAAAGATACTAAAGAATCCATTCATTTGTTAAAGGATTCCTTTTTGAAAACCACATTTCACATGATGCCTGGTTTGCCTAACACAACTAAAGAAGAAGATATAAAAATGTTTGAAGAGTTGTTTGAAAACCAAGACTACAAGCCTGATTCTTTGAAGATTTATCCTTGTTTAGTAATGCCTGGAACTCCACTATTTGTACAATACAAGAAGGGAAAATTCAAACCATTAACAACAGAGGAAGCAGCAGATATAATTTCTGAGGGTAAAAAGTTTATTCCCGAATATTGTAGAGTAATGAGAGTTAACAGAGACATCCCTTCAACAGTTATTCACGATGGTGTTATGAACACTAATTTAAGGCAGATTGTTGCTGAAAAAGTTAAAGAAAAAGGAATTGAATGTAGATGCATTAGATGCAGAGAGCCTATGAATAGGAAAGTTGATTATGATTCAATTGATATTAAAAAACAATATTATGATTCAAGCAACGGAAAGGAAATTTTTATCAGCATTGAAGATATTAAGAATGATATTGTTCTAGGTTTTTGTAGACTAAGAAAGCCATACAATCCTTTTAGAAAAGAAATAACTGAATCATCTGCAGGTGTTAGAGAGTTGCATGTATATGGTCAGGCAACACCATTGGGTCATGAAGGTTCAGTTCAGCATAAAGGTTACGGGAAAAAGTTACTGGGAGAAGCTGAAAAAATAGCAAAGGAAGAATGGAATTGCAATAAGTTATTAGTTATATCTGCAATTGGCACAAGGGAATATTACAAAAAATTAGGATATTCTAGAGACGGACCATACATGAGTAAAGAATTATAAAAGAGAAAGTTATTATATTAAATTTAATTATTCATTGTGATGAAAAGGGGTAAATTATTCTTAATTATTGGCCCATCTTGTGCTGGCAAGACAGTTATTGTTGATTATGTTCTTAAGCACAGGCCTCATACTGTAAAAGCTATCTCGTTTACAACAAGAGATCAAAGACCGGGAGAAAAAGACAAGGTAGATTATTTTTTTGTTTCAGAAGACAAATTTAAAGATTTAGTTAAAAAAGACAAGTTTATAGAACATGCAAATGTTTATGGTCATTTGTATGGAACAACTGAAGATTCTTTTAGCCCTATAAATGAAGGTAAAGATGTTATAAAAATAATAGACTATCAGGGAGCTTTGAAGATTAAGAAACTAAAAATACCTAATGTTTCATTTTTTTTCTGTCCAAAAGATGAGGATGTGTTAAGGAAAAGGATTATAGAACGAGGGGATAAGGATGTTGAGGAAAGGTTGTCTTATTTTGAAGAAGAACTAAAACATAAAAAAGATTTTGATTATTATATTGACACTTCAGGTGTTGATGACCATATCAAAGAGCATGCCTTGCAAGTTATGAAAATTATGAATAAATAAATTATCTTTTTTTGCATAGTCTAGATCTTTCTTTGTCTGTAAAGTTAGAAAAATTATACTCTGCATTGCCTGCCATTGCGCCGTTTCTTCTTATGTATATTGGAAGTTTCTGTGAATAATTTGAAAGGTAAGTCTCTAGATTTCCTTTTCCATTTAGTTCATTTTCTACACTAATGTCTAGTGCCTGTTCTTTTCTTACAAATCCCATTTCAGATTCATTAGCTAAAAATCTTACGCTGTTTACTGTTTTTTTTATTTCTGAGTGGGAAGCGTATGTCAAATAGCCTATAATCAAGGTTGTTGTAGTCCATTTCAAGGCATACTTTACCAAACCCAAAATTTTCATATCAGTATTCTAGATTAGAAATTAAAAAGCCTTTGCTGAAATTTTTTGTAAATCTTCCTAAAAAAGCAGAAACTCTATAAAATAACTGTTTTTTTTGGGTTTACATACATTCCATTTTCATTTATAGAAAATTCAAAAGTCTTGTTTGTATGCTTTGTCCCTCTCATTTTTAGTATTTCCATTGCCCTGACTCTCGCACTTTTAACTTTTGTGTAATATAATAATATTATGCTGTCAACTTCAAATTCAAGTGCTGTCGATATCGTGTTGCCGTATTCTATAACTGTTTCTTCCGATGTAAGCACTGCTGTGCATCCCCAGTTGTCTATTAGTGCTATTAATGCTAGCGCAGCTTCCTTTCTAGTCAGTTCATCTTGGTAAAGCAGCGCAAATGATGATATGCTGTCTATTACAATTCTCTTAGCTTTCATTTTTGTTATTAATGATTCTACAATTCCTCCTCCTTCTATAAGAACTTTTTTTACTTGCTCAGGAGTGTATTCGAGGAACGCAAATTTTCCGTCATTTTCTAGTTTTTTTAGATCCCATCCAAATTCTATCATGTCATTGTACAGCTTTTCTTTTTTTTCTTCAAATGTTATATAGACTCCAGGCTCTCCATAATTTATTATTCCGTTGACTAGAAATTCTATTGCAAATATTGTTTTTCCAGCTCCTGCTCTGCCTACAACTAAGTTTGTTGATTTTTTTATGAACCCGCCATTGATTAGGTTGTCAAAGTCTTTTATTCCTAGTGGAACTCTTCCAGAAGGTTTTATATTTCTCTCTGAAGATTTCTTCAGAATTTCTGTCTTTTTAGCCATTTTTTATGTCCTTCTCTATCAAGGAAAATGGAATTTCTTTGGGGAATACAGATAGTCCGTTTTTGGTTATGGTAAATGGATAAATATCTAGGCCATGTTCTTTTCCCCTGAGCTTTGCGACATTTAGTACTCTTTCAAAGCTTGATCCTTTCCTTACTTTTGTAAGCAGGACTATAGCATCAAATAGTGAGTCATCAACCTTGTAAGGAAATGCATCAAGGCTGGTTCCGTGCCTTTCAGATGTTGCCAATATAGTTACGCCTGCTTCCTTAAGGTCAAACAAAAATTGCAAGACTCCTCTTCTGTATTCTTCAACATGTGGAGAGTATAGGTATTCAAATAGTGTGAGTGAATCAAGTATTAACAATTTAATCTTCTTTTTTCTTATTAGTGTCATTGGGGCTTCCATAGATATCATTTTCCCTCCAAAAATTCTCTGTTCTATAAGTGTTATTAGTCCATCTTCTTCCAGCTTGTTGGCGTCTTTTCCCCATATAGACATATATTCTCTTATTGATTCTGCAGGCTCTTCTGATGATATAAATAAAGTAGCTTCTTTTCTTTTTGCTGCAGCATACATGAATTGCATTGCGAAAATGCTCTTTCCTGTTCCAGGCGCTCCGGCAATTAGTATTGAGCTTCCTCTTCTAAATCCTCCTTTGCACACTTCATCTAAACCGCTTATTCCTGTAGAAACATTTTCACTGCCTTTTTTCATCTAAGAGTTCTAGTCTTACAGGTTATATAAAAATCTTACTCATCTCCTTACTAGAAAGATTTATTAAATAATGATGCGACAGAAGTTCTATGTTGAAAAAAGATGTGGATAATTTTGCTTCTAGGATAAAAAATCTTAAAGATTATATAGCATTGGCAACCGTTCCTGCAGCTTTATATAACAAGACAAATATTAAGATTGTTAAGTACTTTATAGAAGAGGAAGATATTCCCGGTGTTTATATCACGCTAAACAAACCTTACAAAACTGTACAGTCTATTTTAAAAAAATCTAAGATTGATACAAGGTTAGTTATCTTTATTGACTGTGTAACAAGGCTTGCTGATAACAGTGAAAAAAAGAGTTCCAATTGCCTTTTTATAGGAAGTCCTGAAAAGCTTAGTGATATATCAATTGCTATGGACCAAGCTGTTAGGGCTATACCATCTAAGCAGAAGTTTGTTTTTTTTGATTCTTTATCTACGCTTCTTCTTTACAATAATGCTGAGATTGTTGCAAGGTTTATTCACTTTCTTGCAAGCAAGATGAGGATGTGGAAGGTTAAAGGTATAATAATCAGTCTTGAAAAAGACAAGAATAAGGATCTCATTGATAAGCTGGCGCAGGTTTGTGATATTGTGGTAGATATTGGAGGAGAAAAATGAAAAAGAATTTCCAGTTTTTTATTGCTTTAGTGGGGATTCTGGCAGGTTTGTATGCAATATTCAAGTTGCTTCCTTCATATCTTATTAGTGATTTTCTCAGCCTGACATTTGGTGTTTTAGCAATAATATGGACAACTAAGGCTCTTTTGAGCTTGTCAAGGAATTCATCTTTAAGGTCTTATACAGGTTATTTTTTGACTGCTTTGGTGTTTATAGTATCGTCTTCTCTTGTCATAACAACTAGTAAGCTAACAGTCTTGCCTGAATGGACCTATACATTGCGCGCTGTATTATTTTCACTGGCATATCTTGCTTTCGTTACAGCATCCTATAAGATACTTAAGATAGGTGAAGAGTTTGGTTTTGGTGAAAGTGCTAAAGCTATTAAAAAGGCTTTGGATGAAAAGATGAATAATTATAAGAAAAAATAGTTTTATAAACCTCTTTCTTATCAAGATTATTAATGGAAATTAATAGGGACCTGATCTTGAAAGTTGCTAAGAATGCAAGGCTTTCTTTGTCTGAAGATGAGATTAGGCAGCTCACTAAGGATTTGAATGATATAGTAGTTGCTTTTTCTGAGCTTGATAAAATTAATACAAATAATATTAAGCCAAGTTTCCAGCCTGTTGATGTAAGAAATAATTTCAGGGAGGATAATCCAAGAGATTGTGTTCCTCAGGAGCTGATATTAAAAAATTCCTATCATAAGAAGGATGGTTATTTCCTGGGGCCGAGAGCGCTATGAAAGCATTGTCTATGAAGCAGCCTGTTCCAGAATTGATTTTGCAGAAAAAGAAAACTATTGAAACAAGAACGTGGAAGTCTGATTTTACTGGAGAATTTTACCTGCATGCTTCTAATAACATAATGAAGAGTTTTATTGATAGGTTTGATTTTGACAAGGAAAAATTATTAAAAGGAGCGATTGTAGGCAGGGTAGAAATTACAGGATTGAAAGTTTATAATACTCTTGAGGAGTTTAGAATGGATTTTGATAGGCACTTGGTTGATATGCCAAAAAAGCTTCCAACTTATGGTTATTTCCTGGAGAATATTCAAAGGCTAGATCACCCAATAAAACTTAAGGGAAAATTAAATTTCTTTGAGGCAGAATTATGAGTGTTTCTGAATTCTTGAGGAAAGTAAAAAACAAGGAGATAGATATTGTAGAACACACATATAAAGTCCTTGAAGAGTGCAAAAAAATAAACAAGGAATATAATTATTTTAACACAATTTCAGAGGAATTAGCTATAAATATGGCAAAGCTAGTCAAGAAAAATCCTAGCGGGAGATTGGCAGGTCTTCCTATTTCTGTTAAGGATTCTATTTGCGTTAAAGATGTTGAAAGCACTGCAGGCTCAAGGATACTTAAAGGATATTACCCCTTGTTTAACGCTACAGCTGTTCAAAGAGTAATAGATGAAGGTGCTGTAATAATAGGCAAGACTTCTCAGGATGAGTTTGGTTTCGGCGGTTTTTGTACTAATGTTGGAATAGATTTTAAAATTCCGTTGAATCCTTTTGACAAGAAAAGGTCAACAGGAGGCAGTTCAGGAGGAGCTGCAGGATTAACACAGAAATCATCTTTTTCTCATGTTGCATTTGGCGAATCAACTGGAGGTTCTATAGTTAATCCTTCTTCTTTCTGCGGTGTTTTTGGTTTGTGCCCCACATATGGCAGAGTTTCTCGTTATGGCCTCATTGATTATGGAAATTCGCTTGACAAAATTGGGTCTATTGCGAAGAGTGTTGAGGATTGCGCTTTGCTGTTGAGTATTATTTCTGGTTTTGACTCCAAAGATTCTACAAGCTTGAAGTCTCATGTAGAAGATTACAATAAATATTTGAAAAAGAACATCAAGGGTTTAAAGATCGGAATAATTAGGGAGGCTTTCACTGAGGGAGTTGACAAGAAAGTTGAAAAAAAAGTTAAAGACTCTATTAGTAAATTAGAAAAGTTTGGAGCAAAATCTGAAAATGTTTCTCTGCCTCTTTCAGTAAAGTACGGAATCCCTACGTATTATATAACTGCAACTTCTGAATCATCTACTAATCTGGCAAAGTTCTGTGGAATGCGTTATGGTTCTTATGAAAAACTAGAAGGAAGCTTTGATGAGTATTTTAGTAAGGTAAGGTCTGCTAATTTTGGAAGAGAAGCCAAAAGAAGGATAATGCTCGGGACTTTTGCAAGGATGTCGGGTTTCAGGGATGCTTATTACATAAAGGCTTCTAAAGTAAGGACATTGATTATTAATGAATATAAAGAAGCTTTCAAGAGGTTTGATGTTTTAATTTGTCCTACTATGCCTATTCTTCCTCCCACATTTGAGGAGATTGGGAAATTGACTCCCTTGCAGGACTACATGATGGATATCCTTACTGTCGGCCCTAATCTTGCTGGCCTTCCTCACATGAATGTTCCTGTAGGTTTTGAAAATAGCCTTCCTGTAGGCATGATGTTAATCTCAAATCATTTGAATGAAGGAGTTTTGCTTCAGGTTGCTAAGGAATTTGAATCTTAACTTAGAGGCAGATAATTAAATTCCTTATCTTTTAGCTCTGTTTTCAATTTTGGTTTCTCATCTGCTACTATTCTATGAATTTTCTCTCCGAACTTTGAATCATAATAGAAAGCTATAGGGCCGTATGGATTTATTAACAGCTTCATAGGATCTTTTTTCATTGGAATAAATTTTACTATTACAATTACAAAAGTTTTCTGTTTTCTTAGTAAGCGCTTTCTATATAATTTCGCATCAAGTGTTACTACATCTTCTAGGGAATCATAAGTTCTATTTATTTCTTCTATGAATTTCATTGACTTAAAAGTTTTTTTTAATGCATAAAATATTTTAATAATATCAAATTTTATTTGTCTTACTATAGGCTCCATAAGTTCATTTTTATATGTGTCAGAAAGTATAGTATAGTCTATATGATCTATTCCAAAGAAGTATCTGATTTTAGTTTTTTGTTTTTCTAGAATAGCTATTAATTCTTTTTGGTATTTTTTATTTATTTCGCATGTTATATTTTCTATTTGCCATTCTCCATTAACATTCATGAGTTCTATTCTAATATTAAGAAATACTTTATCAAAATTATCCATTAAAGCATAAAATAAAGATGTTGTATCCCCAGGATTATTTTCAGTACAAACATAGAGGCCAATTTCTTTTTTCTCAAAATATTCAATAACATTCTCTAGAATTATATGTACATGCGCCTCTATCGAAACTCTCAAATCTCTTAGTTTTGACATTTGTATTATAAAATAATAAAGAATATTTAAGCTTTGAGGCTGGACTGTCAGGTATTTATTTTATCATGACTCCGTTATACTTTACTATTCTTCAGTATCTACACCACCATCTCCAAAGTCTTGTTCTTCTTGTTCCTCATCTTCATCTTCTGTATCAACATTGTCTTCATCCTTTGTATTTTTATCATCGTCTTCAGCATCCTCGTCATCATCTGGCCATTTTCTTGCATTAATAACAAATGTATTTGCTAAACCATAATTTGCATTCCATCCATGCACTAAATTCATTTTATTTCCTCCCTTTCATCATGCGATGAATTTGTTTTTACTGATAAAAACTATTTATATACCTTTTGTTTGCTCTTTATATGGTAATTATAGGAACTTTTATATATATTATTTTGGCTTTCCGAATTTATTGCGCGAGTAGTATAGTGGTTAGTATTCGACGTTGCCAACGTTGAGACCCGAGAAATGATCAGTTTTTTGATTATTTGGGATTTCGAGCCTCGGCTCGCGCATTTATTTATGATATATAAAATGTGATTAAGATAAAATTATTTTCTAAGCAGTTTGCTGCTATTTTTATCCGAAGTAAGTTTCTCCGTCGTCTCTTTCTTCAACTATATTGTCTATTTTTTCCTTTTCTTTCTTGATTATTTTTTCTGCTTTGTCTATTTCTTTTGGTTTTTTTATTTCTCCAAACTTTTTTTCATAGTCTTCTACTGCCCTGTTAAGAACTTGCATGAAAGATTTTGTCAAGTATGGGGTTAATATTACTAAATTGTGTTTTAATACCAATGCTCTGTGGTTTGCTATGTCCTGCACGTTGTTTATGCATTTAAAGTCTAGAATTATTTCTGTAGGCGTGAAGTTTATTCCTGTTTCATTTGCATAGAATTGTTCTCCATCTTTTACTCTTATGTTGATCTGTTTTTCTTCTTTTGCCATAGGATAAACATAAAATCCTGTCTTATAAATTTATGTTTTTCATAATAAAATAATGGGCCCACCCAGATTTGAACTGGGGACCTACACCTCTCTTAAGCCTTTTTTCCATGAAAGCTTTTTCTAAAAGGTTTCCTTGTAAGGGTGTTGTCATATGCAGAGCTTTTCGCAACATTTTGCAAAAGGCTTAACCACTAGACCATGAGCCCAGAATTTGTATCTAATTAATATATTAAAAGCTTTCTGCTAAGATTCTCATTCTGTGTTGTAGTGGGCTTTGTGTAAAAAGTAAAATCTTTGATGTTATTCTAATGTTATGACTGGAAAAAAATTTAATTGAGGCTATTTTTGAGCACTTATTAAACAAAGCCGTTGTAGTGGAAAGCTATATAAATAAGGTTGCCTATAGTTAACGGTTATGAGGGGCAGAAATGTAATGTATACACTAGATAGGAGAGTTTTAGCACTTGCTTTTATGGGAGTTGCTGCTGGCTGCAGTGCTGGCGGTGAAGATTCTAATCCTGATTCTGGTTTAAGTAAAGATGTTTATGTTGCAGATAGAAATACAGGAATGCCTACAGGTCCTACTGGAGTAACTGGTCCTAGTGATGGCAATTCTGGAATGGATGTAGGTAATAATTCTATGAGTGATGGTTCTACTGCTACTGGTCCTTCAGGTCCAATGATGGATGGTAGTGCAGATGCTAATGGAATGGATGCCCACGATGTTCCAGATGCAAATAACAATATGGATGCCAATAGTGGAATGCCTGATGCTAGTAATGGTGTTCCAGACGCTAATAATATACCAGATGCTCACAATGTTCCTGATGGAGGCCCTGTTGTTACAAATAATCCTCCGACTTTAGATCCTGCAGTTCCAAACATGTATGAGGTTCCTATAGGAAGACCTATCATATTCATGCCTAAGGGAGAAGATCCAGATGTTGGAGACAGTCTTGAATACAGGGCAGATGTAATTAATATGAGTGGAGATATTGTTTATTCTACACAGTGGAGTAATAGTAGGGAAGTTCCTATAATGTTAAATGGAATGGCTCCTCAAGATTTGATTCTTGCATTATATGTAAAAGATATGGCAGGAAATGAAACTCAAAGAGATGTTCCTGTAAAAGCAGTTAATATACCTACTGGACAAGGAGCAAGACCTATAGGAATAGGATGTAATTATAATGAAAGAAATGAAATAGGAGAATGTGTAGTAAGAAAAGATTTTAGTGAAAGATTCTGTAGGGATTATGGATCTAACGGAACTGGAAGCTATCATCCTGAAGAGGGTAATTCAATCGAAGAAGTTAAGGTATATCCTAATGCAAGTGATACTATAATTTTCTTTGGTGGAAGGCCTGGTCAAACTAATATATGCTTTAGATTATATAGTGATAATGGTATGGGTTCTGTTAATATTGATGGATTGTTAGAAGTTAAAGATAAGCAGGGAAATATAGGTTATGATAAATTTAGATTTTTAGTTGGAAATTAATCTTTATTCTAAGTAGTTGTCAATGTCGCTGATACAAATGGGATATCATCTCCTTCAGGAGTTTTAAGTGTATCTTCTGAAGATATATAATTCATTGTAGTAAATTCTTTAATATCTAATTCTATCGGCAACGTGGATATTTGTCCTGTTCTTGGGTTAGTGGTCGGAACTTCAATAATTAAAGTATCAACGTCTCCAGGTATGTCATATCCTCTTCCATAGTTTTCTCCAAATTTAATATCAACTTCTGTACTGCTTGTGCTACAACCAATATTGCTTAAACATATTTGTCCTTCACTTGTTATTCCGTCGCCTATAATTTTAGCTTCTTTTACACGTCCACCTATTCTTGGATCACTAAACTCAATATTTATCACCTTCTTATTCAGTGTATTCACAATATGTAAATTCCCTCTCGCGTCTTTATATGCATAGAGAACTCCGTAGTTGGGGTCTTTTTGTCTTGCATTACTCAAAAATTTTTTATTGAATTTTTCCAGAGCACTTTCTACAGTTTCATCTTCCTTGTACAATGCTTTGTTAACTACTTTAGGAAATTCGCTCTGATAATTTTCAGTTATTTCTTCATAATCCTCCAAAGTAGCGTATTCTTTTGCTGTGTTGTACTTTATTATTACAGAGTATACTGCGAATATGAAAATTATTGCTGCTATTAAGAATACCTGCCCTTTTTTGTTCATTTGATCACCTTTACTATTCGGATAAACCTAAGTTTATAATTCTTTCTAGGCATTAAATCAGATTAGTAAACTTTAAAACTGTATTAGTATTAATTTTGCTATGGACTATCTTAGAGTAATGCCTAAAAGCTTCTTCTCTTGAAGGCACAGAATCAACACCTTTAGAAATCACAGATAAACCTGCACAAACATTGCCCAATATCGCACTTTGCTTTAATGTTAATGAATTCGCAAGGCCGTACAAAAAAGCTGAAAAAAATATATCACCACATCCAGTTGTATCTATTGGTTTGTAGACTTTAAGTGATGGTATTATCTCGTTTATAATACCTTTTTGATATACTAAAGTGCCTTTAGATCCAAGGGTTATTAAAAATGTATTTCTATATCTACTTAAATGTTCAATTGCTTCATTCAAGTTGTTTGTCATGAACAGTCCGAAAATTTCATTCTCAGACATCTTTATTATCTGTGAATACTTCATTAGTTCATTAAAATATTTTAGGTGCTTATTATTCATCCTGCTGTTATCATTATTAAATGGGTCTGTGCATATCACTGCCCGAGTTTTATTGGAGAGTGCACTTACAAACTTAATAGGCATATCATCTACAATTGGTGATAATAATATATACTTTGAGTTTAGAATTTTTTTAGGAATAACCTCAATGGAGAAATTCTGTGCTCTTCTTAAGATGTTTAGATGTCTTTTGCCTGAAATTTTTTTCATTAAAAATGTTGTTGTAAACCTATTGTAGACAAATTCATAATTTTTGATATTTTCATTGTAATAATTTTGGAAGGGAAATGATTTTTCAACCATAACTAATGCAAAAAAGTTGGACTTTAGATTTCTAAGCATCTTGCCGCAGTAAGAGGCAGGACCTCCTAAATAAATACAATCTGATGTTATATCTAAAGACGCATGAGAAATTATTGATACATCATATGGCATAATAAAAGTTTCTTAGATACTTATATAAGGTTTTTTGTAATGTCTTAAAACATGGAATTTGATAGTTTAAGAAAAGATCTTGAAACAGAGTTTAATAATAGTAAAATTAATGGTGTTGTTTCTGTTTTAGTTTACGGTTCATATGCTAGAGGAGATGCTGTGTCGAGCTGGTCTGATATGGATATATTAATTATCATGGCAGAAGAAAATATAAGTATGGAGTCATTTAGGGAGCTAAAAAGAATAAATGTTTCGCTTTCAAGAAAATATAAGAATATACCCTTGACTTTTAGAATGCACTCTGTAGATGAACTTCCAGAATACAAGAGATTTGAGAGTTCTATTTGTTCTTATTCTTTGTTTTCCTATTTTAAAGATTGTATTGTAATCTATGGGCTGGACGTAAGACAAGACATAAAGAACATTATAGAAAAAATAGGAATAGATATGGTAATTGGAGACTTGAGATCCAAGATTATTAGTTCAAGACATGAATCTAGAAGTTTAATAACTTCATCAAATGAGATAAAACCTTTCACGCAGTCATTTCATGTTGATGTAAAAACATTAGATCATAAAAGGTACAAGTTATCAAGATTCATAGATCTAGTTTTGGAGTGTGCTATGTGCTGTAATATAATAAAAGGCGCATTTCCTACTAAAAAGAATGAAATTGCTAAAAAATTTAAAGAGATTTTTCCAGACTTTAAATATTATGAACTTCCTATGAAATACTGCAAGATTAGAAACCAGTGGAATAGTAAGCTAGATATTAGTGAAGATTTATTTGAAGATTGTTGTGACTTTCTTGAGAAGTTGCCTGGATTATTTGAATCTAATATTAGATATAATCAAATCAATAATGCCTTTGATGGTCTATTAATAAATGATACAAACAGTCTTTATAGGAAGAACGTTTGCGCTATAATAATAAATGAGAATAAAGAATTCTTAATAGTAGAGAAGGATAATTCAGAATGGCAGTTTGTTCAAGGAGGTGTAGAAAATAACGAGACTCTTCTTTCTGCTATAAAAAGAGAGATTATAGAAGAAATAGGCGTAACAGATTATGAAATTCTCTGCGAGTCCAATTATATCAATCAATTCGACTGGCCAGATGAACTGCAAAAGAAAAAAGGTTTCAAGGGTCAGGAACAACATTTTTTTATTGTTCTAGAAAAAAAGATTCAAGAGATAGTTCTGCAAAAAGATGAACTATTTAATTACCGATGGGTAAAGCTTAGAAATATAAAGAAATTTATTAAAAGAGAAGATTTAGTAGAATCTTTTGATTATATAATTAAAGAATTTCCAAATCTATTAAAATGACAAAATTTATTATTATATAGGGAGGTACAGCTACTGGGACGGGTAAAACTGTTTTTGCAGCTAGTCTCGGTTATATCCTGTCAACATATGGCATGAAAGTGTCAATGATAAAATTTGATGGCATCATGAATATCAGTTTTGAATCTATGTTTATTTCAAAATATCCTGATGAATTTGTGTGGGAAGACGAAGAAGTATTCATGACAAATGACGGAAGTTTTGTTAATATGCTCAAGAGTTTGGAAGATTGTTTAGCAGATTTATCATAAGGCATAACATAAACATCCTATATAAAAACATAATAAAGAGATATAAAAATTATATAGAAGAAGAAATGCATTTCTTTACTGGGAAAATAGAAAAATTTGAAGAGTCCAAAGAAAAAGAAGATGATTATTGTAGAGGAGAAAAATTAATGCCAATAAAAAAACAATTAAAATAATAGAAAATTCCATTTGATGAAAACATTAGAAAATATAGAGAAATGCAATTAAAATTTTTGAAACAAGTAAAATAAAGAAATTATAATTCCCTATGAGTAATTATTCTTGCCCTGCTCTCGCTTGACCTTATGCTGGAGTTCATTCCTACAAGGTAGTTTACCCTGCTTGATTCTGCAGCTCTTGCAAGCTCTCTTGTTATCATTCCGTCAAAAACCACAGCTTCAGCATTGCTAAGCCCTTTTAGTGTACTCTCAAGCTCAGTAGTTGGCACTTTTCCCAGTATATTCGAGTCTTTGTCGAGTATGTATGCTCCTCTTGTTCCTATTAGAGAATCTAGCATTTCCTTGAATCCTTCTCTCACCCTGCTGTCTATCTTAAGCTCTACAGGTCTCACTTCGCTCTGAGCTTGCCTCTGCAATCCTCCTTCCCTGTACTGGTCTCTCATGTTGTCTCTTACTTCTCTCATGTTAGGCTTTTTTGTTGTGTTGCTTGTCATTCCGTTTGTTTTCTTTGTGTCTACTTCAAACCTGAACTGCTCTGCAGCTATCCTTGCCCTTAATGCTATGTGTATTTCTTTCTTTGTCAGCTCTTCTACTTCTTTTCCTGCAGGAGCTTTTGTTATGTAGTCTACTTCAGTGGAATCTGTAAGTTCTTTTATTATAATATCTCCTCCCCTGTCTCCGTCCACAAATAACGTAACAGTTTTTTTCCTACAAAGTTCCTTTATTGAGTCAGGAATGCTTGTTCCATTTACAGAAACCACATTCTTGAATCCCTGCTTCAATAGGTTAAGAACATCTGCTCTTCCTTCCACAAGTATTATTTCTTCGCTATCATCTATTCCTGGACCAGCTGGCAGCCTGTCTCTTCCCCACTCTATTATCTCCATCATCCTAACGCTTTGAGAAACTTCTTCAGTTATCTCCTGAGAGTCTGGAAGCACATTTGCCTGCAGGTTCATCAATAATTCTTTTGCCCTTGCAATTACAAAGCCTCTTTTAGAAACTCTTACATCTTCTATCTTGTCAACCTTTACTTTTGAGTTGCACGGCCCTATACGTTCAATTGTTTCTAGTGCAGCTGCTATAATAGCTGCTTCTGCCTTGTCCAGCGAGCACGGTATGATTATCTGTCCTGAGCTTTTTCCATTGCTGTTTTCTACTTTTACTTCTATCCTTCCTACTTTTCCTGATCTCTGCAGCTCTCTAAGCTCTAAGTCCTGGCCAAGAAAACCCTCTGTCTGCCCGAATATTGCTCCTATGACATCAGGCCTGTCTACTATTCCGTCTATTGATATGTTTGTGTGTATAATGTACTTTGTTGATACCGGGCTTACTTTTCCCATTTTAGTTCTCCCTCCATAATACTTCTAGAACAAGGCTAAAATTATTTATAGTGCTTTTCCTGTCATTACTCTTTATTTGTTCTCTTTTATTTTGTGCATTAAAATCTTAGTTTTGTTGAACGTGAATGCGATTTTAATTTTTTATCCTTGTCCTGAATTTTTTTGATTATGAATATTTTTTGTTGCCTGACATTAACTCCCAAGCTTCATAGCTTGATAGTTCTTATCGTAAGCTCTGTTGAGTCTTTCTCATGCCAGGCCTGATATTGTATAAGAAGCATAATTTATATAGCTTTCGGAAGAAAGTTTTAAATATCGCTATTAAGTTTCAAATATATGGAAGGAATAATAACAAGCTTCAGGAGAGGAGTTAGGACCCAGAAAAAATATCAGATGGTTGTCAAGGTAAAAGGTATCGATGACAAGGACAAAGCTAAGTCTATGCTTAACAAGAATGTAGTCTGGAAGTCTCCCTCAGGCAAAGAAATTAGTGGAACTATAACTAATGTTCACGGAAACAATGGAAAGTTAAGAGTTCAGTTTGAGAAAGGATTACCCGGCCAGAGTGTAGGAACAAATATTATTATTTCCTAAAGATTTTCTCTCATCATCAGTCAAGTCTTCAATGGCTGGCCCTCCTATCATATGAAGAATTCTTTTCTGAATTTTTCTGAGCTTATTTTTCTTCTTTCTTGGTGCTGCAAAAAATTCTATATCAAAGAATCCCAGTTCGTGCATTCTCAACTTTAGTACAAGCCTTGCATCATAATCAGAAATATTTTGTGTTGAATTATCTAGCGACAAGTATACCAATTCTCCAGGACTATAGTAAGTGCTGCCTTCTCCTGCAAATTCTGCTGCAAAGTAAGTTCTTACAAGCCTGAATTGTCCTGAAATTTCTTCAGCAGCAACTATAGTCTTCAATGTACTCTTCCTTTTATTCTATCTAAATCTTCTATTATTATTTTATAGCTAATTCCATTTCTGGATTTCCATGCGTAATCATACCTTATTGTTCTTCCCCTTGGCATGCAATTTTATTGAAGCATAAAACTTATAAATCCACTACAAGTCTCTAGCTGTCATGGTAGGATTAAGAGTTTTCAGGTGCTATAGAAGGATGAAGAACAGGGCGTACACCAGAAAGTCCAAGTTCAAGTCCAAAGGCTACATAAAAGCAATTCCTCCTCATAAGATCAGCAGGTTCGAGATGGGAGAGAAGAAAAATTACGAGTATGCAGTCAAGCTTGTGTCCAAAGATTCTCTGCAAATACGCCATAATTCTCTGGAAAGTGCCAGGATGATTGTCAATAGAAAATTACAGGAAGGTCTTGGTTCTTCTTATTTTTTGAGGCTTGCAGTGTATCCTCATCATGGCTTCAGGGAAAACAAGATGCTAGGAGGGGCACATGCTGATAGACTACAGACAGGCATGGCTCACTCTTTTGGAAAGGTTATAGGCACTGCAGCAAGAATAAAAAAGGGAAAGGAAATTTTTGTTGCTTTCGTTGATGCTTCTGGTGTAGACAAGGCTAAGGAGGCTTTACTGTCTGCAAACTCAAGACTTCCTGGCAGATGCCAAGTAGAAATTCAGAAGCTTAAACTATAATTTTTATAGCTGCGCTTGAATCCCTGCATGTTTGCTCCTTTGTATTCTGTTTCTACCAGATTATCGTTTGGCAGCTCACATGAGTAGCACATTCTAATATCCCACGTGATGTTGCTCCATTTTGATGTTTTTCCTGTGTCAAATACTTCCGATACATATTCTCCATAAGTAAAATCTGGGCTAAATTCTATATATGCTCCGACTTCTTTTGTGTAATTATAATCTATTTCTATAGCATAAGCCCTTAAATTTTCCTCAAGATAAATTTTTTTATCGTCGTATTTTTATAATTTTCTGTGGAAATATTCAGGCGTAGTGCTATAGTATTGCAAGTCCTGTAGTTTTCTGGTCTTTAAGATAGATTAGTGCAAGTGCAATGAATAAAACTAGGAATATGAAGAAATATTTTTCTATGTCTTTGAAACTCTTTTTCATTAGTACTTTATTTAGCTAGGTTTTCAAATATAAATCTTTGCAAAATACAGGCTCTGTCCTAAGACTTCTATAAAATAAGAGAATATGTTATGGCAGATTAGCTTGCCATATACTTCAGCTCTTATTGTTCGTGCAGTCTTAGAGCTCACGCTAGAGCCGAATTTTCTTTTTACTG
>Ga0209542_10006784_pt1 | contig 22138 bp, 16 predicted proteins | sample RifCSPhighO2_01_FD_184028 | JGI IMG/M metagenome (GOLD analysis project Ga0209542, IMG submission 184028) | Soil microbial communities from Rifle, Colorado - Rifle CSP2_plank highO2_0.1 (SPAdes) (version 2) | ecosystem: Environmental > Terrestrial > Deep subsurface > Rock core/Sediment ... | reverse complement strand
AGACTGATGTCGGTCTCGTGGCCGGCTTGTTGAACCGGAACGTTGGATGGCGGTTCGGCGGTTGTAACGGTCGCCCAGACTATGTTGGGGGTCTCTACTGTGGTGTGCGGCAGGTGGAACAAGCTCGCCAACTCCTCAATATTTAAAATAAAACCGCTGTCGATAAAAAAGCGCGCTTGGTATTCAATTTGTTTATCGCGGTCAAAGGTTGCCGACTTACTCTTAAAACCATTGAGGTTGGTGGTATTAAATTGCTTAAAAGCGCCAACCAGCGCCTGCATACGCAGCTGTGCGGTAGCTGAATCGTGGCCGGCATATAAAATCCGGATTTTGACTTGATAGCCAAGTTTTGTAACTTTTCCTTCTATAGCCGAAATTCGGCTTTTATCGCGCTCCGACACTTCTGGTTTTTCGCTGCCGCCAGCCCCGGCCTCCGGCGGTTTGGACAGAGCACCAAAGATCTGGGCGGCATAAGACAGGCCTGCTCCACCAAAGCCGTTTAAGCTGCCCTGCCCTCTTTTAATCCTGGCAACGATTTTCGCACCGCGCTTGTGCCAATCGTCCGAAATCGGCCGGGCGATAATCTGTATCCACATCTCTTCGTCTTCCTTGTCAAGTTTAGCGAGAGTGGCGGTTATAGCTGCCAAGGGGTCGACTTCAAAACTGGGAAAAGTCTTAATTGGTAGCGTCTCGTTGTCTATCAGGGTCAACTCCGTGCTATAAATAACGCTTTGGTGGAGCTGGCGGCCAGAGTAATCCTGGGTTTGTTCACTGATTTGGGCCGTTGGATACTGGGCGTATATCTGGCCCTCTACAAATTCTTTTAGGTGTTTAGGGGTCCACATATAAAAACGGATACGCTGATTAGTGGCAACTACTTCCAAGCTGATGTGTTCCTGGAGAGTGCCACTTAGTCTTAATTCCTTTTTTGGCCGCAGGATACCATGCAGGGCGGCCAACATTTGTTCAGCAGCCAGTTCTTTCTTATCGTTAGCTCGAGGAATTTCTAGCAGCAAAAGGCAATGGTCGTGCCCCTGTTCAATGGCGGTCTGCCTATTTTTACCCAATAATTTCATATAAGCACTTTGTGCATTAATAATTATACATCTTTAGATGCCAAATAAGTTTGGGTCTAAAGGATGCCCCGAGCAAGGACGGGAATACTCATTAACTAAAAATTACTCTCTGGCTATTCAGACAACAGGGCGTAAGTGGCTTTAGCTACCCGCTTAAACTGGGGCTTACCCTGCAGATTAAGCAAAATAGTCGTTTCTTTGACTATGCGGGTTTTAAGTACGCGCTTGACTATTTCATCACGGTGCAGCGGGCCGCCTTCTTTTTTTAGAATCTCGGCAATCACGTTAGCCACGGTTCCCTGTTTGTAGCCCCATTCCTTTAGAGCATATATCCCGCGGCCGATTAATACGAAACGACTATCTTTAATTAACTCGTTGTGAATGGCTTGGGTGGTTACGTCTTTACGCTTAAAACTACTATCCTTAATAGATTGGGCGATTTCATTAAAGTGCATAGGTTTACCTTGCTCGTGCAACACCACATAGATTTTATCGCGAATGTTTTTGGGGTTGACCATCGGCCATTTGATTAACCCCCAGCGGTTGTTGAGGGTGGCAACATTTTTGGATAAGCCGGCCAGTGCCTCGACATGGGCTAGATCCTTATGACCGATATGATCGGCAATCGTGTTGATGTCTGTCGGAACCCCTATTTTATTGATAGCTTCGATGATTTTATTAACAAAGTCACGGATAACTTTCTCGGTATGTTCGGAGGCTAGTCCGACGCTATGGAAAAAATGGTCGTTTTCGTCAATCACTGCCACAGCGGGACTCAATTGGGCCAAAAAAGCTGTTCTGGCTTGATCGATTTTACTATTGGAAGTTGTTAATTGAGCTGTTAAGCTGCTGATACGTGCGGCGTTACCCATACTTATAAGATGTTCAGTTAATACGGCTTCTACCTCTTTAATATGTGGCAGGTCTTTGGCTGCTGATGCTTTTAGACGAGCTACGACGACCTTCTCCAGCTGGCGAACCCGTTCACGGGTAATTCCTAAGAGCTCGCCTATCTGTTCGAGCGTTTCGCGTCTGTCATACAGACCGAAACGCCGGGCGACAATTTCCCGCTCCCGCTCCCGCTCGATTGTGCTCAAGATGTCTTTAATTATCCGTTCGAGGTTGAGTTTTTTTGTTGAGCTAGGCTTTTCCATTTATGTCCTTAATAATTGATCGTAATTAACCGTCAGCATTACTATAATTATAAAACTTTAAGTTTTAAAAGTCAAGTAATCAACATCTGACTTATGGGTATATTGTAACACTAATTAGACGAGACCGCACAATACGGTTATGTATATTTTGCTACTAAATATTTTGGTCTATCTGAAAAAAATGTGGATAAGTTATGCTTTGCTACGACGGCGGGGCCTTTTTCGGCTCCCAGCGGCGTTTTTTAACAATTCCCGGCACTGCTCCAGGCTTAAATTAGCCGGTTCCTGGCCAGTCGGCACTCTTGCGTTTTTAACCCCGTTAGTTACATAAGGTCCGTATCGACCTTTTAAAACCCGGATGTCGCCAAAATCACGGATTGTTTGCTTGGCTTTTTTATCACGGTGCTCTTTTATAATTTCCCGAGCTTGTGTTTCGTTAATAATCATCGGGTCACGGCCTTTTATACTGATAAATTCACTATTAATTTTTAAAAAAGGTCCGAAGCGGCCGATATCAGCGCTTATCGGTTCGCCTATTTCGGTTTGGCCGACGCCTCGTGGTAATTTGAACATCGGCAAAGCCTGTTCGAGAGTGACATTATCCAAGGTAGTACTGGGGGGCATTGGTGCGAAAACAGGCTTATTGAGAGTATCTTGGTCCTTTTTAGGCTTAGCTTCACCGCGCTGCAAAAAAGGCCCAAACCGTCCGTAACGGGCAAAAATCGGCTTTTTTGTAGCCGGATCGGTTCCCAACTCTCGTAAGGGTACGGTCTCAGCCCGGCTGACTTTAGCCGACCGCGCCAAAAGCGGCTCTAAACCGGCGTAGAATTTTTTTATCATCTGCTGCCAGGTCAGATGTCCATCAGCTATCTTGTCTAAATCGCTCTCTGCCCTGGCCGTGAAGTCATAATCGACAATGTCGGTAAAGTGCTTCATTAAAAAATCGGTAGTCATTTCGGCCAGAGGTGTCGGTACCAGTTTACCCCGGTCTGCACCTACTAGCAGCTCCTGGGTATGCATGGAAATTTTACCACTCTTGTTAGTTATCGATTGGACTTGGCGCAGACTGCCCTCCAAATCTTTTTTTTCGACATAGCCCCGGCTCTGGACAGTATTGATAGTCGGTGCATAAGTACTTGGACGGCCAATACCCAGCTCCTCGAGCTTCTTTACCAAAGTGGCTTCGCTGTAGCGGGCCAGTGGTTTAGTAAAAGTCTCCAGGGCAGTCATAGCAAGTAACTTGAGCTTTTGGCCGGACTTGATGGGTGGGAGAACAACGTCATCTTTGGCACCTCCCCAAACTTTCAGGTAGCCATCAAAGTTAAGTATCTCACCTTTGGCTATAAAAGGTATTTGAAAGTCACTCATAGCTATAGTTAGTTCGGTGTTTTGCAGATTGGCCGGAGACATCTGGCTGGCCAAAGCCCGTCTCCAGATAAGCTGGTAGAGCTTCCTTTGTTGCTCGTCGGCTCCGGCGACAGTCCTGGCAAACCCGGTCGGACGAATAGCCTCATGAGCCTCTTGAGCGGAGCGCACGCTGGTTTTATAGCGTTTTGGATCGGAATACCTGGCTCCATAGTTTTTAAGAATATATCTCTCTGCCTCCGAGATAGCCAATTCAGACAAGTTGGTGCTATCGGTGCGCATATAGGTAATATGGCCGTTTTCATATAGCCGCTGGGCCAATGTCATAGTTTGTTTAACGCTAAACCTTAGTTGCCGGGCAGCTTCTTGCTGCAGTGTACTAGTAGTAAAAGGTGCCGAAGGGTTACGCTTGCCAGCTTTAGTTTGAATGCCATTGACTCGAAAAGTAGACCCATTAGCCTTATTCAAAAACTCTTCTGCGACCTTCAGCGCGGGTAGCTTTTCCTTGAGTTCGGCCGGTAGCTTGTGGCCGCCAGCCATAAAATCAGCAGTGATTTTAAACTGACCCTTGGTCTTAAAGCCCTGTATTTCCCGCTCACGTTCGACAATTAGCCTAACAGCGACGCTTTGGACGCGTCCGGCGCTCAAGCCGGGTTGAATCTTTTTCCAAAGCATAGGGCTAAGTTCATAACCCACTAACCGGTCCAAAATGCGCCTGGCTTGCTGAGCGTTAACCAAATCCATATCCACTGCCCTGGGGTGATCCATGGCCGCGCTCAAAGCCGGCTTGGTGATTTCGTGGAAAACAATTCGTTTAGTAACTTGTGGGCGCAGTTTGAGGGCTTGGCTGACGTGCCAGGCTATGGCTTCGCCTTCCCGGTCGCCGTCACTAGCTAGCCACACTACCGCTCCCCGGGCGGTCTTTTTGAGTTCATTCACAACCTTTTGCTTATCAATCCCAATTTCATAAGTCGGCTTGAAGCCGTGTTCTTTGTCTACCCCAAGACCTTTTTTGGGTAAGTCGCGGATATGACCAAAAGTGCTTTTTACACTATAGCCCGGGCCTAAAAACTTACTAAGTGTTTTAGCTTTAGCCGGACTCTCCACTATTATTAGGTTTTTTTGCGCCATGTTCTGTGCAACTACTATACCTTGATAGGTTTATCATGCAACCCTACTACAGCTTTCATAAAACACGATCCATAAAGATTACCTTAATAACCAGTGGCCACCACCGCCGGGCCGGATGTAACCACTGATTTCCAGCATTGTCAGGGCATGGTTAAGCTCGGCCGGCTCCAGGCCAGCCGAGGCGGCTAGCTCATCCTGGTTGCGCTGGCCGTCAGCTATTAGATTAAGCAAGGTTTTTTCCTGCGGACTGCCATGGAAATGTTGGTTTGGTTTTGTCTTGGCGAGCTTAAGACCTAGAGCGAAAATAACGTCCTCGACATCTGTAACTGGCTGAGCACCGCTTTTTATCAGATTATTGCAGCCTTCGCTACCTAGGCTGGTGATATTTCCTGGTACAGCCATAACAGTTTTACCCTGCTCGAGAGCAAAACGGGCCGTATGGAGACTGCCGCTTTTGGCGGCGGCCTCGGTGATTAAAAGAATATCCGCCAGCCCGCTGACAATCCTGTTACGGGCAATGAAATTGGCTTTAAACGAAATTGAGCCGCTAGAATATTCACTAATTAACGTTCCACCGCGTTGGACAATCTGTCTAGCCAGCTGGTTATGGCTAGGGGGATAAATGGTGTCTAGCGGTGTCGGTAGCACGGCGACAGTCGTACCACCAGCTTCTAGGGCTCCCCTGTGGGCAATGCTATCAATTCCTAGCGCCAGACCGCTGATAATTACCACTCCGATTCTAACTAATTCCATCCCTAGTTTTTGTGTCACGCTTTGGCCATAAGCACTGGCCTTGCGACTGCCAACTATGGCTACCCGTGGACGAGATAACCATGAATCGGGCGCTGCGCCAGTCCAATAAAGCATCTTTGGCGGATCATTTAAGGTTTTTAGGATAACTGGGTAACCGGGATCGTTAAGCTTAAGAATATTGACATTCATGGTTTTTATTGAAAAGTATTGACTCTATATCATTATTTTGCTAGAATTGCAATTTGTAAGTTCCGCATTAGCGGATTCTTACGTACTTTATACCCCCAATTCTAATTTCTAGGTTTGTTTTTTTTAACAAAAGCAACCCTAGCGTTAGATTGTTTAAGAGCTAGTACTGATAAGTTGTTACCCTCCACTTACCAGTTGACCCCGCACCTTTTTGTATTTTTAGTATAACTACCCGCTACAATTTATGGCAAACGCTTAAGCTAAGAAGCCAGAAAGGTGCGGGGACTCTTAGACAAACTAACCCCTTTAACTCTATCGTCCCATTCAATGTGGGTAGGCAGTCCGCCGATAGCGGACGGAATCGCCCTTTGGGTGAACCGGCTCGAATGACAGTGCATATTGTACTCATTCCGGACGCTTGCTGATGGTGGGTTGAAGGGTGTAATGAGCTCCGGCGGTGCCCACCCCCTCCGGAGCTCTTTAGGTTCTCTTGCCGTCTGGCGATGCATCTCTATTGTATGTCCCTAAAGTAACCTCCAGCTCTTCCTTGGACTGCGTCGCCATGCATACACCAAAATCTAAAAGCACAAAGTACCCAAGTAGGTGTCCTTATTACTTTTTTCTATCCCCTAAACCCTATTCCTTATTTCCTAAAGCACGGTGCGGGTATCATGCGGCAAGCTGCCGCCGTAGATATACTCGGTTATCAGGGAGTTAGCCTCGCGCAAAATCAACGGCACTTTTCCCTGCTCTTTTTTGGTAAATTTTCCAAGCACAAAGTCAGCATCTTCAGCAATGGCCGATATTTCGCTGCCGATGCCGATACGCAGACGTCCGAAATCATCACCAATATATTCGATTAACGATTTAACACCGTTATGGCCGGCATCACTGCCGCTAACTCTGGCGCGTAATTGGCCAAAACTAATAGCTAAATCATCGTAGACAGCCAATGTTTGCGGGTTATAAAGTTTATAAAAACGCTGCACTGCCGCGGCCGCCTGGCCGCTGTTATTCATAAAACTCGTTGGTTTACAAAGTACTACTTGGGTATCGCCTAGCACTTTCAAGGCTAGATGGCAGCTTAGGTCCTTTTTTTCTACCCAACCCGGAAATTCATTTTTTTCGGCAAAATAATCTAAAACGTCGTAGCCTAAATTATGCCGGGTTCCAAGGTAGCGCTTACCAGGGTTACCTAGACCAATGATCAGCGTATTTTTCTGGATGCCTATCTTATATAAAGGAGCGCTGTTGGTAACCAGAGCTCTTTTTTGTAAAAGTCCCATATCGTATAACTATAGGCTAACTTGCCTAGGCCGTAAAATTAGCATTCCATCTAAGCTGTTTTGTCGATGAACCAGAACTTGATAGGCGTGCCTGGTAAGGGCCAGTTTGCGCGGAAGGATTTTTCCAGGTAGCGCCGGTAGCTCCAGTGTAAGTACTTGATTTGCGTGCCGGAAATTTGAAAACTTGGCAAGGGAGCATCGGTTTCCTGAACTATAAATTTGAGCTTAGGGCTCTGATTTTTATATCCAGCGGGCGGGTGTTTATCAACAGCCCGTCGCAGCCAGCGATTAAGCTCGGAGGTCTTGATTTTGCTCTGGCGCTGACGGGTAATATCAATGACCAGTTCAAAAATTTTACTGACGTTCTGGCCGGTAACGGAGCTGGTAAAAACCAGCGGCGCCCAGGGTACGAAAGGATAGTCGGCAGTCACTAATCGGCTCATTTGCTCGAAGCCCTCGACGTCTTTTTGGGCACTGTCCCACTTACTAACTGCCAATATCAAACCTTTACCGGCATCTTTTACGAGTCCGGCGATTTTTTGATCTAGCTGGACAGCCGGTTCGGATGCGTCAATCAGTAGAATGCAGATATCCGACATTTCAATAGCTGCCAGCGAGCGCAACACACTGAAGTGTTCCACGCCACGCTCCACCCGGCCGCTGCGGCGGATACCGGCCGTGTCCAGTAGTTCTATCTCGCGCTGATGATAGCGGACTACCAAGCGGTTAATATCTCTTGTAGTACCGGCTCTAGATGAAACAAGGGCCTGCTGCTTTTTACCCAGGGCATTAAATAAGCTGGATTTACCGACATTCGGCCGGCCCAGTAAGGCTACCCGCACCCGATCTGGTGTTTCTTTAATGGTGCCTGCTGGCAAGATGTGATCCAGCCTCTGCAGGAGTTCGTTTAAGCCTCTTTTTTGGGTGGCGCTTATAGCCACGGAGGTTTTAATGCCAAGGCGTTCGAACCGCGCTATCTCGCCGGCACTAAGGTCGACCTTATTAATTACCAACACCACGGGCTTGCGGCTTTTAAGAACCATTTTAGCCACCCGGCGGTCTTGTTCGGTAATGGAACTGCTTTTGTCTACGACTACGACAATGACATCAGCGGCGTCGGCGGCCTGGGTGATTTGCTGCTGGATACCTAACTCAAAGTCGTCTTCAGCGGTTTTTAGACCGGCAGTGTCCACTAGCCAAAAATCTTTTCTGCCAATGCTAATCTTGGCACTTAAACTATCGCGTGTAGTTCCTGGCTCGCGGGCAACAATTGCTTGGCGGCGGCCCAATAGGGCATTAAATAAGCTGGATTTACCGACATTAGCCCGGCCAACAATAGCGACAATCGGAGTTTTATTGCTAATCATTGCAGCTATTATAGACTGCTAAATATGCATGTTAAAAAAACCGCCGGCATTTTATCCGGCGGTTTTGGCTTTATAGCAGTCCCTGAGCTTTTATAAAGCCACAGAGTTAGGGTCAGCTGGCTTATCACCGCTCCCACCGCTACCTGCGCTAGAAGGTGGCGAGCTGGGCATTGACGGTGGCGACGAAACATTGTCGCTGGCAGGCACGTCAACTACCGGTAAGCTACTGGTGCTATTACTGCCGGGCATGCTGGCTCCACCGTATGTAGTAGGTGTTGGCGGAGTTGATACTGGGGGAGTTGGCTCTACTACTGGTGGACCAGTTTCGCTTGACGGCGGTGTGATACCGCCTGGACTACTTGAGCTGTCCGTCGGTGGACTGGTGTTTCCTGCGGCTGGCGCAACTGAAGAATTACTATTGTTGCCCGTGTCGCTCGTACTACCTGATGTACCACTGACGAAATCGTTGATTTGTGAATCAACAGCATCTTGTTGTTGATCTTCTGTCATTTGATCTCCTTTATTGATATTGATATTTGCGGTCACCGGGTCATCAGAACTTCCGGTGATCGGATTGGTAAGTGGCGGGGCTGAAGGAGGCATTACGGCGTCTGGTGCTGGAGCTGGCGAGGCCTCTAACGCCGGCTCATTTGAAGGTGTGGGCTGTGGTGTATCCAGTTTCAGGGACTGGGTTGTAACGGGGGTATTTAAAGGTTGCGGTTCTTCAGCTTGTTCTTCGGAAGTGGCCAGTTGGGTGCTTGTGGTTTCTGGCTGCAGGACTTCTTTAACAACCCGCACAAAATCCTCCAATGTCACCTGCGACTTAACTAGATATTTGACTACTCCTAGTTTTTCGCCTTGAGTACGGTCTTCGGCTTGGCCGAGAGCAGTCATCATAATAACCTTGATGTCTTTCATGTCAGGAGCGGCCTTTAAGGTTTCCAGCATTTCAAAACCGGAAAGCTTGGGCATCATAATATCGGCAATAATCAAATCGGGTTTTTCTTTCATGGCAACCACCAGAGCCTCTTCGCCATCGCGGGCATCAACGGTTTGATAACCCTCCGCGCGCAAGCGCATCTCGAAGATCTCACGCAGGTTATTATCGTCTTCGACCAGCAGTATTTTTGCCATTAGCTTCGTATCTTACTTTTTTGCTTATGCTATTAAAGCTCATTGTATCATGTCTTTCGTTTTTTTAAAGACTTCATTTACATACTATCCAAAACACTCATATGAGTGTTTTGTTTGGCCTGGATTTGATTGGCCCGCTCGGCAGAAAGCCGGGGCAATGTTATAAAAAAGACACTCCCCTTGCCTGGCTGACTTTCGACCCAGATATGTCCATTATAAAGTTCGATAATTTTCCGGCTAATGAACAAACCCAATCCAGTACCGCCGATACTGCGGGTCATAGAATTATCAATCCGGTAAAATTTTTGGAACATATGCGAGATATCCTCAGCCGGTATGCCTGGCCCGGTGTCTTTAACCTGGATTTGAAAGACCTTATCATCGCCGGTAATAGTCACGGTGACACTACCAGCCATGGTGTACTTGATACCGTTGTCGATAACGTTTTGAAAAACTTCACGCAAACGATTGGGGTCGACAAAGCCAAAGTATAGTGGCCGAACAGTTTTGCTTCCCGTGCCAGCGCTGCCGAATACATAACTTATACCCAACCCTTTTTTTTGGGCACTTAGTCTACTATCGTCCACCACTTGCCCTAGCAGCTCACCTACCTCTACGACTACTGGATAACTCGATAAATGTCCGTCATCGGCCTTAGAACTGGTTAGTAAGTCCTGGAAGAGTCTGCCCAAGTGTTTAGTTGAAGCATGGGCTTTTTCAAGGTAGTTGCGGGCATTTTTATCAATCTGGGTAACTTTCTCATTAAGGGCTAGTGACAGATATCCTTCGATAGCGGCGATCGGAGTCCGCATTTCGTGGCTGGCTGTGCTGATAAACTCCGTTCGTTGGGCTTCTTCAGCCTTTTCCTTGGAAATATCACGAAAAGCTCCCACTACTGTTTTGCCTGGCTTTCTCGTATCAGTCTTTAGGGGTGAAACTAGCAACGACACCGGCAAATGTTTCCCTCTCCTAGTAACCAGTAAAGCGCTGCTATCCCTAACCACTTCTCCGGTATTAATCGCTATATCAAAAGGATTGTTATGGGCTGTGTAAGGTTCTCCGCGGGTATTCACCAAAGGCAGGATGCTATGAAAATCCAGCCCCTTAGCTTCATTTTCAAGCCAACCGGTAAGCTGTACCGCTGCCGGGTTAAATAGGCTGATTGTCCCATTGTTCTCTATGGCTACCACTCCGTCGGCTATGGCGTTAATAATAATTGCTGATTTTAGCTGTTCGTTTTCCAGCTGGCTGCTAAGTTTTTTTTTGTTGGTCAGGAGCAGATATCCGCGAGATTTGCTCAGCCAACGCATCAGCAAGAGGGTTATAATAGCGGCTGAAGCGCTGGCGGCGATGATTATGAAAATAAAAGGGTTCATTTTGGTCTCAATGCTTGATTGCCATCAAAACAGTTATGCCTAAACATTATCTGATGGCCGGGAGTTTTTTTCAATGTTAGCTCGAAGAGGTTGTAGTCTTAGTTGGTCTTTTTATTAAAGCGGGTACCAAAAAACTAAACGCCAATGCGGTCAGGCAAATCAAGGCGAAGACAATCGAAAGCTTCGCCAATCCACCAAAAAGCGTTTGAAAGACACTGACAGCTGCTGCCCAGGTAGCTGGGTCGACGACATTAGGGTGGAAACGGCTGGGCAGCGTTATTAGCAACACTAGTAATAGCATCGAGAAGATGGTAAATACCAAAATACGTCGTAAAGTGCGCAGCCGGCGGTTGGCTACGGCAATGGCGGCGGCGACTGCGACCACTGCCGCCATGATGGCGACGAGCAGACCGTAACGCTCGGCAGCGAGATAACCGCGGCGCAAAGTTTCAAGCTGTTCGGGTTTTATATCAAACGAGGCCTCAGGCTTTGACAAGTCATTGGTATCTATAAAGCTCAAGGCTGGTGATGATTGAAGTAATTTGACCAAATCATCGATGGTGCTACTAAGATCAATTCTAGCCTGTAGTGGGGCGGTCTGCAGAACATTTATCAACTGACCGTGGATGTTTCGGCTAGTATTTTCCCAGAAATTTATAAACTCCGGTGAGGCGATAACCTGATTGACGGACAACTCTACATAAGGCCTTAGGTCATTTTTTAACTGGTCTGGAGACAGTGTGGCCAGCGAGGATTGTTGATCATCTGGAACTAGTCGTTTGATCAGCTCACTGCTGGGGGCGTTATCTGAAATTGCCTGACTGATTTTCTGGCCGGCGAATTTGTGGACATCCGGTTGGCGGGCTACGGCTGTAACCGTCGAGACGAAACTATCGGTATTAAGCAGTGTCTGTTTAGCCCACGCTAGCACTACGGCAGCGACAATTAAATAGACTGCCAGTCCACCTATAAGTAAAGACACTAGGCTGCGGAGTTTAGAACCAGAATGTTTAACTTTATCGTTTTTTGATGTCGGCTCAACTTTTGGATAGATTTTTTGGCCATCAACACTGACGCGACGACCGGGTTGCAGTTTATCGGTGTCAATCAGGGCGTTTTTTAGTGGTTTTGGCGAGTCATTTGACTCATCTGTCATAGGAGTATTAAAGCATAAGCATCACCAATGAGCCAAAAAACTGCTGATAATATTTTTGGTGACCCCTGCGGGATTCGAACCCGCGATCTTCTGGATGAGAACCAGATATCCTAACCGCTAGACGAAGGGGCCTGGTTTTTTAGTCGAGACTATTTTACCAAAACAAATAAAGGTAGGTCTACAGGAGGTTTACGGTGCATAGGTCACAGCACTGGCAGCTTGGGCCATCGTTACCCATACCTGCCCGGCGTTCAAGGTCAGTGCCTTTTCGGCCGGGTCATTAAATACAAACTGGCTATCGCGGCTACTTTTACTCCAAGTGCCAGTGCTAACCCCTCCATCCTGGAAAATTAATGAACTCCCCGAACCGTTGGTAGCGTAACCGTTGTGGCCTCTGGAGTCGATAATGCTTCGTTTCATTATTAACACCACAACGACCTTGGGGCGGAGTTGCTGGGGTGCCTTATCGGCGGCCGAGACGGTATCGGTGTGCGGTTTGCCGCCCTCACTGCGCAAATAGGTGTTGGTAGTGAGGTCATAATCGTAATGTACTTTGTAAAGCGCCCCCGAAACGTTAATATTAATTGTTTTAGCCAAAGGGGTTACCGGTTTTTGCTCTGGCTTTCTGGGCCACGACTGGACCTTGCTGGAGTTGTAGCCTTTCTTTTTGTTAAGGCTATCCATTTTAGCGAAGCTGGTATAGACGTTATGCGGTGCCGGACGGGTATTTTGCCGCCAATAGCTGCCACTATTGAAAAATTGGTCCAAATCCTTCAGACCAGCCCGGACTTGGGTCAAGGCTTGGGGGCTACCGCCGACGTGAGCAATCGATGCATCAAATGGGACTAGCCAGTCTAAATAATACGGACGTAAACTGCGCACCGGCCCCACGTATTGGGGTTGGGTTTCCTGAAACAGTGCCAGAAAACGGGTAATGCCTCCTTCGGCAATGGCCTCGAATACCACACCGGCATCACGTAGGCCGGATTGCGGCCGGGCAGCCAGACTGTTTTCTATCATTATGCCAGTTACCGGCCGGGCAGCCAGTTCCGGGGATATCTGCAAGCCGGTTAGTGGCGAGGCTACAGTAGTTGGCGGCGGTGGCTTAGCAGCAGGTTTGGGTGTCTGCGAAGTCGGTGCTCCGGCTGGCTCGCCACGATTAAAAAACCACAAGGCTCCAGCTCCGCCGCTGGCAATTAAAATAATTGTCAGACAAACAAGGATCAGTTTTGACCGCCGCCCCAGCTTTTTGAACCAGTGTTTTTTGATACCTTTCTTTGTATCCAATTCCGTTTGATAATCCAAAGAACTAGAAATAATACCCTGTGCGTCTAAGGGGTAGCTGGGAGTGTTATCTGACGGAGGCACCGTTCTTAATGACTCGTTGCTTGGTGATCGTTGTGGGCGGACCGGGGTTTTTATGTCATCAATCACCAGACTATTTTAACAATGCTTGTGCTTATTGGCGAATCAATAGCCGTCGGCTATTTTGAGTTTAAAGAGCCGATAAGGCCTCTTCCAGCCGTTTGACAACCTTATCCTTACCGATTACAGGGATAATTTTAAAAAGCGGAGGAGTATATTTTGAAGCCGTGATAACCAGGCGAATTAAGCTGAACAGCTCAGCTGGTTTTGTCTGCAAACTGTCTAAAAGGCCGTTTAGGCGTGTTTCCAAGTCGGTCTGGGTCAGGTCGCTTTCTTTGAGCGTGTCCAGTGTGGCCGATAGGTATTTATTGATTTTGTTTCTATCCAAATCGGGGTATGTTTTGATGGCGGCTTGCAGTCCGGCCTCGCCAGATAGCTCTTTAAAGAAAAAGTCTGTTAATTCGGGTAGTTCCCTGAAGAACTTTAGGCGCTCCTGGGTTATAACCAGCACCTGTTTTTTATAACTTGATTTAAAGCTGGCGGCTTCCGGTGGCCAAAAGCCGTCTGTTGCTTCGTAGAGCTCCTCTGCTGGCAATTGGCGGATATAGTGCCCGTTCATCCAAAGTAGGCGCTGTTCATCAAAATGGGCGCTGCCACGCTGCACTCTATCAAGACTGAACTTTTGTTTTAATTCTTCAACCGAAAAAATCTCCTGCTCAGTTCCGTCATTCCAGCCGGTCGTCGCTAAGCAGTTCATGAGCGCCGCCGGCAAAATCCCCATCTTCTGATAGTCTAAAAGCTGTTTGGCGCCCTCCCGTTTACTTAGCTTCTTGTTACCCTCACCAGCTAGTACTATCGGTACCGTGGCAAAAACCGGGTACTCAAGATTCAATGCGTCATAAAGATTCAAAAAAATTGGCATCGAGGAAATAAATTCCTGTGATCGGACAACATGGGTAATTTGCATCAGGTGGTCGTCAATAACGTGGGCGAAATTATAGGTCGGATAACCGTCGGACTTGATTAATATGAAATCATCGATCACTTCCGGGCCGGTCGATAAGTCGCCCATGACCTGATCTTGCCAAGAATAGGCTTTCGGCTCGGATTTAAAACGTAGTGGTGTTGAGCCATCCCAAGCGAGCGGGCTGGTTGGGCGATAATTGCGGTACAAGAAAGGTTTTTTTTGAGCTATCGCATGAGCACGAAACTGCTCAAGCTCGACTTTAGTGTAGGGGTCAGCATAGGCCCGCCCACTATCGATCAATTTCTGGGCCCAATTCTTATAAATGGACAGGCGTTGACTTTGAATATAGGGCCCAAAAGGACCGTTTTTATCGGGGCCTTCATCCCAATCCAGTCCAAGATAATGCAAAGAGTCAATAATATTTTGGACTGCTCCTCGTACCTCTCTAGTTCGATCGGTGTCCTCGATTCTAAGTAAGAACTGCCCACCGGCTCTCCGGGCCGTTAACCACGCAAATAGCGCTGTACGCACCGTGCCAGCATGCAGGGCACCTGTCGGGCTGGGCGCAAAACGTGTCCTGATCATGACTATATAGTATACAAGGGAGCAGCGGCTAACGGTTAGAAATTTTATTACAGACTAGCGGCGATTTTTAGAAGTTGGTCGACATTTAAGTCGGCTTTGTCTTCAATGGTATACCAGACTCCGCCGTCAACCCAGGTAGCGTTGTTCTCATTGCCGTAAATAAAAATGGTTTTACCCTTGTTATCTTGAGAAACTTGGTGTTGCTCCTCTTCGGTTATACTTGGGGTTACAAAGTTAGCCAGTAATGAATTACTATCCCAGTCTGAAACCCGCTGAACAATACTAAAAGTCCGTTCGTTGTCAGAATTGGCTTTAAACTGAACCGTTATGGAGCGGTCGGCTGCTTGAATTGGACCTGCAAACCGAAAACCTGACGGAATGTACTGCGGCAAAGAGCCATCCACTTGGGAGCGAGCCGAGGCAATATGCATGGCAAAATTAGGGACGTTCTGGTAGGCAAAAAAAGCCGAGACCAGTGCTACTAACGTCAAGCCACTGCCAACGCTCAACCAGCGTGGAGCGGTCTGTATTCGGTGCCAAAGGCGGCGAAAAACACCTCCTCGTGGGATGGATAATTGTTTATGGTTTCTGGCTGTATGTAAGGCGTGGTCGAGCATTCTCTCCAGTCGTCGATGGGAAACACTGGTGATCATACTGGGCAGTGGCCTGACGGGGTTTGTAGCTCTAGTGCCCAAGCTATCATTAGTTTTAACTATAGATTTTAATTTTTGTGGAGAGGCTGCTGCTACCGGGGTCTTGGCTTCAACTAAGCTGGCTGGTAAAGGGGCTTTTGAGAGCCCAAACCGCACTACACTTTTATGCTTGTTCAAATTTTTAACTCGGGCTGCCCGCAGCGGGTCAACTACACTGTGCCAGGTAGTTTGCCCACTGGTCCGCAAATCGCCGGTAGTTTTTTTAATAGGGTGAACTTTTGGCGGTCTGACCTCGGAGCTTACGGGTTTTTTCACACCGCTTCTCATCAGGGTTCGTGAGTGTTCCTGTTTTCGGTGAATATATTTTGAGAATCGACTACCACTACTGCCCTGTAGTCGGTTATTGGATTTATTGTCCGGTGAAGTTCCCCAAAAACCATCCAGTACCTTGCCACTAGTCTTGATCTGACTACTGGTTGGCTGGTTCTTCCTACCCTCTGGCCGAGGCTGTTCTTGATTGCCCATAATATCAGCTGCGGCCTAAAATATCCCGGTAATTCTGATGCTTGTTAATAGCCTTCATCTTTTCGGTGTATTATTTAATGGTACTCCTTATAATAATCAAGTGCAATACTGGCCCTAAGTTGGCTTATACTAAAGACTCAGACGGAAAAAATAAATGGATTTTCTTGACCCCAGAAAAAAACGTGCTCGGCGTGCTCGCTTGAGCGTTGGTTACGGCTTGATGGCCGTAATGATCAGTATAGCCACGGTTATTTTGGTTTATGAGACTTATGGCTTCAGCGTTGATACCAAAACCGGTAATATTGTCGAAAACGGTCTGCTATTTGTTGGCTCCCAACCCGATCAGGCTGATATCTATCTCAACTCTAAACTGCAAGATTCTAAAACCAATGCCCGTTTGGTGCTGCCGTCTGGTAAGTACCACCTGCTTATCAAAAAAACCGGCTACCGTGATTGGCAACGCTCCTTTAGCTTGCAGGCACATACCGTGGAGCGCTATGTTTATCCATTTTTATTGCCTGTAGAGCTTAAGTTACAGACTATCCGTTCATACGTAACTACTCCGCCATTGGCTAGCCAAAGCCCTGATCACCGTTGGTTGCTGCTGCAAGTACCGGCTACGGGTTCCAAGACTGCCAATTTTGAACTATATGACACCACTAAACCTGCCCAACCGCCCTTGGCCTTAAGTCTGTCTTCGACGCTACTGAGTGCCGCCGATAAGGTCGGCAGCAACCTTAAAGAAGTGGAATGGTCAAGTGATAACAGGCACCTACTACTGGAACACGCATATTCGGGTGGCAGCGAGTTTATCATTTTCGACCGTGAAACCCCGAGCGCCTCAATTAATATCAATAAAACCCTAAATGTTAATCCGAACCAAGTGGCACTGTTTGATAAAAAAATTGACCAGATTTATCTTCACGATAAAACCAAGGCTACCCTGCAAATTGGCGATCTTAAGGCTAAGACCGTCGGTACCGTGCTGCTTAACCGTGTATTGGCCTTTAAAAGCTATGCTACCAATATAATTTTGTATGTGACCGATGAGAGCCAGGCTGCCGGCAAAGTTATGGCGCGAATTTGGAACAACGGCGACATTTACCCCTTATACGAATTTAGTAGTGGAAACAAATACCTGGTTGATATAGCCCGTTTTTCGGGTGATTGGTACTTAGTGGCCGGTTCGGATACCGAAGAAAGGATTAATCTTTATAAAAACCCGCTTGATAACATAAAAAACCCAAAGGTGAAAAAGGCCTTGCCGATTTTGGCGCTGCGTGAGCTGGGGGCCCAAAAAATATCTTTTTCCACCAATACTCGTTTTGTAGCGGTGCAAGCCGGCCAGAACTTTGCCGTCTATGATATGGAAACCCAGCAAAGCTATCGATACAACATAGTGATTCCGCTAGCTTCTACTATGGCTTGGATGGATGGCCATCGGCTGATAGGCCAAAGCGCCGGCCAGGCAGTAGTTTTTGATTATGATGGCACCAATCAGCAAATCCTTGTCCCCAGCTTATGGGGCAACGGGGCTTTCTTTAACCGTGGATACAAAAAAATGTTTGTACTGACCCCATCTGCAAGGACTACGGTCCTGCAAAGCATTGACTTACTAGCCGGCAGCGATTTACCCGATTAGGTTTTAGCGGGACAGCCAGCTAAATAGACGAGCCCAGAGGTTAGGGGCGTTACTCGGCAATACCTTGGCTTCGGGTAGTTGGAGTGTCACCGGCCGGGCGGCTACGTTTGAGCTCGAGTCGGGACTGATTTGACGTCCCACGACAACCAGACGGTTAATCGAAGTGCCGGGCGGATCACAGGTAATTAAAGTAGCAACGGCCGGCTTATCTGTTGGATTAAGCACATTGAAATCAGTGGGCTTCACCACGATCTTTTTGTATACCTCGTAGGTGTAACGCTTGCCGTCCTTTTGTAAAAAGAAAGTATCTCCGCTGTCCATTCGGGAAAGCAGCACAAAAGCAAACTTATATTTTCCCCTGTTAAAAATGTTATTACTGGAATGGCCAAAAATGACCACGTTGCCGTCCTGACCGGGTAGCGGTGTACTAGCGTAATGAGCTACCCCTCCCTCTAGAGCTTTTTGCATAACTTTCTCATTCACCGAGTTACTGTCATAAACTACCGGAACCTCAACATTAATTTTAGGGATGATGATTTTGGACTCCAGTCCTACAGCTGTCGTAGAACTGCTGATAATAGGTGTTGAGCTAATGGTTTTACTGGGGGTAATCAGCGGGGCGATAAAACGCTCGTTAAAAAAACCGAACAACAGAATGAACACTGCTAAAAAACCCATTCCTAATCCGAAAAGAAGAGATTTGGTATGTTGCTGGCGTTTTAACTGTCGCCCGTCCCTGGCTACTGGCATTAACCGGTGGCGAAGATCGGACAGGGTTTTAAATGGGGGAATTTTATTGATGCTTGGAGGTAACACGGTTTGGGTTGGTCCAAGGGAAACAGCCGTTGCCCCTGTCTCCGGCGCCAACATTGGTGCTGACCGGGCGTAGCCGGAAGCTTGGGCATGGGCTTCATAAAATTCCTGCCAAACGGCGTGTTTTTCAGCGTCCGGCAAACCGGCGTAGTAATTATGCCATTGCGTCTGGATCTCAACCATGGGTTGTCCGGAACCAACCAGCTGCTCAATAAATTGCTGGTGCCTAGTCTTTTTTAGTCCAGGTCCTAGTTCCAATATGTCCAAGGCCTCGTTCCCGGCCGGAGGCTCTTTCTCGTAAAGGCTAGCTACCTTTTGGCGTATTAAATCGGCTGCTGGATTGTTGGTTTGGCTGCCTGGAGTAGCAGAATTTGTTTTTTGATCGGGCACCACAAAAGAAGCACCAGCAGCGGTATCAGGCTGTAGATCTTCGTAGTCCATGTCCATAGGTAGTTAAAAACCCTTCCGCTTTATTGTACAATAAGGGCCGTTGTTACATACCTTTCGGGCGGGCGGCAAAATTAGTAGGCGCGCTGGACTGTCTACCCCGCCATAGCGGCACTTTAAGATGGCGCAGTGATGGAACTGGTTGATTCATCCTTCGCAGTAACCCCTTGTGGCGCGGTGGCGGAACTGGTATACGCGCACGACTCAAAATCGTGTTCCTTCGGGATTGTGGGTTCAACTCCCACCCGCGCCACCAAGGGTTGCTACGGAGAACGGACATGCGGGACTGCCTACTCCGCCGAAGAAGTACGGCTGCGAAGGCCGGGCAAAATCCAGTGGTAGCAATACTTTAAGGGTTCAAGTCCCTCCCCGCCACCAAACCCAGCTATCTTTTTATATAATCCCAGACGGCGGTGGTAAGTGTTTCAAAAGGCCGTCCGGGCTGTTGTAGTAACCAAACAATCCCGTAAGGAGGGAGTACTGTTTGCCAGTCTTCTGAACTTCCAGCCGGCGTGGTACTGACTTGGCCTGCAATCGCCACGATAAAATAATCAGCATGCTTGGTAATAAGCCACGGTTTTGAGGTTTTCGACCACTCGCTTAAGGTTTGCACTGCTTGATGCAGGTCCAGGCCGTACCTGATCATAATCTCCGGGGAGTTAGTTTTAGCTAGTTTCTGGAGTTTTTCGAAGTTAATTACCAAAAGCGTGTCAGGTCTCTTTAGGAGCTCGGTGGCACTACTCGTGAAGTAATCCAGACTGTCTTGGGCGACTGCCAGTGGGCCATGGTAGTTTTGCACTAGAGATCCCAGCATTACAGCGGTTTCGCTGTTATGCCCAAAATCCCCAGCCAGTAGCACACCATCTGCCCATTCAGCCGCCAATTCCACCTCGGCTAGAGCCTGGCGGCTAAAACTGCCGCTGGGAGTATGGGGAGCGAAAACCACGTCTCCAAAAAACTGCCCCACGACTTTTTGCAAGCTAGAGGGCAAGATTACCCGGATAGAACCGGCTCCGGCTGTGATCGCCGCGGCGTAGGCATGGCCGACATCAGCGAAGCTATGAGCGTGACCACCTACTATCAGCAGTTTTCCAGCTAGCTTACGGTTTTGTGGCCGGCTCCACAGTGTATTGCCAAACAGCGGCTCTTTTATATCCTGCCTGTGCCAGTGCCCCTGGTTCATGACTTGAGTGTCAGACTAACCGGGCAATGGTCGGAACCCATAACATCAGGATGGATTTCAGTGGCTTCGATCCTGTCCTTCAAACTGGCCGAAACCAGGATGTAATCTACGCGCCAGCCGACGTTGCGGATCCGGGCGTTGGCCCAGTGCGTCCACCAGGTGTAGTATCCGCTGCCTTTGTGAGATAGCCTGAAAGAATCGATAAAACCGTGTTCGACTAGCGCTGAAAAGCCTGCTCTTTCCTCGTTGGTAAAGCCCCTTTTGCCAACGTTCTCTTTGGGTCTGGCTAAATCCTCTTCGCTGTGAGCTACGTTCAAATCGCCGCAAAATATCACCGGTTTCTTCTTTTCCAAACTCTTGCAATACTCCAAAAATGCCCTGTCCCAGGCCTGTCGAAGACCGAGCCTGCTCAAGTCATCCTTGATATTGATGGTATAAACGTTCACCACGAAAAATTTTTCAAACTCGGTGGTTATTACTCGCCCCTCTTTGTTAGGATCGCCATAAACGTCGCCGTGTACTTTATATTCCGTGATTACTTCTTTAGGCAATCCGTTAACTACCTGATTCGGCTCAACTTTAGTGAAAATTGCCGTGCCGGAATAGCCCTTCTTAGCGGCCGAGTTCCAGTACTCTCTGTACTCGGGCAAATCAATCTCGACCTGACCCCGCTCCGCCTTGGTCTCCTGTAGGCACAAAATGTCAGGTGAGTGCTCATTGATGAAATCTTGCAAAGCACCCTTGGCTAGAACAGACCGGATACCGTTGACGTTCCATGAATAAACTCGCATAGGCCTATTGTATCTTAATTATCGGCCTATGCCTTGGACTCACGAGCGATGTCGCGCGAGGCTTGGCGGCGTTTAATCTTTTCGCGCTTATCGCGATGTTTTTTACCCCGCCCCACAGCTATGCGCAACTTGATGTAACGTCCCTGGTTAAGTATTTCGAGAGGTACGATAGTTTGCCCTTGCCCTTTTACGGTGATGAGCTTTTCTACCTCGGAACGTTTAGCCAGTAATTTTCGATTGCGAATTTGGTCGGCCTCGGTTATCGGTCGACCCACCCCACCCATAATCTGGGCATTGATAAGCCACAGCTCACTATCTTTGATAGTTACATAGGCTCCGCGCAGACTGCCGTGACCCAGTCGCAAAGCTTTGGTTTCAGCGCCGGTCAGTTGCAGACCGACTATCAAAGAATCACCCAGGTCGTAGTCATAGCGCGCTCGGCGGTTGGAAATGCGCCGGGCTATAGCTGATTTTTTAGCCATAATTTAATTGTACGCCAAAATCGGTCGCTTTTAAGGGTTAACGGCTACTAAGTTGGCGGTTCTTAATTTGGCTGTCGTCGACAGCTTCTTTAACGATGTTCCAAACGTCGGGGGAGTTTTTCTTAACTTTCAGCCAATACCACCATTCAGCGCCCCAAAGGTCGATAGTGCGCATACCGGTTGAGCGGGCGTAAGCTATCCGGTCCTTCATGCGTCTGGCATTCATGGATTTGTACTGCTCCTCCAAAGAAGTGTTAACGACCAACTGCCCATTGGGCGGCCAGGGTTCGGCCTGCAGTTCGTGGATTACCATGCTTTTACCTGTCAATAGTTCAGCCCCTCCGGCCAACGAGGCATAAAACCAGGCCGGCAAGGGATATTCAAAATAGCGCTTGGTAACCGTCGCGTCCCAAACCCGTTTGTAGACCGAAATGGCAAACTGATCGGGCCGCGGACGGCCTAGTGGCAAGCCCACCCAGTTATTGCTGCGGCTAATAACTATCGGATGGGAAGGGTCGTGGCGCTTAACCAGTGTCAGCTCATCAATTAAACGCTGACGGTCGAAATCTTTGCACTCACCGAACACTGTCATAAAAAACTCGTTTTCCAGCTGGTAATCTTGCAGTAGCGGGTTGGTTTTATATCGTTCAACCACCGCGGCGATAAAATTAAACAACAGTGGCTGCCACTGACTTTTT